>VAOX01018344.1_pt1 | contig 10684 bp, 8 predicted proteins | sample 3393891 | NCBI WGS metagenome assembly VAOX01 (sample SAMN08290429, study PRJNA428436) | hydrothermal vent metagenome | isolation source: Deep-sea hydrothermal vent chimney | place: Indian Ocean: Southwest Indian Ridge | depth 2822 m m | reverse complement strand
ATACCTTGAACGGTTTCACCTAGGCCACCTGCTATTGCAGATTCAACGGGAGATTCAACATTTTGATCTTCAATAAAGTCACCAAGGTGTGAATCTTCATCGTCACCAATCGGTGTTTCCATTGAGATAGGTTCTTTAGCAATTTTAAGCACCTTACGTACTTTGTCTTCCGGCATTTCCATACGTTCAGAGAGTTCTTCTGGGGTTGGTTCGCGTCCCATTTCTTGTAACATTTGGCGAGAAATACGATTGAGTTTATTAATCGTTTCAATCATGTGTACTGGAATACGAATCGTTCTTGCTTGATCTGCAATTGAACGAGTGATTGCTTGACGAATCCACCATGTTGCATAAGTAGAGAACTTATAACCGCGACGGTATTCAAATTTATCCACCGCTTTCATTAAACCAATGTTGCCTTCTTGGATTAAATCTAAGAACTGCAAACCACGGTTGGTGTATTTTTTCGCAATAGAAATAACCAAACGTAGGTTAGCTTCAACCATGTCTTTTTTGGCACGACGTGCTTTCGCTTCACCGATTGACATTTTACGGTTGATGGCTTTAATTTCACTGATTTTTAAACTGCTTTCTTTAGCAATTTTAGCCAGTTTAGTTTGTGCCTTAAGTACTTCGTCGTGATGTTCTTTTAAGACGTCTGAATAACTTGCACCGGCGGCAATGTGTTGGTCTAACCATTTAAGATCGGTTTCGCTATCTGGGAACGTGGTGATGAACTGTTTGCGTGGCATGTGTGCTTGTTCGACACAAACATCTAAAATAACTTTTTCTTGAGCACGAATGCGCATAATTAAGTTGCGCATATTTTGTTGAATAATGATGGTCATCTTTGGCGTAAGTTTTAACTCAGAAATTTGAGTTAAAATAAGCTCTAACGCAGCGATGGTTTTTGGATCATCGTGACCGTATTTTTGTAGCGTTTCAACATGTTTGATATGTGATTTTTCAAGCAAGGTAAAGCGTTCGTGTGCTTCTTCTAAATCAATACCTGTATCAACTTCTTCTTCGTCATCCTTTGTATTGCCTGCCGTTTTATTTGCATTTGCTGCGGCAATTTCTGCAGGCGTTGGAATATTGTCGGGAGCGGTAGGATCAAAGAAACCAGAAATAATATCCGTGAGTTTAGCTTCTGCTTTTTCAATTTTTGCGTACGTTGCTGTGAGAATTGCAATGGTTTGCGGGTATGACGCCAATGCGCGCATCATGTGGCGAAGCCCAGCTTCGATACGTTTTGCAATCGCAATTTCGCCTTCACGTGTGAGTAATTCAACCGTGCCCATTTCACGCATATACATGCGAACAGGATCGGTTGTTCGACCAAACTCACTATCAACCGCGGCTAATGCTTGCGCGGCTTCTTCAGCGGCATCTTCATCGACGGAATTACCCGATTGAGCGAGAGTATCTTCATCCGGTGCTTTCTCATGCACGGTGATACCCATGTCGTTGATCATGCCAACGATGTCTTCAATTTGCTCTGGATCAACAATAGTATTAGGTAAATGATCGTTTACTTCGGCATAAGTCAGGAATCCCTGCTCTTTTCCTTTAGCAATCAATAACTTAAGTTGTGATTGTTGTTGTTCTTGATTTGTTGCTTGCGACATAAAAGCCTTCTTAGCTGAATTAACAATAGCGGGGCGTAAAACCAACGAATTATACACTAGTTTTTAACCATTTCTTCCTATATATATAGCAAATATTTGAGATTAGTCCGGTTTTGGCGCTCTTTTTGGACTATTTATTTGTTGTAAGAGCATTTTATATTCTGTCATTTCGTCTTGAGTGAGTTTTCTGTGCTCTAATTGAGCCTGTAAATCATCATAGCGATGTTCCACAGATTGTTTTAGTAGGGCATCCATGACCGCGATATATTCAACTTCGAGTGCGGCACTGTCTTCTAATTCAGGCCGCTCACTGGCAAGTTTAGCAAGATGATTGCCTGATGGAGATTCTCGCCAGCGTTCAATCAAAGCACTAGTACTTAAATCGGGGTGAATCTTTAAGATTTCAAGTATCTCAAGCAATAAATCCATTCCTGGCATGTCGAGTGTGGTCAAAACCTCCATATTTTCACCCGTTTGAGCCCAGCTTGCCGCAATTTTCGGTTGATTTAGCAAGTAGGTTATCGCCTTTCGGACAGGTGACATTTGGCTACTCGCGCGCGAAGAGCGTGCTGCTTTAAAGCGTCGCTTAGTGGAGGGCGAAGCTGTTGATAATTCAACCCGTCCCAGTTTTTCTAACTGCTCAAACATGAGTTTGCGATAAATACCTTCAGGCATTTTTTCTAACATCGGTCGTGCTGTTTCAACTAATTTGGCACGACCACCAATGCCGCTTATATCGGCCTCGTTGGTTAATTGCTTGAATAAATATTCAGAAAACGTTTCTGATTGTTTTAGTTCTGTTTCAAAGGCATCTTTACCGATTTTTCGAATATAACTGTCAGGGTCTTCACCATCGGGTAAAAACATAAATCGGGTTTCACGCCCATCACGCATTTCAGGTAAGCACATTTGCAAGGCGCGCCAAGCCGCGTCTTTGCCGGCACGATCACCATCAAAACAAAATACCACTTCTGTGGTAAGTTGAAATAAGCGTTGTAAATGATCCGCTGTCGTCGCAGTGCCGAGTGTGGCAACCGCATAGCGCACATCAAATTGCGCTAATGCCACTACGTCCATATAACCTTCAACGACCATTAAGCGAGGGATATCCCGCAATGCCTGACGTGCCTCATATAAGCCATAAAGCTCACGCCCCTTGTGAAAAAGCGGCGTTTCGGGGGAGTTAAGGTATTTTGCGCCCTCTTTATCGGTATTTGTCTGATCTTTTGGGAGGATACGACCGCCAAAAGCAATACAGCGTCCACGTCGATCTCGAATCGGAAACATGATCCTGTCTCGAAAACGGTCATACGTTTTACCGTTGTCTTTTTGGATCAGCATACCCGCAGTCACTAATGCTTTTTCTCGTTCGGTTGTATTACCTAACGCTTTTAACAAATTATCCCAACCGTCTGGCGCAAAACCAATGCCAAAATCTTTTGCTACCTCACCACTGAGACCGCGTTCTTTTAAATAGCTGACGGCTTTTGCGCTGTCGGCATGCTGGCGCAATTGTTGTTGGAAAAACTGGTCAGTTTGCTGCATCAAATCGTACAAATCAGTTTGGGCTTTTTTAACACTTGGATCAGGTTTATGCCCACCTTCATAGGGCACATTAATCCCTTGATTGCGCGCCAGCTCTTCAATCGCCTCGGGAAAAGGTAGGTGTTCGTACTCCATTAAAAAACTAATTGCCGAGCCACTCGCCTTGCAACCAAAGCAATGATAAAACTGTTTATTCTGACTTACGGTAAAAGAGGGCGTTTTTTCACCATGAAAAGGGCAGCACGCCATATATTCCTTACCTTTTTTCTTCAAAGGCACACGCGAATCTATCACCTCGACGATATCGACGCGATTTAAGAGATCATCAATGAATTGTTGTGGAATACGGCCAGCCATGATGTGCTAAGTTTACAGGTGAATGGACAACAATAGAATTCTTTAAGGGGGCTGAGCAGAATATTTGAATGTCTTACAAATACTATTTCTTAATTGTAAAGCTTATAAATATATCAAATGTAAGGCTTGATTTACTAAAACAATTCAATATCTTCTTTCTGATGTGCTAAAACGGAAGAAGCTTCAGTCGGTTTGTCTGTCACTTTAAATTGAGTGATCAGCATATGAAGTAATGAGGCGAGTTGTGCCAAGTCGCTGCTATCAGATGTGTTTTTCTGTGCATCACCAATTGTGCTAGAAATTGAATTATTAATATTGATAATCGTTGCATTGATCTCATTAGCTGATTCTGACTGGCTAATACATGAATCAGCAATATCTTTATTCATCGTATCAATTTTAGATAAGGTGCTATTTATTTTTTCTAGTGAAGTACCTGCATGATTAGCCAGCTCGACCGTTTTCACTGCCTGTTCTCTACTGTCCAGCATTGTAGTAACCGCCTTTTTGCTGCTGTCTTGTATGTTTTGCACAAGTTGTTGAATTTGTACCGTAGCCTGATATGTTTTTTGTGATAAACCACGTACTTCATCAGCTACCACTGCAAAGCCTCTCCCATGTTCACCGGCACGAGCAGCTTCAATAGCAGCATTTAATGCTAATAGATTAGTTTGTTCTGCAATGGCAGTAATCGCATTTAAGATAGTATTTACTTCTGCACTTTCATCTGCAAGCTGGCGAACAATATCTGTTGAGTTATTAATTTTATTGGATAACAAATTAATTTCAGAAACGGCTTTTACAACAACATCATACCCTGTTGATGTTGAAGATAATGCTGACTTGGTTGATTCTGCTGTTAATTGTGCATTATCTGCAACCGTCTGAATATCCACCGTCATTTGTTGCATTGAATTTGATACATGAGATATTGCTGTTTGTTGACTGGTTATAGCTTGATTTGTTCTTTCATTTGTTTTTGCTGATTCATATGAAGCCTTAGATAAATTATTTGCCGCTGTATTTACTTGAATCATTAGTTGCTGAATATTTTCTATAAAAACATTAAACCATTTTGACATGTTTTTAAGTTCGGCTACATTATAGGTATCAAGGCGGCGAGTAAGATCCCGATCACCTTCCGCAATATTTTTTAATAATGAAGTGATATTTGTTAATGGTTGAGTTATTCCTTTACGAGTAAATATCCAAAAAATTATAACAAGAAACACTAACGTTACAATAAAAACCAGTGCAACAGAATATTTTAAGTTATCAAAATCCAACTGTCTTTTATGAGATGCTATTCTATATATTTCTAACGTATTATCGACAATGTGGCTTAACAGTTTGATTGGTTGACGATCAATTCCACGTACATATTTATCTGTTGTAATATGAGGGTCATGTTCTGCTAATTTAAATACAGGCAACGCCTCTCTGTAGCGCGCACCTAATTTTTTATGCTCTATTATAAATTTTTTGGCATCTTTTTTTAGTTCTGGGTAACCAATTGAAAGGTACAATAAACGATTAACTTCCTTTATTACTTTACCTTCGCTAGCCGTAAAGCTTTTTAAATATTTTTCATAAAGATTATTATCATAGCCGCGTAGCAAAATGTTTTTCCATTCCTGAACCTGAGTTTTAAAAAATATTTGAGACTTAAATGCGCTACTTTGTATCTCATGCGTTTTTTTTGTCAATATAGCGTTGTCCGTTATAAGATCTTCATATTTAATTATGATGTAGCCACTTAAGCTTGTCATAATTAATAAGCCTAAAATAAATATAGCGGTTAACCTGCTTTGAATACTGTTTATTTTAATTCTATTATTTAAAATCACTACTAACCCTTTATGTATGGTTTGTTTTTCTCGTTTATTGATTTGCAATAACTTGAAAGTTAATCAAGCTATGAGAGAGACTATTGTGAAGGTTCACGAATAAGAAATTTATTACCCAATATAGTACGTCGATTGAAACTGACGATAGATTGAAATATATAAGGTTTTTTTGAATTTAGTACATCAAAAAAGGGCGGGTATTTATTAGGCAAATCCGATTGCTGAGTTCTTGCATCCATGCTCTTATTGAAAGAGCACATCATATTTATACCTTTGTGAATTATTTCCAACATTTGGATACGGCACATTGACATATTTATATGACAGTTTTGTGATGATCGATGCTGGAATAATGATATTTTTGTTACAGTCTAGGGGAGGGGTAGCAGGCATATTGATTGACTATTTCATCAATTTGTGTGTTTTATTTGTTAAAATAAGCTATCGTAAAAAGGTGCCGGAGGGATTAAATTTATATTGATAATCCTGCTCGTGCTTGTGTTATTTGGCTTAATAGAGATGGTAAAGATTCACCTTGTTCAGAATTTTTTATTTTTATTGCGTGATAGCTGATATCTGCAAGTGCTTTTTTACTCCATGCCCAATTAAGAGTGCCATATTGTTTGGCTGAGGTATTTACCGGTTTTGTCGTATCAATTTGGCGACCTAAGTTTCCCCAATAAGCTGTTGGGTTTTTTCCTCTCCAATCTAAAGGCCCAAGGTACGATGATAACGACATGACCGTGTGTGTTTTCCTTTTTTCCTGCAATAACAAAATAACCTTCTTGCTCGACCATTCGTTTCGCAGTTATACCATCTTTAACTGCTATCCATGGTTTTGATTTTACGGTATCCATTATAGTATTTGCTGTTCCTGTAAGCTGAATACCTAGATCATTTGCTACAGCTTTTACCAGACCGCTACAATTCATTGCGTGTGCCGGCCAATGTTTTTGCGATAAGTTCAGGATTTTTTTACCTGTTTTATTTGTCATCTAAATATCCTTTTTTGATGCTTTTTTTCTCTATGATTTTTTTGCCTAAAAATTTAACGCCTAATATATTTTTTGTAAGTGCTTTGGATTCATTAATAAGGTTATTGATGGTGTTGTTATTCCATTCGTATATTGTTGCTGAGCTACAAAGATAAGAGTTTTCTTTAATCGTTTCACATTGAGGATATGAATAAATTTTTTGATTATTTATTTTAATTTCTTTTGCAAATAAAGTGAGCTGTTTACCTATTTGTTTGCATTTATTTAAATTTATGAGATCGAGGTACTTTATATTTCCACTATAAGATAAAACAAAAAGGTTATTTTTAATTTTTTCAAGACGGTAAATTATTCCTAGATCAAATGAACAGCTTTTATTTGTAGTAGATATTTTTATTGGTCCTTCCCATGCAATGGGTTTCTCACTATTATCTGGACCATAAAGAGTAATGCTGTTTTTATTAAAAGCCCATGTTGTTTTCTCAACAAGTTTTTCTGCATTATCAGTGTTTAGGATTGTTGCATTTACTGTAAAGTTAGTAATGATAAAAAGAAGAAAGAAGACGGTAGGAATGAGGAACCTCCACATTGTGCTGTTTTTTATAACATCCATATTGTCATTATCCTGATATAAAGCTTAAAAGTCAGTCTAAAATGATAACGGAATATTGTTATAAATAACACATGTTATGATGTTAATATTATATAGGCATCAAAATAGATCGAGGGTGAAGAGTCGTTGAAGACGAGAACAAAGAGCTTGGGTCTACGAGCTTTTTGTTATTGAGCAAGAGATGAGTTTACTCTGATGACATTAAAATAGGTGGATACAAATTCCAGATTTTTTAAGTCTTTAAGTAATAACGCTTATAATTGACTAAAAGATCAATTTAACGTGATTTTTATCAAATATCCTCTATAATTGACATTACGATCAATTATAGAGGTGTATGTGAAAGCAAAACCAGAACAGCAAGATGCTTTTGAGCAGTTGTTAAACGACGTGTTAGTACGCGGTGCTGAGCAGGGTATGGATGCGAAGAGCATGGCGAAGCGTTTGCCTATTTCTGCTGAAACGTTGTCGAGGATGGAGGGGCGTAAAAATGGGGATTTTGCCACTTTGGATGCCTTGGGGCGGTTAGTGGGACTGCGTCTGGCCTTTGTGCCGGATGATGATGCGTTGGAAGCCATTCGCAAAGGGGAGTTTTTTTAGGTGGCTGCGATCAGTGCAGATAAACATGCTGTTATTTGGACGCGCACGAAAGACGGTCCATTAAAAATGGCGGATATGGTGGTCACGCCCAAACAGACACGCTTTAGCTATACCCGTGAGTTTGTTGAGTATGACGCACAGTACGGTGTGAAGCATCTCGCCGGTGGTGTTTCATTGCTTGCGCCACCGCAGCAATATAAAACCGAACAGGTGACGTATTTAGCCAAAGATAGCATTCCGCTTTACCCGCGTTTAATGAGCATGTTGCCGGCACGTAATGAAAATAATATTCAACGTCGGCTTTATACCCGAATATTGGAAAAATCTGAGTTGCCACCAAACCCCGGTTTAGACACCGACTGGGAGATTTTATTATTATCGGCGCATAACGGCATTGGTCATTTAGATGTTTTTCGTGATGATCGTGTTGCAGAAAATTATTACAACAACCCTGAACAAAGAAACTTGCTCACGTCACGTTCTGCTTATTGGAAACAGATTCAAGCCGAAATTCAAAACACCGTTTATGATATTGATGGCGATGAATTATTAGATGCCTTTGGTCCAACTCCTTCTGTGGGAGGCATGATTCCAAAAATATTGGTTGCGATTCCTGATACAAAAAACTGGTTAGGTGAATTTGCCAGTCCCGGAACGAAAGACGTTGATGGCATTAAGTATGTCGATGTGATTTTAAAAATCGAACCCATGGGGTATGAAGGCGTGTTGGCGCTTGAGGCCTTGTGTCTGGAACTGCATCAGGAAATGGATTTTGATGTGCCTCAATTTTGGTTGTCTGAAATTGATGGTATGCGTGTGCTTGCGATTAAACGGTTTGATCGTTCCGAAGATGGTTACCCGATCCCAATGGAATCATTTTATTCCGTATTTGCGATTGGTGATAAATATTTTCAAAGCAATGCAGATACTGATCTGGAAGAAATGGCACATCGTATTGCGCGCATCGGAAAAGTTGCAAACCTAGATGTGCGTGCAACACAACATGATATCTACAAACGCTTAATCGTTGCTTTGTTTACCGGCAATGGCGATCTGCATTTAGAAAACTTATCGTTCCTTGGTGGCGCGGAACAAGTGAGGCTTTCTCCTGTTTATGATCCTGCACCCATGCGCGCTTGGTCGCGTCATAACACGCGTTTTGCGGTGCCGTTGGTTTTTGATGATGCGGTGGGTGGGTTAAGAGAAAATATCCTTCAATTAGGTGAGGCCTATCAATACACTAAAAAACAGGCTGCGGCTTTAATTGAAGACGTTGCCGATAAAACAAAAAATTATCTTCAACGTGTAGAAGAATTAAATGACGTGCCTGAACAAAATAAAACATTATTGATTGAAACGGTTGAAAAAGAACGAAAAATTTTAAAGGGTGCTAAAGATATTGGATAAATATTTATATTTAAACTTAATTTATACTAGAAAAAACAAAGCTCTCCTTGCTTTTATTAATACCACATTGATTAAGTACGGTATTGTTTCTAAAGAGTAAATTTTACTGATTTTATTTCTTATAAGTAAAAACATCTTATCTATTAAATATCTTTGCTGGACGAGCTCATAGCTTATTAGATATAAATAAATTGACCTGAGGTTTTTTCAGGTGAATTGGAGAAAAATTTATGATAGTTAAAGATATAATGAATCAGTCGGTTAAAACGGCTAAAAGTGATACACAAATTAAAGATATTGCTTCCATGATGTGTATAAATAAAATATCAGGCCTACCGATTGTTGATGGTAACAATGCTTTAGTGGGTATTATTTCTGAAAAAGATATTCTTAAAGCATTATTTCCTGATGTTGCGACAGTAATGGAAGAAGGAAAGACGGACTTTGAATCGATTGAATCGGATTATAAAAATGTGTTAAATAAAACTGCGGGTGATTTAATGACAAAGACAGTCGCATCCGTAACGCCTAAAATGCCATTATTGAAAGCTGCGTCAATGATGTGTGTGAAAAATATTCGAAGAATCCCTGTAACAGATGACAACAATATTCTAGCCGGCATTATCAGTATTGGTGATGTTCATAAAGCGATTTTTCAAGAAAACTTATTAAAAGAAAATTAGGGGTTAGTGAATTTTAATTCGTAAGTTTTGTCTGCAATATATTTACATTGCAGGCAGAACATACGTACAAAGTTTAAATTATAAATAATGGTTTTTAGCGCCTATCTAGGACTTTTTTTAAAATCATTTAGATAATAGTTCTCGTATTTTTTTTAATAATGAATGAGAGTTGTAAGGTTTATGGAGCAAGTTTTCATAGAGGCTTTTTTCTAGTAGATTTAAATGACGATCATCGCTAAAGCCACTTGTAAGTTGTATTTTCACATTAGGATATTTTCCTTGAACAATTGTTGCGAGTTGATAACCATCCATTTCAGGCATAATAATATCAGACAACAGTACATCAATAGATTCAGTCTTGAGCAATTCTAATGCATGCAAACCACTTTCAGCTTTGATAACGGTGTAACCTTGCATTTGTAATATTTTTTCACATAAATCTAAAAGCGAAGGTTCATCATCAACAATAAGTATAGATTCTGAACCTTCATAAATAACTTCTTCATTATTATTTGTCGTTATATCTTCAGTTACTTTTTCATTAAAGCGAGGGAAGTAAAGTGAAAATCGTGAGCCATGACCTAACTCAGAATATACTCTTATAGCGGCGCCACTTCGCTCTACGAAACCATAGACTTGACTTAACCCTAGACCTGTTCCTTTATCCCCTTTAGTTGTAAAAAAAGGGTCGAATATTTTACTACTTGTTTCCTCATCCATACCTACTCCTGTATCGATGATGTTTAGCAAAGTATAATCTCCAGGTTTTAATTTTATTAACGAATCATTTTCTGAGAGCGAAGTATAATTTTGAGTTTGTATTGTTAATGTCCCACCTTCTTCCATTGCATGCATTGCATTTATACATAAATTTAAAATACCATCCTCTAGGTCACTTTTGTCCGCTTGCATAGGCCACAAATTATCTTCTAGCTTTAATATAAGCTTTATTCTAACTGTTAATGTTTTTTCAAGCATGTTTTGTTGTTCTAATAATACCGAGTTTATT
>VAOX01006620.1_pt1 | contig 10713 bp, 10 predicted proteins | sample 3393891 | NCBI WGS metagenome assembly VAOX01 (sample SAMN08290429, study PRJNA428436) | hydrothermal vent metagenome | isolation source: Deep-sea hydrothermal vent chimney | place: Indian Ocean: Southwest Indian Ridge | depth 2822 m m | reverse complement strand
TCGCCGAGTGCGCGACCAAGCCCCAACATGACGCCACCGACAACGCCGACCTTAGTATAAGGCAGTATGATCTGCCACACGACTTCCCACGTAGTTGCGCCGAGCGCGTAGGCCGATTCTTTAAGGATCGATGGCACAATCTCAAAGACATCACGGATCACTGCGGCGATGAATGGAATGACCATGATCGCCAGAATTAATCCGGCGGAGAGCATGCCAATGCCCATGGGTGGGCCTTGGAACAAGGCGCCGATAATGGGTATTGGGCCTAGGTGATTTATCATCCACGGCTCTACTGTGTCGGCAAATGCTGGAGCGAAAACAAATAACCCCCACATACCGAAGATAATGCTGGGGATGGCGGCCAGCAGTTCGATGGCGGTGCCGAGTGGGCGTTTTAGCCAGCGGGGTGACAGTTCGGTGAGGAATAAGGCGATACCAAAACTAATGGGGACGCCAATCACCATTGCTATGGTGGACGTCACCAATGTGCCAAATATCGGGATCAGTGCGCCAAATTTCTGGGTGACAGGATTCCATGAACTGCTCGTGATGAAACCGAGGCCGAAGGCCTTAATTGAGGGGTAGCCTCCTTCAATTAAGGAGGCGATAATCGCGACCAGAATGAGAAGAACGGCAACGGCTGATAACCGGGTAATGCTTCTGAAGAGGAACTCGATGAGTTGCTGTCGTGTCTGGGTCGTTTTTTGATTGTCGTCTGGCATTATCTCAGTTAGGTCTGGTCAATGTGTATGTTGCGGCGGGGAGTGGTGACATACTTCGTTCCCCATCCACCTAGTTCATCAGTTTTGGTGCAAAGGCCGAGTTATCGTGCCGGAACTACGGGTACACTGGGTTACCGTTCGTATCTTTCTAGATTTTCTCCTGCCATGTTTCAATGCGTTTCACCACGTTGTTAAGTCGCGTAATGTAATCCATTTCAGTGACCATGCTATTGCCGTGAGCGTAGGCTCCGCTGAATAATTCCAGCGCACGCTTTTTCTTGACTGGATTGTGCATCAAAACGAAGATGGCACTGGTGGTTGGCCAGCTATATTGTCCCTGCTCGTTGGTCAGTATTCGGCACATGGCCGGGGAGTTCTCCCAGTTGGCGTCAGCCGCTGCGGCGTGGAAAGTTTTTTGCTGCAGTTTGACATGGCGGCTATCGTGGTTTTTCAGTAAAACGTAGGCGATTTGGTTTTGTAACACATAAGGATTCTCGACGTAGCCAGTCGATTCGTTGCCCATTACGGCTGGGCGCTGCAACAATCCGTACTTGCGCAACACATTGGCTTTGCGTGATTTGCCGGAAGCGCCGAAATCAATGGTTTTGGTATAAATTTGCTTAATGCCCGTTTTTTTCCTATGAACCGCCGTCCATTCAGCGTAGATCGGATAAGAGACGGTGGTGTCCGTATTGGTGATCGTAATGCCGGCGGCAACCGTGCCGGTAGTGAGTCCAAGCGCCAAGCTGGTACCAGCTTGGACACTACGACCAAAGGTGCTCATGAAATCCTCTCTACATGGACAACTACAGTTAGGCTTCGATGTTCGGCTCAATGCTCCTACGCTTGTGCGAGTATCGAGAACAATCCGGCACCGGCAGCTAACTGTATGAAACCTTTGTTTCAGTATTATGACAACCAGGCCGGGCGGGGGCTATTTACCCAAAAAATGTTTTGCATAACGTTGATTGACGCGCGACATTGGCATGAATACCAGTAGGTCGGCAGTGTTAAAATCCGGATCCCACGCTGGTTCACCACAGATGTACGCGCCAACTCGTAAGTATCCCTTAATCAATGGTGGGGTGGGAATGCTAATGGCTTGTTGCTCTAAGGCTTTGAGCGGTAACGGGCAGCGAGGGAATGTGCGCCACTCGATCGGGCTTAGGTATTTCTCTGCTAGTTTGTGGTAAAGACTTGCGGCAATATGGCCGCCGTCGGCCATGCTGATGCTGGCACAACCGATCAGATACTCATAGTGGTGGGCTTCCATATATTTGGCTAACCCAGCCCAGAGCAACCCTATGATCGCACCATTTCGGTGATTGGCATGAACACAGGAACGGCCGATTTCCACCATGCGATCGCTCAAATGCATCAATCGGGTGAGATCGAATTCCGTATGAGAATAATAGCCGCCCATTTTTTTGGCTTGCGCCGGTGGCAAGATGCGATATGTACCAATAACTTCGTTGGAATTGCCGTCACGCACAAGCAGGTGGTCACAGTAAGGATCGAATATGTCTTTATCCAACCCATCTTCCGCCGAAGAGAGGTTGGCACCCATCTCCTCGGCGAATACTTGATAGCGCAGGCGTTGGGCTTCGCGCACCTCCGCAGCCGATTGTGCAATGCTGACGGTAATATGGCGCTTATTCCTCAGCTCGGGTTGCGTTTCTTGTAAGCGCATGGGAGAACCTCCGGTTTTTATCTCTTGAGTAAGTGGGCTAGTAATTGGGGAAACGGTAGAATGATTGTGTGACACTTGGGTTACAGAATCGTTAATTTTCGGTGACTTGAGCGGAGCAGCCCGCCGCGTAAGCGTTTGGCGCGGTGGCGATACTCAGCCGTCACGTCTTTGTCATCTCCACACTTTAGGATGAGCGCGTCCGCTATGAAGCCCTGCAAAACCGCCGTGACCGATGACTCGAGGAGTGTCCATGTGAAAATACTCATGATCTCTGATGTATATTTTCCCCGAATTAACGGTGTTTCGACGTCCATCTTCACGTTTCGCCGAGAACTGGAGTGCGCGGGTCACTCCGTGCAGTTAATCGCGCCGGATTACGGCCGGTCAACACCGGACGAGACGTGGGTTACCCGCGTCTCGTCGCGTTATTTGCCGCTTGATCCAGAAGACCGAATGGCGAAACTGTCAGCCATTATGAAACTGTTACCAGCGTTGCGCAACGCTGGGTTTGACATCATCCACATTCATACGCCGTTCGTCGCCCATCGTGCTGGCATCCGGCTGGCCAACGCGCTGGGGCTTCCCGTTGTGGAAAGCTACCACACCTTTTTTGAGGAGTACCTTTATTATTACGTGCCCTTTTTTCCCAGAAGCGTGATGCGTTTTGCGGCACGGCATTTTTCTTACCGCCAATGCAATCAGGTTGACGCATTGGTGGTGCCTTCCGCGTCGATGTTGGAGGTGTTGCGCGATTATGGCGTGCGCACCCATGCTGAAATCATTCCTACGGGGATCGATCTGGAGCAATTCGCCGCCGGCAGCGGGGTGGCATTTCGCGCGCGTCATGGCATCGACCCGGAGTGGCCGGTGCTGGTTCATGTGGGGCGCGTTGCCCACGAAAAGAATATTGGTTTCCTTTTGGAAGTTGTCGCACGGGTGCGGCAGACTGTGCCGGAAGTGTTGCTAATCGTCGCCGGAGAAGGGCCCGCGTTGAAAGCCTTGAAGCGTAAGGCCGTGGTGCTGGGTATTGGCGGTCATGTATTGTTTGTTGGCTATCTCGACCGTCAACGAGAATTGCTGGATTGTTACCGGGCGGGTGATGCGTTTGTCTTTGCGTCACGCACTGAAACACAGGGGTTGGTGTTACTGGAGGCCATGGCGTTAGGTGTGCCGGTGGTATCTACGGCTGTAATGGGCACTCGGGACGTATTGCGCGACGGCGAAGGTGCCTTGATCGCCACGGAACAGGTGGATGACTTTGCTGGTCATGTGGTCCGCTTGCTTCAGGATGCCGCGTTGCGTCATCGCTTGAGCGTTGCCGCCACTACATATGCTGCGCAATGGTCTGCCGCGCGGATGGCGGAACGAATGGTGGATTTCTATCAGGACGTGATTCAAAAGAACCAGCTGTCGGTAGCGACGCTTAGTCGTCAGCGCCGGGCAGCGCGGTAACGTCTTTCTTGTGATCATCTACTGCGGCAGCTCCCCGTATATTTTACAGAGGGGAGCCGCTTCCAGTCTATCATGCTCTAAACTTAACACTTGTACCTGATGAGGTTGGCGGGTAAAAGGTGTTTAGCTAGACCGGCAATGCTATGTTGTCGGCTTTATGCCTGCCGTGCGCCGCTTTATCGCGTGGAATACGATGGTTCAGCTCGATAGTTTCAGGGATGCTTGCGAATGACGGATAGAACTGGGCGCTTCATGGCGGCGGATTGTGTTCAGTGATGGCGTCACAAAATTGACATTTTCACATGCTACCATGGAACCGCGCTAGGTCGGCAACTCTTTGGTCGAGCGGGTAATCGCGATAGAGGAGTGGTGGGTATGTCTTTGGATGTTACCAATGACGGCGAGTTGCCGGTCCAAGAAGACGGCGGGCGGGAGGCGCGTCCAGCATCTCCAGTCGTGTCGCTGGGTCGACTTGATATAACCTCCTTGGCGCTTGGCGGCGACCGTAAACGGCCACGTCTCCGCTCGCCTGACGACGCGCACTCCCTTCATGCATTGCCACTGGACCGCGGCGTTGAGCGCGCGTTGTGGGAAATCATGGACCACCATTTGCTAACGGCAGTGTTCCAGCCGGTGGCAGACTTAAGAAACGCCACGGTTTTTGGTTATCATGCGGCGATTCGCGGCCCTTCAGAAGGGCCATTGCATGTCCCTGCTAATCTTTTCGCGGCCGCCGAGACTTTTGGCGTGCGTTCCTCCCTGGAAAAGTGTTGTCGCCGAGTCATATTGGATAGCTTTTCTCGGTTGCGATTGGGTGGAAAGCTGTTTCTTCCGGTGGATATGCTGGCTGAGAAGGCCGCCGCGTTTCACCGCGATAATTTGGCGGCTGAGGCCAGTATGGCAGGCGTCGCTTTTACTCGTATCGTGGTGCGAGTCGCGCCACGTCAGCCGGTGTTTTGCGACGGTGCTTGGCTGCGGCGCACGGCGTCATATTATCATGCACATGGCTTTGAAGTCTGTCTGGACGGCTTGGGTAGTGGCGGTAACTGGATGCACTTGTGGCCTGAGTTTGAAGCGGATTACGCTGCTATTGACGGTCATTTTATCGAAGGTGTATTGCGTGACCCGCCCAAACAACGCTACTTAAGTCAACTATTGGATATAGTTTCGCGCGCGGGTTCGACCGCTATCGCCGACGGCGTTGAAACGGCGGATACCTTGGCGTTGCTGAAGAGGATGGGGATGTCTTTGGGGCGCGGAGCAGTGATTGGCTTGACTCGTGGTCACCCCGCGGTGGCGCTGCCGGTGGAGGTGATTAAGGCTCTCGACCATGTGGCGCGGAAAGACGCCAATGGCGGACGGCGTGTCGCGGCGCGGACCACGGCGGAGGCGCTGTTGACCGAGGTGTCGCCTGTCGCACCCGGCCAAACGGTGGAAGAAGTGTTCGATTTGTTCGCGGTGAATCCATCGGTGACATCCATTCCCGTAGTTAAGGATGGTAATCCAGTTGGCTTAATTAATCGCTACTTGTTGATTGATCGCTATGCCAGGCCTTTCCGGCGCGAGTTATATGGCAGAAAATGGTGCACACATTTTATGGATCCGGCACCGTTGATTGTGGACAAGAACATTAGCATTGAAGAGTTGAGTCGTTTGGTGGTCGAGTCGGAGCAACGCTATTTGTGGGATGGTTTTATTATCACCGATCACGGGGACTACATTGGTATGGGTACCGGTCATGCGTTGGTGCGGGAAATCACGCAACTCAAGGTTCAGGCAGCGCGGTATTCTAATCCCCTCACGTTGTTGCCGGGCAATGTGCCTATTAACGATCATATCGATAGTCTGCTCCGTAGTGGCGTAACGTTTGTTGCGGCCTACTGTGATCTGAATAACTTTAAACCATTCAACGATGTTTATGGTTATAACGAGGGGGACGACGTTATTCAGCTGACTGCCGAAATTTTAGTTGCTTGTACCGACGGCGATAAGGATTTTGTCGGGCATGTGGGCGGGGACGATTTTGTCGTGCTGTTCCAAAGTGCGGATTGGGAGTCACGTTGTCTGACGGTACTTGAAAAAATAGAGGTTGGCCTCAGTCGTTTTTTCCGAGCGGAAGATGTTCGGCGTGGCGGGTATTTGGCGGAAGATCGCCAAGGCCGACGGGTTTTTCACGCGTTACTGAGTCTTGGGATCGGCGCTGTTACCATCGACCCAGTATTGTTTCCTTCTCACCGAGAAGTGGCGGCGTATGCATCGACCGCTAAGAAACAGGCTAAGCGTCAATCTGGCAATTGTTTGTTTATCGAACGTCGCGAATATAGCCCCCAAAAAGCGATAACCTAGGCGGTAGACAGTAGCTGTGGCGCGTTTTGCCCACGCGTTACACCATAGAAACTGATCTGGGAAAATTGACTGGCACGGATATCATCGGTAGTATTTCACACCTTTTTCTTTTTTTCTAATTTTATACGACAATAAGGGGTGGTCAATGCGCGAGAAGCTTGTCGCGGGTAATTGGAAAATGAATGGTGGCCTCGCCGAGAATGTGGTGTTGTTGGACGCTGTTATCGCGGGGGTGGCAGGGCTGCGGGGAGTGCAGAGTACGGTGTGCGTACCCTTCCCTTATCTTTATCAAGCGCAACACGCGCTGCGGAACACCTCGATCGCCTGGGGTGCGGAGAGTGTCAGTCAATATACCCACGGCGCTTATACTGGCGAAGTGTCGGCGGCGATGTTGTTGGATTTTGGCTGTCGTTATGTGATTGTGGGCCATTCGGAGCGGCGCGCTTTGTTCGGTGAGGAAGATGGCGTAGTTGCTGATAAATTTAGTGCGGCGCAAGCGGCCGGATTGATTCCGATACTGTGCGTGGGTGAAACGCTGGCGGAACGTGATGCTGGCATCACTGAAGCTGTGGTTTCCAGTCAGCTGGACGCAGTGGTGGCGCGCGGTGGTGCTGAGTGTTTAGCAACGGCGGTGGTCGCGTACGAACCGGTCTGGGCCATTGGTACTGGCAAGACGGCGACGCCAGCGCAGGCGCAGGCCGTGCACGCGTTTATTCGCGGTAAGATAGCCGCTATGAACGCAGCGGTAGCGAATGATTTGCAGATACTCTATGGCGGCAGCGTGAAGGCTGCCAATGCAAATGAGTTGTTTTCTATGGCAGATATTGACGGCGGCTTGATTGGTGGCGCGTCGTTGGATGCCGCCGAGTTCACGGCAATTTGCGTGGCAGCTCAATCTTAATCGAGGTACTCAATGGAAACCCTTATTTGGACGCTCAACATGGTCTCGGCGTTTATCGTGATTATTTTGGTACTATTCCAGCAAGGAAAAGGCGCTGACATGGGCGCTGCTTTCGGCGGTGGCGCTTCCGGCAGCCTGTTCGGGGCGGTGGGTAATGCAACGTTTATGAGTCGGGCAACGGCGGTGCTAGCGACGATATTTTTTGTTACCAGCCTCAGTCTGGCATATATTTCCGGGCACAAGGATAAGTCCAGTGACCTAATGGCGGCGAGTAAGCCGGTAGCGGCGAAGTCGGTGCGGGTGACGCCCACTAAAGTGCCTGCCGCGAAAAATGCTGACGCAAAGAAGGTTAAGGATATTCCCAATTAGTTTTCTGGCGAGTACGTTTGTGTGGAGTGCGGTCGGCGAGGCGTGTCGGTTTTCCGTCGCGAGCGCGTGCATTTATAGCCGACGGCCATACGATAATAAAATATTATTATATGCTTATAGAGTTATTCTATAACAATATGTTTTGATTTGAAAAGCGGCCGGGTTGTTCCTTGACAGCCTGGCCGTTTCGCTTCTAAACTTGGCGAGGTTAACGCATTGCTGGAGAGGGGTCGGAATGCTGGGGAGCTATTTTCCAGTTCTGCTGTTTGTTTTGGTAGGCATCATGGTCGGCATTATGCCGATGATGTTAGGCCGCCTACTAGGTCCTCATCGTCCCAATAGCGAAAAACTATCTGTTTACGAATGTGGCTTTAGCCCGTTCGGTGATGCGCGCATGAAGTTCGACGTGCATTATTATCTGGTTGCTATCCTTTTCATCCTCTTCGATCTCGAGATTGTGTTTCTTTTTCCTTGGGCGGTTGTGCTCAACGATATCGGGCTGTTCGGTTATGTCGCCATGGTGATTTTCCTCGGCATTCTGGTGGTCGGGTTCGTTTATGAGTGGATGAAGGGGGCGCTGGAGTGGGAATAGAGGGCATTTTAGAAAAAGGATTTGTCACTGCTTCCGCCGATGCGTTGATTAACTGGGCACGAACCGGGTCGTTGTGGCCGATGACGTTTGGTTTGGCGTGTTGTGCGGTTGAAATGATGCAAGCGGGAGCTTCTCGTTACGACATGGACCGCTTCGGCATTGTCTTTCGCCCCTCACCTCGCCAATCTGACGTTATGATTGTCGCGGGCACGCTAACTAATAAAATGGCACCGGCGCTGCGTAAAGTATACGACCAAATGCCTGAGCCGCGCTGGGTGGTCTCTATGGGATCATGTGCTAACGGTGGCGGCTATTATCATTATTCCTACGCGGTGGTGCGTGGTTGCGATCGGATTGTGCCAGTAGATATTTACGTGCCGGGCTGCCCACCGGCAGCGGAAGCGTTGTTATATGGCTTGATCCAATTGCAAAATAAAATCAAACGCACCAATACAATCGCTCGTAGTTGAGGCGGTATTTAGATGACTATTCCATTAGACGTACTGGCTGCTTCGCTGGCAGATGTGCTTGGCGATAAGTTGATTCGGCAGGTTGAACAACTGGGCGAGCTGGCTATTGAGGTTCATGCGGCTGATATCATTTCGGTGATGCGGCGGTTGCGTGACCACGAGGTATTGCGCTTCGAGCAGCTAATTGACCTGTGCGGCGTGGATTACCAAGATTATGGCGATGGTGCTTGGAACGGCGCGCGTTTCGCGGTGGTTTACCATCTGTTATCAGTTAGCCGAAATCAGCGAGTGCGGGTGCGGATTTTTGCTGATGACGATTTTCCGGCCGTTCCTTCGATTGTTTCTGTGTGGTCAGCCGCCAACTGGTTTGAGCGGGAAGCTTTTGATTTGTTCGGTATCGTTTTTGAAGGGCACCCAGACCTGCGGCGGTTACTGACTGACTATGGTTTTATCGGTCATCCTTTCCGCAAGGATTTTCCTTTGTCTGGCAATGTGGAAATGCGCTACGATCCAGATCAGCAGCGCGTTATTTACCAGCCAGTCACAGTGCCGGTACGCGAACTAGTGCCACGTATTGTGCGTGAGCCGCATTATGGCGGTTCGTGAGTAAATGATGAGAAATGTTATGCGACAATTCCATGGTGGAATGGGTGGTACTCGGAAGAGATATCAATGACGGATATCCAAAATTACTCCATAAATTTTGGTCCTCAACATCCAGCCGCGCATGGGGTGCTGCGTCTGGTGTTGGAACTGGATGGTGAGGTCGTGCAACATGCCGATCCCCATATCGGATTATTGCATCGCGCTACGGAAAAGCTCGCCGAGCATAAAACATTTCTTCAGGCTATCCCCTACATGGATCGCCTCGACTACGTCTCGATGATGTGCAATGAGCATGCCTATGTGATGGCCATCGAGAAGTTGCTCGGCATCGAGGTGCCGATACGCGCTCAATATATTCGAGTAATGTTCGACGAGATTACCCGCATCCTTAATCATCTGTTGTGGCTAGGCGCTCATGGGTTGGATCTCGGTGCAATGACTGTCTTTCTCTACACCTTCCGCGAGCGGGAAGATTTGATGGATTGTTACGAGGCTGTGTCCGGCGCGCGGCTGCACGCGGCCTACTACCGTCCCGGCGGCGTGTATCGAGATTTGCCTGAGACCATGCCACACTATCAAGCATCTAAAATTCATAATGCCAAAGCAGTGGCGGAACTGAACCAAAATCGCCAAGGGTCCCTGCTAGATTTTATCGAGGATTTTGTGCGCCGCTTTCCTGGTCACGTCGATGAATACGAAAATCTACTGACCGATAATCGGATTTGGAAACAACGTACTGTCGATATCGGAATCGTTTCTCCCGAACGAGCGTTGGCTCTTGGGTTCACCGGGCCGATGTTACGTGGTTCTGGTATCGCGTGGGACTTACGCAAGAAGCAACCTTACGCCATGTACCGTCAGATGGATTTTGATATTCCGATTGGTGTGAATGGCGACTGTTACGATCGTTACTTGGTACGCATGGAGGAAATGCGCCAAAGCAACCGTATTATTCAGCAGTGCATTGACTGGCTTCGAGTGAATCCTGGTTCGGTTATCGCTGGCAACACTAAAGTGGCGCCGCCTTCCCGGCTGGATATGAAGCAGGATATGGAAGCGTTGATCCACCATTTCAAACTATTTACCGAGGGTATGCATATTCCCGCCGGTGAGGTCTACTGCGCGGTGGAACATCCCAAGGGAGAGTTTGGTATCTATCTGATTTCAGACGGGGCAAATAAGCCTTATCGTTTAAAAATTCGAGCACCTGGTTTCGCGCATCTGTCATCCATGGGAGAGATGGCGCGCGGTCATATGATCGCCGACGTGGTCGCGTTGATGGGAACCATGGATATTGTTTTTGGAGAGATTGATCGCTGATGTTGTCCGCTAATGCCTTAACTCAGATTGACCGGGAAATCGCCAAATACCCCGCTGAACGCAAATTATCGGCGGTTATGGCGGCATTGCGTATCGCGCAGACAGAAAAAGGATGGCTGGCACCGGAGACCATCGAATATGTGGCTAGCTACCTGGAGATTCCGCCGATTGCTGCTTACGAAGTGGCGAGTTTCTACAATATGTACGAACTCAACCCGGTGGGTAAGTACAAAATTACGGTG
>VAOX01020572.1_pt1 | contig 10732 bp, 8 predicted proteins | sample 3393891 | NCBI WGS metagenome assembly VAOX01 (sample SAMN08290429, study PRJNA428436) | hydrothermal vent metagenome | isolation source: Deep-sea hydrothermal vent chimney | place: Indian Ocean: Southwest Indian Ridge | depth 2822 m m | reverse complement strand
GAAGAACGTCGTCGTATTTCATTAGGTATGAAGCAATGCCAAGCTAACCCTTGGGATGATTTTGCGGGTAACTTCACTAAAGGTGATAAAGTTTCAGGCACAATCAAATCAATTACTGACTTCGGTATCTTCATCGGTATGGACGGTGGAATTGATGGTTTAGTTCACTTATCTGATATTTCTTGGAACGATGCAGGCGAAGAAGCTGTTCGTAGCTACAAGAAAGGCGACGAAATTAATGCTGTTGTTCTTTCCGTTGACCCAGAACGTGAACGCATCTCTTTAGGTATTAAGCAATTAGATAAAGATCCGTATGCTGATTTCGTTGCAGCAAATCCAAAAGGCACTATTGTTAAAGGTGTGATTGGTGAAGTTGATGCGAAAGGTGCTGTCATCGATTTAGGTAATGGTGTTGAAGGTTATCTTCGTGCATCAGAACTTTCACGTGACCGTGTTGAAGATGCTCGTACAGTATTAACCGCTGGCGAAGAAGTTGAAGCTAAATTCACAGGTATTGATCGTAAGAGCCGCAACATTAGCTTATCAATCAAAGCGAAAGATAATGCTGAAGAAAAAGCAACAATCAGTGATTATAAGAGTGGCGCAGCACCAGCAGGCGGTACTTTAGGTGACTTATTGAAGCAGCAAATGGACGGTGGGGACGAGTAAGTTCCTGATATTAGTGATAAAATTGGATTCCATATTGGCGTAACTTGTATTATAGTAACTAGATAGACAAGATAATCGTTCAGGAAGTGTAATGACAAAATCGGAACTAATCGAAATTCTGGCGCAGAAACAGACTCAACTGGCTTATAAAGACGTTGAGTTAGCCGTTAAGAACATGTTGGAGCACATGGCGACAACATTGGCGAATGGCGAGCGCATTGAAATTCGTGGTTTTGGTAGCTTTTCGTTACATTACCGCCCACCTCGTGTGGGGCGTAATCCGAAAACGGGCGATTCTGTAGATTTAACGGCAAAGTATGTTCCACACTTTAAACCGGGTAAAGAAATGCGGGAACGTGTCAATGAAAGTATGGCTAGGGTTGAAATAGTCCCTTAATCCAATACACTGCTAATATATAAAAACGGCATAAAGCGAAAGCTCTATGCCGTTTTTTTTTATCTAGTTTAAGTGAATGTAAATAGGCCATTACATGCCCTAAGTTATCAGTCACGCTAATCTTCCTCTATAACATTGATGATAGTAAAAGTGCTTCATGTTAAAATTTAGATAACTATTTATTGCAGGAATATCCTCGTGTTCTCAGAAGTCAAAACAACATGTCCATATTGTGGTGTCGGTTGCGGTGTACTCGCGCAGGTTGATGAAGAAGGTGGGGTGGCTATTTCGGGTGATCCAGATCATCCATCTAACTTCGGTCGTTTGTGTTCAAAGGGTGCGGCGCTTGGTGATACTTTAAGTATGGAAGGGCGTTTGCTATATCCAGAAGTGGAAGGCAACACACAAAGTTGGGATACCGCGTTAAATACAGTTGCTTACCGTTTTCAGGAAATTATTAAAGAACATGGTGCTGATTCAGTGGCCTTTTATGTGTCAGGCCAGCTTTTAACTGAAGATTACTATGTTGCTAATAAGTTAATGAAAGGATTTATTGGTAGTGCAAATATAGATACGAATTCTCGTCTTTGTATGTCATCGGTTGTTGCTGCACAAAAAAAGGCTTTTGGCTCTGATACTGTTCCCTGTAGTTATGAAGATCTAGAGCGAGCAAAGCTAATTATCTTAGCCGGCTCTAATGCTGCATGGTGTCATCCTGTTTTATTCCAACGGATAAAAAAAGCCAAACAAGATAATCCTGATATGGTGGTTGTCGTTATTGATCCACGTCGTACAGCGACATGTGATATTGCTGATATTCATTTACCTATTAAGTTAGGTACAGACCATATATTGTTTAATGGTTTATTCGTTTATTTAAAAAATGCCAATGAAAAAAATGAATTATTCGTTAATAACTGTACCGAAGGTTTAGATGCTGCTTTACGTATTGCAGAGTCTTATGCCTCCTCTGTTGAAACGGTTGCAGAGCTTTGTGATTTGAATGTTGCCGCAGTTGAAGATTTTTATCGTTTGTTTTCACGAACTGAACGTGTTGTGACTGCCTACTCGCAAGGTATCAATCAATGGTCATACGGTACTGATCGCGTAAACAGCATTATTAATTGTCATTTATATACAGGGCGGATTGGTCGCGCAGGTATGGGGCCTTTTTCATTTACGGGTCAACCTAATGCGATGGGAGGGCGAGAGGTCGGAGGCTTGTCAAATCAACTTGCTTCTCATATGGCGCTTGAAAATGAATTACATCGTAACCTGGTTAAAGAATTTTGGCATGCCCCTTTAATTGCAGAAAAAGAAGGTTTAAAAGCCGTTGAGCTTTTTGATGCAATTGATTCGGGTAAAATTAAAGCGGTATGGATAATGGCAACAAATCCTGCTGTTACATTACCTGATAATAAAAAAGTAAAACGAGCACTAGATAAATGTGATTTTGTTGTGGTTTCAGATTGCATGAGAAATACAGATACCACGCGTTATGCAAATATTCTCTTGCCTGCTCAAACTTGGGGTGAACGAGATGGTACGGTAACAAATTCTGAAAGACGAATCACACGACAACGTGCTTTTCTTTCTTCTCCTGGCGAGGCAAAAGCAGATTGGTGGATTATCTCTGAAGTAGCAAAACGCTTAGGTTATGCAGAACAATTTTCTTATACTGAGCCAGCAGATATATTTAAAGAATATGCTCAACTCTCAGGCTATAAAAATAATGCAGAACGTGATTTTGATATTTCAGGTTTACAAAATTTAAGTTATACAGATTATGATGAGCTTAAACCAATGCAATGGCCTATTACTAAAGAGAACCCTAATGGCACCTCACGCTTATTTGGTGATGGTGTTTTTTATACTAAAAGTAAAAAAGCACAATTTATTGCAGTAAAAAATCATAAGCCGGCATTAGATACATCGAATGAGTTTCCATTACGTTTAAATACAGGACGTATCCGTGATCAATGGCATACAATGACTCGCACAGGAAAATCAGAAAGGCTTTCTGGACATATTTATGAACCTTATGTAGAAATTCATCCTGTAGATGCTAAACAATCATCACTACAAGACAATGAATTAGCCGAAGTGAGTAACTCGTTAGCAGAAATAATTTGTCGTGTGAAAATTTCTGACTCACAACAGCAAGGAAGTATATTTATTCCTATGCACTGGAATGACCAATTTGCAAATCTTGCATCGGTGGATAGTTTAATTCAAAGTATTGTTGATCCATATTCTGGCCAGCCAGAATATAAGGCAACACCAATAAAAATAAAACCTTATCGCGCACAATGGTATGGTTTTTTACTCTCTCGAAGAAAATTAAATCTAGTTAATGCCAGTTATTGGGCGTGTAGTCGAGGTCAAGGATTGTGGCGTTATGAAATAGCCGGAGATCAAATCCCTAAAGACTGGGCAGAGTGCGCGCGTAATTTGTTATGTCAGCATTCTGAAAAAGTTGAGTGGACAGAATATCATGATGTAGCAGAAAATCGATATCGAGCTGCAAGAATTGAAAATAACCGTTTGGAAAGTTGTATATTTATTGGCCCTGACTTCACTCTGCCAGAGCGTGACTGGTTATTGAATTTATTTAAAGATAATAAATTAGCATCGAAAGATAGAATAAGTATTCTAAGTGGTAAACCGCCTGGTGAAGTTAAGGATTCAGGGCGAATAGTTTGTGCTTGTTTTACAGTAGGACTGAATACTTTGACTGATGCTATAAAATCTAAAAAATTAATAACGGCTGAGCAGGTTGGACAATTGTTACGTGCAGGGACAAATTGTGGCTCATGTGTGCCAGAAATAAGCGAAATCATAAAAAAAACCTTATAAATCAATTGTTTATATATTATCTTTCTTGTTGTAAATGAAAATTCTCATAAATACTAAATTTAACCATTTATTGGCCGATATAATTATAATAATTTCAGGCATTTACAGTTGAATTCATAGATGGTCAAACAGATATCACACGAAAAGCTAAAAACGAGCTTGCGATTCCAGTATGTTGTTGCAGCAGTGGTGGTTATATGCCTATTAATTTTGGGTGCTATTGTTGCAAGTACATATTTTAATTCGGTTACTCAAAAAAATACTGTCTTATTAAAGCTAAATAATAAAATTATTATTCAATTTGATGATTTGCGAAATGCAATGTGGAAAGCAGATAAATCTTTATATGTCATGTTGAGTAATACAGATAAATTTCCAGCTAACAAAATAACACAAAACTTTAATGCAGCAGTTGAAAAATTAAAAGATATTTTAAATGTTGAAGGTATTGAAAAAACAGGTTTAGTTGAACATTTGAATAAGTTAATTTCGGCTTATAATGAGCTTAATGCAGAGGTTGCTATTCTTTTAGACTTACGGAAGGATATAAATTGGTTATACCCTATGCTTCCTTTTATTAGCTCCACTTTACTTGAACCCAATATTGATTTTGAAACAGCATTAAATCAAGCTATTAAAGAAACATTTGAATCAGAAAATAAAATATATTTTGTAAAAGTTTATGATATTTTAGATTCATTAAGAAATCTTTGGAGACTTAAGATTCTGGATTTTCGAGGAGCCATTATAAGGTTTGCAGGTTTAAATACACGAAATATTTCACAAGAAAAAAACATAGAAAATTATAATGTGGTAATTGCTGATAAACTTAAAGAACTTAGTGATATGGCTAAAAAAGGTGAGTTAGGTTTTGAGACAGAACTAGCACTAGATGTTATGTTGGAAAGTTCCCGTAAATGGCATGAAAACTATCAGAAATTATTTGAAATAAGAAAAGCGAATATTTGGCGATCAGATATAAATTACATTCGTACAAAAATTCAACCTCTGCAGAAAATAGCATTTTATGAGTTGGGTTTTTTAGAGAACCAATTAAATACATGGTCATCTAAAAATACGCAGCGTATAAATAAAGCAGCTAAAAACCTCAATGCAGAGTTATGGTTTTTAACCTTCGTTTCGGTTTTATTTGTTGTTGTAATTTATTTCAAACTCAATAAAAATATATTATTACCTATAGAAAATATTTCAAAGGAAATTCAAGATGATTTAGGCGGAAGTGAAAATCTTCATCTTAAAGAACAAAGTAGCAAAGAAATTAATATTCTTGTGAGAGCATTTAATACCATGCGGAAACAAATACACCATCGACAGATGGTGCTTGAGTTTCAAGCAATGCATGATTCTCTTACAGGCTTGCCAAATAGAGCATTACTACAAGATCGTCTTGAACAAGCTATTCATCAGGCAGCAAGAAACGGTACTAAAATGTCATTGTTGCTTTTAGATTTGGATAGGTTTAAAGATATAAATGATACTTTAGGTCACCCTGTAGGTGATGTTGTTTTAAGAAAAATATCGAGACGATTAGAAGAGTGTTTACGTTCAACAGATACTGTTGCTCGGTTGGGAGGTGATGAGTTTGCAATTATTACAAATGAAAGTGATTCCAAGAAAATTGAATTATTTATTGAAAGGATAGTTCAAAAAATTGAAAAAGTTATAACAATTGATGAACAAAGGCTTCACGTTGGTTTGAGTATTGGTGTTGCGTCGTACCCGAAAGATGGGTTAGATGCAGACACTTTAATTCAACATGCAGATATTGCGATGTACAGTGCTAAACGAAATAATAAAACTAAAGAATTCTATAAAACTGAGAAAAACTATTATGATGTGGATAATTTAACCTTATTAGCAGATCTTAAGGCTGAATTAAAATCACCTTCAAATAAAATGAATATATATTATCAACCTCAAATCAATTTAAATACGGGTGAAATTATTGGGTTTGAGTCTTTGATTCGTTGGCAAGATCCTTTGCAAGGCTCTTTACCTGCAGAGCAAATCATTCGAATGGCAGAAAAAACAGGATTGATTTCAGAGCTAACATATTTTGTTATTGATAAATCTATTAATGACTATGAGTTATTTAATATGGAAAAAATTAATCTTGCTATTAATTTATCTGCCATGAATTTGCAAGATGCAACATTAGTTAAATATATTCAGAAAACTTTAAGAGAGGCAAAAGTACAAGCAAATAATATAACTTTTGAAATTACTGAAAGTTCTGTAATGAATGATCCTGTTAGAGCTAAAGAAATTTTAGAAGAGTTAAATGAAATGGGAGCTGAGCTTGCAATTGATGATTATGGAACAGGGTTTTCTTCTTTAGCGTATTTAAAGCTATTGCCGGTTAAACATCTTAAAATTGATAAATCATTTGTAGTTAATATGTTGGAAGATGATAATGATGCCATTATTGTTCATTCTACGATTGAGTTAGCCCACAATCTTGGTTTGACTGTTGTTGCGGAGGGTGTCGAAAACAAAGCGACATACGATAAATTGCAAGAATTGGGGTGTGATTACGCACAAGGTTATTATATTTCTAAACCGATTCCTATGGTTGAAATCGAGCACTGGTATAAGACGTATATTGAAAAGAAAAGTGCATAGGGTTTTCTTACTCAATGAATTTAATTTTTATTATGTGTTGAAATAATGTGTATAGTATAAAAATAAACCCTAAAGGTATGATTAAAGTTTGAAAAACAAAAACAACAATTAAATTCACGATATACCGAGTTGTTTCTTCTGCAGTATTTTTATATTCTTCAATTTTTTTATTTATGTCTAACATTTCTGATGTTGATTGATAAAAATCTCTAGCACTTTCCCATACTGACTTTTTATCGATGTTTGGTTGATTGGTATTTTTATTTAATTGATCAATTTCTTGCGTGGTGAATTTTAAATTTGCTGTTGATGAAATATAGTCATTTTCAAGAAAGACATAATAGACGGCTTCACTGGCTAAACCCGCTATGGGCACAGAAAAACGTAGAACAATAAGCAATAATGAAGCTCTCAATATTATTATTTTAAAATAATTTTTTTCTTTTGAGAAAAGAACAATGAGACCTATTAAAAGGATAAAACTTAAAATATAACTAAAAACAGGCCATACACTCATGGTTAAGAATATTTTTTGAATACCGAGCGATGTAGTGCTAACCAGCATTATCCATGAAAATCGTTCAACAAGATCATTTACAGGATCAAGTATTTGTCCTGGAGTGAGGTTGATGCCAATTCCTGCAGGTTGAAATGCTATCTCAGTTCCTTGAGCAACAGAAATAACCCCGTTTAAGGTTTTGGCAATACCAAATGTAATTAAAGCCCGGTTAAATGCTTTGTCAATATATTGCTTACTGGATGTATCTAGGGTTTGGCTAATATTTAGTGTGATTGCAGCGATAAAAAGAAGAGTTAAAAGTAACTTTGTTGTGCTGGTTTGTATTATTTTATTTTTAACTGTTTGGAAGTGTGACATTGAAAATACTTATGTTATGAAATAATTTTATTCTAAATTAAAATTTTAAATCTTGCTATTTTATATTGCATTTAGAATCTGTATAAAACAATACTCCAAGTAGAGGAGTATTGTTTACATTGTTTTTATAAAAAAACATTATGAGTTTTCGGTTTGGCGGTGATTTCTTCTTAATAACATAATCAAAATGCCTGATATGCCAAGTAAAATACCTGATATAAATGACATAAATGAATCAACCGTAGATATAGCTGCAACACCACCAACAACATATAAAATAGGCAAACTTTCATAAATAGGTTTTGGCATATTCATAGAACACCTCCTTAAATAAAAAATCCACATTTTAGCTGTGCTATTAGGATTAACGAATTTATCATTACCTTTTTATAGCAGTCAGGTATATTTATATCAATGAAATAAATGTTAAATTTAACCACAAATAACCTTATGTTTAGCAGTGATATGAAGAAATTAATGAAACCAAAAGACTTTTTATGCGAAATTTATCGTTCTGCTTTGTTGTCTGTGAATGGAGAGTATTCTGTCGATAAACAGTTACGTCAACTCTCCATTGAAGGCAATGTTGCCGTATTAGCCATTGGCAAAGCAGCAAGCGCAATGATAAAAGGGGCGACTAATGTATTGTCTACGCAAATTCAATCTGCTTTGCTTATTACAAAAACGGGCTATGTTGAGCAAATACTTGATTATCTATGCTTGGAAGCAGGACATCCTATCCCTAACCAGCAAAGTCTTGATGCTGGAATAAAATTGTTGAATTTTCTCGAAAATATTCCCCAAAACACACAATTAGTTGCTTTAATTTCTGGAGGCACATCAGCTTTAGTAGACGTTTTGCCCAGTGGTTTTGATTTATCACTATTACAAAAAATGAATAAATGGTTATTAGCAAGTGGTTTAAATATTCATGATATGAATCGTATACGCCAATCGGTGTCCTTGATTAAAGGCGGTAAAACACTTAATTATCTAAAGCAAAAGGGGATGACACAATTCCTTATTTCTGACGTAAAGGACGATGATCTTAATATTATTGGCTCTGGCTTATTTTCTATCGATGCTTCAAATGTCGATTCTGCAGATAAGATTGATTTTCCTGACTGGCTAAGACCTTATGTGCTGCCACAACAGCCAAATAGTGATAAAACAGTAAAGTCTTATATTGTTGCTAATAATGAAGTGGCCTGTTTAGATGTTGTTAAGCATGTAAAACAGGCTGGGCTTCCCGTTTATTATCATGGACAAACATTATACGGTGATGTTTTTGAGATTAGCGGAATGTTAGCCAAAGATTTAAAATGCGCGGAACCGGGAATACATATATGGGGTGGTGAACCTTCAATTGTTTTACCAGATAAAATAGGACGTGGTGGTCGTAATCAGTCTTTAGCTTTATCGCTTGCTTGTCACTTAGAAAATATAAAGGGAATTACAATATTAGTGGGCGCAACCGATGGTAGCGACGGCGCAACCGATGATGCCGGTGCCATTATTGATGGCTTTACTTTGCAGCGAGGAGCGCATTGTGGATTAGCAAAAAATTATCTTTTGACTGCTGACGCTGGAACATATTTAGCTGAATCAGGGGATTTATTTTCAACAGGGCCGACGGGTACAAATGTGATGGATATTGTTATTGCGTTAAAAGAGTCAATTTAGGCTGAAGTATAAAGCGGAACTTGATAAAATGAGAGCATGAGTAGCATGTCCTTATTTAAAAAAGCAGAAGAATGTCTGCAAGCCTGTTTGCCCGTTGATAAAATTAACTTAACGTATAAAGCATTTGACGCTTGGCAACAGAAAAAACTATCTTTAGACAAGCTTACTCCTATTCTAAAATTTGAAAATCCTGGTCGTCCAGAAAAACCAGAATTAGTGCCACCTAGAGAGCTTAATCGGCGTAAAATTACTAGCGCAGAAGGCCATGCTGCATTAATTCATTCAATTTGTCACATCGAGTTTAATGCCATTAACCTTGCTTTGGATGCCGTGTATCGTTTTCAAGATATGCCGAGTCAATACTATGATGACTGGATTAATGTTGCAAAAGAAGAAGCCTATCATTTTAAGCTACTGAGTGAACATCTTACTTCATTGGGTTATAGCTATGGTGATTTTACCGCACATAATGGTTTGTGGGAAAGTGCTTTGGTAACGGCATTTGATCCTATGGTGCGAATGGCTTTAGTACCCCGAGTACTAGAAGCGCGGGGGCTAGACGTTACGCCTGGGATTGTTAAAAAATTAGAAGGAATTGGTGACAAGCAAGCAGTAGAAATATTAGCTATTATTCATCGTGATGAAATTGGTCACGTTGAAGTAGGCACAAGATGGTTTCGGTATTTATGTGATAAACGAAATTTAAATTCTGAAGAAATATTTAAAAATTTAATAAAAGAATACATGCATGGTCGATTGCGAGGTCCTTTCGATCATAAAGTAAGAAAAAAAGCGGGCTTTACTGAAGAAGAACTCGCGTTTTTAGAATCTTCCATTTAAACCAAAAAGGTTATTATGAAAAAAATAGTAGGGTTGATGTTATTGAGTGTTTTATTTTCTTGCACCACTAAAAAGCAAGGCGACACATTGATATTATTTATGGAAAAAGAAAGAGGGGTGGATTCATATCAAACACGAATGATAGTCAATAAAAACTTTATTCGTGTTGATGACGGTGAAGGTGATAAAGATTTTGTTTTATATGATCGAAATAAAAAAATTGTTTACAGTGTCGATGCTGATGAACAACGCATTATGACAATTCATGAAAAAACTTTAACTAATGGAAAAGTGATTGAACCACCTTTTAAGTTAACACATTCGGTTAAACAATTACCAAAGATGAAAGATGCGCCAACTATTAATGGTGAAACAGCTAAACGTTATCACCTTATTACCAATCACAAAGTATGTTATGACGTTGTTGCGGTTAAAGGGCTTATGCCAGATGTTGTTGTTGCCTTAACTGAATTTCATAAACACATGGCTATGGATAGTATGACAACATTTAATAACATGCCAGCAGATATGCAAGATGCCTGTGAAATGACATTGACAACGTTTAAACCGACAAGGCAACTTGAATTTGGTTTTCCTATACAGGAATGGGGTGCAGGGGAATATATGCGTTCTTTAGTTGATTATGATGCAAATTATAAGGCTGATCCAACTTTATTTACTTTGCCTGAAGGGTACCAAACATATTCTGTACAAGAATTACGTGAAGGTAAAGTTAAATTCGAAGATAAATAAAAGACTTTAGGGGG
>VAOX01002146.1_pt1 | contig 10777 bp, 7 predicted proteins | sample 3393891 | NCBI WGS metagenome assembly VAOX01 (sample SAMN08290429, study PRJNA428436) | hydrothermal vent metagenome | isolation source: Deep-sea hydrothermal vent chimney | place: Indian Ocean: Southwest Indian Ridge | depth 2822 m m | reverse complement strand
CGGGATTTGAATTAAATCCTGCACGGGTGTTCCTTCAATCAAGTGTTCCTGCACGATGCGCCGAATGCTTTTTTTTTCCAGGTCTCCATACCAAATGCCTTCAGGATAGATCACCATATTAGGCCCATTACCGCATTGACCGAGACAGCGGGCAAGTGTGACACGGGTTTTTTTGAGCAGTCCGCTTTGTTTTAAGGCCGTTTGAAGATCCTGCAAGACTTCTTCGGCCTCTTGGTGTTCACAAGTGGTGCCCGTGCAGACAAATAAATGAAAATAGGACTTGCTCAATCTAATCCCTTTTAATGTTATTTAGTATCGTCCTAGGAGCCTGTCGGACTTAGGGAGTCGTAGCGAGACAGGTGGGAAATTGAGATCAGTTTTTCGATTTATTGAGGCGAATAGCCCGCTATTTAACAAAATAAATCGGAAAACTGGGCCAATTTTCCCACCGTCGCAGTAGATTCTTCCTAAGCCCGACAGGCTCCTATCTGTTTTCACAACAAACCATCAAAAAAATCATGGCCTTTATCATCAACGATAATAAAGGCGGGGAAATTTTTTACGGTAATCAGAAAGATAGCCTCCATGCCAAGTTCAGGATAGGCAATCGTCTCAACTTTTGTGATGCACTCTTTGCCTAAAATGCTCGCAGGCCCCCCGATGGACCCTAAATAAAACCCGCCATGTTCATTGCAGGATGTCGTGACTTGTAAGGAGCGGTTGCCTTTCGCCAGCATAATCATGGAGCCGCCACATTTTTGAAAGAGCGGCACATAAGAATCCATACGTCCCGCCGTTGTGGGGCCAAAAGAGCCGGAAGCGTAGCCTTTTGGGGTTTTTGCAGGCCCCGCATAATAAATGATGTGGTTTTTAAAATAATCGGGTAAGTCTGCTCCCTGATCGAGTTTTTCCTTGAGTTTGGCGTGGGCGATATCGCGGGCCACGACGATTTGACCGGAGAGAGAGAGACGTGTGGCGACGGGATATCGGCTCAGTTCGGCAAGGATTTCGTGCATGCTTTTATTCAAATCAATGTCGACCACTTCAGAATCCACTGCTGCATGTTCGGGCAGGTATTTGGCTGGATGATTTTCCAATTCTTCCAAAAAGATCCCCTCTTTTGTGATTTTTGCTTTGACATTTCGGTCGGCACTGCAACTGACACCCAAGCCGATGGGACAGGAAGCCCCGTGACGGGGTAGACGAATGACGCGTGCATCCAAACAAAAATATTTGCCACCAAATTGTGCCCCGATCCCGAGTTTTTCCGAGACCTTCATGAGTTCGGCTTCGACACCCAAATCCCGAAAGGCCTGTCCTGATTCCGAACCGTGTGTGGGCAAGTGATCCAGATAGCCAGCCGATGCAAGCTTGACCGTTTTTAAGGTCATTTCGGCAGAAGTCCCACCAATGACAAAGGCCAAGTGATAAGGCGGACAAGCGGCGGTACCGAGGGTCTTCATTTTTTCGGTCATGAATTTGATCAGGCTTGTTGGATTTAAGACCGCCTTGGTTTCCTGATATAAAAAGGTTTTATTGGCAGAACCCCCTCCTTTTGCGATAAATAAAAAGTGGTAGGCCTCCCCTGAAGTCGCATAAAGATCGATTTGAGCGGGCAGATTATTTCCAGTGTTTTGTTCATCGTACATTGTTAAGGCTGTATTTTGAGAATAACGAAGGTTATCAGTAGTATAGGCTTGCAATATCCCCTCTGAGAGCGCGGCTTCGTCGGATGTGTTTGTCCAGACCTGTTGTCCTTTTTTCCCCATGACAATTGCAGTGCCGGTGTCCTGGCACATCGGGAAAATACCTTGCGCGGCGATAACCGCATTTTTGAGCAGTTGCAGCGCGACATAACGATCATTCTCGGAGGCTTCGGGATCCTCTAAAATTGCGGAAAGCAGCTTGAGATGGGAAGGTCTTAGTAGGTGTGCAATCTGGGTAAAGGCTTGTTCGGCAAGCAAGATCAAGGCTTCTGGGGCGATGATGAGTACATCTCGGCCCTCAAAGGATTTGACCGAGACATGGTCTTTACTGAGCAGACGGTACTGGGTCGTGTCTTTCTGAATGGGGAATATGCCCTCAGTCTCTGCGTGCATCATATCTCCTTGTTATCGCTGTATTAAAAGGGGGATTCTAACAGAAAATCAAAGGGAGTGCGATACAGATGAGCCCGAAAAAAAATGGGGCGAATCAATTTCGCCCCATTTTTTTAATCTCTTTTTGTTTTTTTAAGTCAAGATGTTGAGCTTGTTGTGGTTCCACTGCGCCGATAAGGGGAGTCTGTCGCCTTGATGCCATGCGCTTCATCTTTTTCTTCGCGTATCAGCTCCAGCCCCAGAATAAGCTCAAAGGGCGCCAAATAACGAAATTCGATGGGTGAGAGCGCGTGATCTTCTTTTAGCAAACCTTTTAAATCCGTTTCGCCTGAAAGTTTTCCCAACACATAAGGGTTTTGTTCTGTTTTCCCCTCAGATGTACGAAAGGGGTAGGTGCCTTCATGCACGGGTGTAACTTCTCCCGCAGGATCCACAAAGACTTTAAGTTTTGCCATGGATCCTGGGTCAAATTCGCCTTGGGGTTGTTTTGCAAAAACATTGTTTTTTAAGAGCGCCCCGCCAAACTCAATTTTGAGTGAAAGAAAATCCCCTCTTTCCTGCATTGTTTTTATTTTTTTAATTTGCTGGTCTATTGCGATATACGCTTTGTCGTCAAAGTCATCACAATAATCGGTGTTAAAGTTAATGTAGTCCAGTCCGATGTTGCGGCAGAGCGCGACCATGAGCCACATCTCATAGATATTCCCTTTGACAACAACATAGTTAATGCCAATGCGGGTTTTTGATGCAAGACGTGTCCTTTCAGCCACCAATTCCCGTAAGGTTGTCTCGATATTGGCATAGCTGATTTTTTTGCTCCTTGTTGTCCCTAAACGATAGATGTCCTGAAAATAATCTTCATTTAAGGCATTCAGGCTGATTCTAAAATCATCGCAGGAAAGTACGATTTCACGTTTGTCAGGGGTATTGGCTAGAATACCATTCGAATAAATCCGAACGGGAAACCCTCTTTTTTTTGCCGCTTCTAAAATGAAAGCAACACGTTCTGGATCACTCAAGGGTTCTAAGCCTCCAGATATTTTTACGGTAACGGGTCTGCCTGAATCTCGGATGTCCTCTAAGCCTTCTAAAACTTTCACGACCTCATGGTATTTGAGGAGATCGGGTTTTTTAAGAGAAAAACGGAGTGATCTACCGTCAATCTCTCCCTGACCCAGGTAGCCTTCTTTTTTCTCCTGGGAGGCCATCGTCATCCTGCAAAAGCTGCATTTATAGGGACAGGACAGACCCACAAAAAAAGTCACTTCATAATGATTTTGTTCAAAAAATCGCTCAACAACCTTGAAATAATCATAATTATCTCCTCTGCTAAAAATTTTCTGCACCCCTGGCACCCGCTGCATGGTCTGATAAATCGTCTTGAGTACATCAAGGTTTAGATTCAAATCTCTGGTAATTTCCTCTGCGCATGCATAGGGTTTATTAGAGAGATAATTCACAACGGCCAGGGTGGTTTCGACCCCCTTGAGCGCTTGTGTTTCATTTCGCTTCAATCTGTTTATCACGGAGGAAGGGTCTGCATCTTGGCTTTTTTCAAGCAAAAATGTTTTTTGGATCTGCAGGATCTCTTGTCGGGTTTGAGCCGTCTCAGCCGCAAATTTTTCTTGCGCAACACGCATTTTTTCTTGATAGCGCTTTTCAATCTGATCGGTCATTTTAACGAGATGCAGTGCCGTCTGCCCACCACTAAGCGTTCTGCGATTCTGTGTCATACAGTCAAAAAAATGCTCAAACTCTCGTTGGACAGAAGTACTGGTAAATGTCTGCTGAAAGGGTGTTGGATATGCCTCATCCATTGCAGAAATCAGGGCCGCATTTGAAGTCTTTTTCAGGGTAAAAACAGGATGGGGGCCATCGAAAGCAATCTCAAGTGTTTTTTCTGTGCCACGAATAATAACCGTTCTGTAATTTTGTCGATTGGGTAGATCAACCGCAGCGACTAAAGTGGTCTCAATCCCTCCATAACGCAGACGAAGACGGACATATTCCGATTCCGCTTCGAGCAAGTCAATATTGTCTATCTTCTGCACACCCAGCAGGGTTTGGAGAATGCTCAATAGGTGGGTAACGTGGTGATTGACGATGGAGGTTCCGTATTTTTCATTATTTGAAAGCGCTCCCTTTTTCATGTTGAAAAGGTAGAGCTCAATTTCAGTGATCTCGCCAAAAGCCAAGTTTTTGATCAAATGACGGGTTTCTGAGAAACCATCGTCATACATAAATTCGTAGCCCACCATGAGCGTTAAGCCTTTTTTCTGGGCCAAGGAGATCAGTTCTGCGGCATGTGTTTCTTCCAAAACAAAGGTCTTTTCGACAAAAACATGTTTTCCCGCGAGCAATGCGGTTTTGGCGAGTTCATAATGTGTGTGACAGGGTGTGCTGATGATGACAGCAGAAATTGAGGTATTATTAAGCACAGCCTCGTACTCCGAAGCACAGTAGACTTGCATCCTGGGTGTATTAGAGAATTGAGTGAATACGCTTTCGTAGTTCTCGCCCGCGATCAGGTGAAACTGTTTTATAAACGAAAACGGAGTGTTTTCGAGTGAGCGGAGTATGACTTGTTGGCCCCAATCTCCTAATCCAAGAATAGCCACTTCCAGCGCCTGTATGACGGGAGGCCTTCCCCCTGGCAATTTTTGTGAAAAATCAGCATCTTTCTTAATAAGCCCATTTGAAAAGGATGTTTTTTCTAAAAGATCTATGATGTTTTTCATTTATTTGGTTCTCCCTACTTTATAGGTATTTTGCACAACAGTTCCGAATGGAAAAGCATACCAGAGCTAAAAAAAAGTGCTGGAGAAGGGGGGTAAAAAGAGCGCTCAAAATCACTTTTATGACCATTTCGTTCTTCACTTGATCCATTTTTAATGTAAATCTAGATTTATTACATAATAATTAATGTTCGAGTGAAGATGCCTCCATCTTGATTGAAAACACAGCCTATTTCTCCGACAGGCTCCTAGACAGCCCCGTGAAACTTGATATCATTAGATACTGATAGCGCGCTCTACGTCATAATGCGCCGGACAACTGAAAGAACTCATTTGCATGGGGGAGGAACGAGAATAATGCGCTCGAAACCGAGAGAAGATGATATCGAAAAAAACCAACTCATCGCGGCACTGCTCACCAATGCACTTTTTACGGCCAAACTGGTGCATATCCAAAAAGGAACGAACACGGATTCCAAGGGAATATTTGAAGACGTTTTTGCAACCTGGACAGGCATCACCCAACATTTCCACAACGAAGTCACAGAGCAACGCGGGAAAAGCGACGAGGAAGGAGACGGAGACGAAAAGCAACCAACTCCCCCGCCTGATTTATAAACAAAGACACAACTCAGACTTCGTCAAAACCTTCTTAAAACCACCTCGTACTTGAGCCCCGATTAGAGAGCAGGCTTGACCTTTTGTCGGCGATCTCGATAGACTCCGTGCATCGCATTTCGGTATGCCTTAATCGGAGTTTATCATTGCCACAAACAAAAGGAATTCAAATATGAAAAAAATAATGATCACTATGTTTGTGTGGATCTTTTTCAGCGTGCAAGCACATGCCGTCGTACAAACAAAAGAAATCACATACAAAGTGGGCGACACCGAATTTACCGGGTTTCTGGCCTTTGATGACGCGATTTCCGGCAAACGCCCCGGCCTACTCGTCGTACATGAATGGTGGGGACACGATGATTATTCCCGTAAACGTGCAAAAATGTTGGCAAAATTGGGGTACACCGCTTTTGCGCTCGACATGTACGGCACAGGTAAACTCGCCAAACACCCCGAAGACGCACAAAAATTGATGAAAGCCGCTGTAGGCCAATTACCTGAAGCCGAAAAACGCTTTAAAGGAGCCTATGACGTTTTGATCCAACAAAAAACGGTTGATCCCAATAAAATCGCGGCCATCGGCTATTGCATGGGCGGTGGTATCGTCATGCACATGGCGCGAACGGGCGTTGTTCCTCTGAATGGCGTCGTCAGCTTCCACGGAAGTTTTGCCTTTGCAACACAAACCCCATCAAAACCAGGGCAATCAACAGCAAAAGTCCTCGCGTTTACCGGTGGGGCCGATCCTTTTGTTCCGATGGAGTCGGTGCAAAGCTTTGTCAAATCCATGACTGAAGCAGGTCTCGATTTCCAACTCAAAAGCTATCCTGGAGTCAAACACAGTTTCACTGTTCCGGAAGCAAGTAAAATCGGAAAACAGTTTTCACTGCCTTTGCGCTACGATGCAACAGCGGATACAGATTCTTGGGCTCGCACACAGATTTTTTTCAAAGAAATTTTTAAATAGAAAAAAATGGACAACAAAAGGATCTTTAGCAGGAGGACAAAAACCCAAGATGCCAGAACCTTTTAAAAATTTATTCAATGCACAAATTATCTCAGGCATGGGCGATCACTTTTTGAAAGCATGGCCGGATTTTGACCGCACAGCTTTTATCCGGGCCGCAACAGACAACCTGGACGCGCTGGAGCTGAAAGCCCGATCCGAACAAATCACAAAGGCCATGCGTGAATATTTGCCGGATGACTTTGTCCACGCGGGACAAATCATGCGGAGTAGTCTCACGCCCGAAGATGGCAGCGATTTATCCAACATTCCGGTCAATACAAAGGGCATTTCTGGATGGGCCGTCATGCCCATGGCACACTATGTCGGTTTGTGGGGAATGCAGGATTTTAAGCTTTCGATGATGCTGCTCAAGGAAATGACCATTCGCTCATCATCCGAATTTGGCATTCGTTTTTTTCTGATTGAGAAACAAGAAGAAACACTTGCCGTGCTGATGGAATGGACAAATGACAACAACGAACACGTACGGCGTTTGGTTTCCGAAGGTTCACGGCCCCGTCTGCCCTGGGCCATGCGCCTTGCTGCATTTATGGAAAATCCAGAGCATATTCTCCCCCTGCTTGAAGCCTTAAAAGATGACCCTTCCGAATACGTCCGACGCTCCGTCGCGAATAATTTAAACGACATCGCCAAAGATCACCCCGACCGTGTTGCCGAGATCGCTGAAAAATGGCTCAGCGCTGCCTCAAAAAATCGCCAGAGGCTTGTGCGTCACGCCTGCCGCAGTTTAATCAAACAAGGGCATCCCGCCACGCTCAAAGCCCTGGGTTACAACCCTCCCAAAGTCAAATTGGAAGGTCTAAATTTAAAAGCACCCACAGTAACTTTTGGCGATGCACTGGTCTTCGAAATGGCCTTGTCTTCAGAAGCGACAGAAGATCAGGCCCTGATCATCGACTACATCATCCACCACCAAAAAGCGAACGGCCGCACAACACCGAAGGTTTTCAAATGGAAAGTGCTGACGCTAAGCGCCGGGTCCACACATCGGGCAAAGAAAAAACATCCCTTCAAGCAAATTACAACGCGTATCTATTATCCCGGTCTGCACAAGATTGAAATCGTCGTGAATGGCGCAGTACAAGGTGGGGCTGAGTTTGAATTGGAAATGAAAGGTGTTCAAAATGTGGCTCAGTCAACCTAAGTGTTTAGGGGGGTGTCGACATTCCCTGCTTGTTGAGTTCCACCAGGGAGCGTTCTCAATTAACGTGGTCCTCGCCTAAGGACAAAAAAAATTGACCTGTGTCCAACACCCACGTTGTAGAATGTGTTTTGTGTTCCTAAGTTTTCGGACAGATTTTATTTGATGCAAAAAAATATGGAGGTCGCCCTGATGCTTCGCCTGATTTTCTACTCTATTCTGCTGACAATCTTTACGCCAATGCAAACAACAGCTGAACAGGGGACTCAACACAAAACAAAAAATTTACTTCAATTGCAAGATGCAATTTCAGAAGCACTCATCAGCAATCCCGGCCTTGCGAGAATGGGTTCAAGAGCAAAGGCTTTGGCGCAGATACCCTCCCAGGCAGAGAGCTTGCCCGATCCATATCTAAGCCTCAATGCCCGAAATCTGCCGACTGATACCTTTAATCGCGAACAAGAGCCGATGACGCAACTCCAGGTCGGCATCATGCAGAGTTTCCCTTTTCCGGGAAAGCTGACCTTAAAAAAAGAAACAGCCCAATTTCAGGCTCAGGCCGCAGAAAAATCGGTGAGCGAAACACGTCTATTTCTCATTCGACAAGTCAAAACCCGTTGGTGGGCTATTTTTAAGAACGACCGGGCCTTGGAAATTATCCAGCAAAATAAAGCACTGCTCACGCAATTTGTTGAGATCGCCCAGACAAAATACAAAGTCGGCAAGGGCTTACAGCAGGATGTCTTGCTTGCACAGTTGGAACTCTCAAAACTATTTGATCTGGAGATCACCCTCTATGCGAAGCGGCGCAAGGCAGAAGCTGCCTTAAATGGTCTCTTGAATCGTGCGACCAACCAATCTATTCGGCTCCCGGATAGCGTTTCAGAAACACTTCCCCCGATACCAAACGAGAAGCGCTTGCTGCAAGACTACAAAAAGGATCGCCCGCTGCTGGCCGCAGTCAAAGACCGCATTTTTGCAGCCCGTAGCCGCCTCAGCTTAGCCAAAAAGGGTTTTGAACCGGATTTCAAACTCGGTGCCGTCTATGGCTATCGGGACGGACAAAATCCGGGACGTGGCGATCGTTCCGATTTTGTGAGCCTGCTCTTTTCGATGAATCTTCCCGTTTACGGTAAGAACAAACAAAGCAAGGCCATTGACCAGCGTCTGGATGAATTGACCACAGCACGCTGGTCACTTTCAGAACAACAAAAACAGATTGAGGCGGAAATCTCCAGCACACTGGCAACTTATCGCCAATTGAGTGAGCAAGTCTCCTTATTTAAAACAGGCATTATCCCGCAGGCGAAACAGACCGTCGCTTCCATGCTATCCGGCTATCAGGTCAACAAGGTCGATTTCTTGAACCTCGTGCGCGCCCAACTCACACTTTACAACTTTGAAATTCAATATTGGAAGACATTGAGTGAAGCCAATATGACCCTGGCTCAGATCGCCCATGTCGTTGGAAAGGAGCAGATCAATGCGAAATAATCTGATATTCGTCGGCATTGCGCTTTTACTTGGATTGTCTGGAGGGTATTGGTTTGCAAACAAAAACCCAAATCAGACTGCAAAACTTTCGACCGAAGAACCGGAGCCCAAACCCCTTTTTTACCGTCACCCTATGAAACCCGGCATGACCTCTCCCACACCCAAGACGGATGACATGGGCATGACCTATGTGCCTGTTTATGCCAAAGACACAAATGATAATAGTGTAGAAGGAACCGTCAAAATCGATCCGGTCATGACACAAAATATCGGCGTACGTACCGCAGTCGCGGAAATAAAAACCCTTTCACGCGTGATTAAGACCATCGGTCGTGTGGATTATGACGAAGAACGCCTTTCCCGACTACATCCGAAAACACAAGGCTGGATCGAAAAATTGTATATTAATAAAACGGGTCAGCCGGTTTCAAAAAATATGCTCTTGCTCAGCATTTACTCGCCGCAGTTGGTGACGAGCCAGCAGGAATATTTGCTGGCCTTAGACAACCAAAAGGTCCTGGCTGATAGCCCCATTGAAGACATTCAGAAAGGTGCCTTAGCCCTTGTTGCCTCATCCAGAGAACGTCTTGAACTTCTGGATGTAGCGGAGCATCAAATTATAGAGCTGGAAAAAGATCGGCAAATCAAACAATATCTGCACATCCACTCCCCTTTTGAGGGTTTTGTGTTGAAAATCGGTGCGAGACAGGGCCAGTTTGTGACGCCCAAAACCGAACTCTATCGTATCGCCGGGCTTTCAAAAGTCTGGGTCTATGTCGATATCTATGAATACGAACTACCCTGGATCTCTGTTGGTGATACGGGAGAAATGACCCTTACGGCCCTGCCCGGAAAGACCTTCACGGGCAAGATTACCTACATCTATCCTTATGTCGAAGAAAAAACCCGCACCATCAAAGTCCGTCTCGAATTTGACAACACAAAAGGTCTGCTGAAACCCGATATGTATGCGGAAGTAAGGATTCAGGCCGCACACCAAGTGGATGCCGTCGTCATTCCCTCCGAAGCAATCATGCGAGCAGATGGACGTGAAAAGGTTTTTATTGCGCTGGAGGGCGGAAAATTTGAGCCCAGACCCATCAAGGTGGGCATTGAAGCCGGCAATCTCAGTCAAATTATTGAAGGATTGCGTTCAGGAGAAAAGGTCGTGACCTCGGCCCAGTTTCTCATTGATTCGGAAAGTCGTCTGAATGAAGCGGTTGGAAAAATGTTGGAACCTGCAAAAGATGACACTTCAGAAGACCCTCTCCCTCTAAAAAAAGACGGGAACACAGTGGAAGGCATGGACATGGGAGGCGGCTCATGATTCGTAAAATCATTGAAGGCTCGATCAATAACCGCTTTCTGATTCTCTTCTTCACTGTCCTGATTGTAATCGGGGGGCTGATTGCTCTGAAAAACACCCCGCTTGATGCCATTCCCGATCTCTCGGATGTTCAGGTAATTATCCAGACGGATTATCCGGGACAGGATCCTCAGGTTGTCGAAGACCAAGTGACCTATAGCCTCACCACAGCCATGCTGTCCGTGCCCTACGCCAAGCTCGTTCGAGGCTATTCCTTCTTCGGTGTGTCTTTTGTTTACATCATTTTTGAGGATGGGACAGACATGTACTGGGCACGAAGCCGGGTGCTGG
>VAOX01045000.1_pt1 | contig 10806 bp, 12 predicted proteins | sample 3393891 | NCBI WGS metagenome assembly VAOX01 (sample SAMN08290429, study PRJNA428436) | hydrothermal vent metagenome | isolation source: Deep-sea hydrothermal vent chimney | place: Indian Ocean: Southwest Indian Ridge | depth 2822 m m | reverse complement strand
TGAATCTAATACAAAAAAATTGGTAGAAACATTTTTGCAAACTACTTCTAATAAATTAGATGTTACACACCTTGATTTAGTTAAAGATCCAGCACCGTTGCTTTTAGAAGAAAATTTAAATTCGTTGCTAAAAAGAAACTATCTGGGAATGGAGTTGACAGAAGATGAAAACATGGCTGTGCAAAGTGCAGACTATTTAATGCAACAAGTTTTAGAGTCGGATCGAATTGTTATTGCTTTTCCTATGTATAATTTTAGCGTCCCTGCAACTGTAAAAGCTTGGGTTGATGTTATTATCCAAAATGGTAAAACATTTAAAATAACAGATGAAGGTGGGTATGAGGGGTTATGCCAAGGAAAACAAGCATTAATATTAATGACAACTGGCGGAGACTTCAGTCAAGAACCAGCTAAAAGTATGAATTACGCAACGCCACTTATGCAAACATGTATGGGGTTCATGGGCATTGAATCTCATGCAATTACAGCTTATGGTTTAAATCAATACATGGATAGAATTAATGACATTATGACGAAAACTCAAGACAAAATTAAATCCTATCTAGAAAAAAATAAATCATGGATAGCCTGACATAAAGACAATGAATTATTTAGAGCGAGTACAAAAGGGTATAAATTACATTGAAGCCAATCTGGATGGTGATATTTCTTTACAAGAGGTTGCTAAAAAAGCAGGTATTAGCCAATGGCACTTTCAGCGAATTTTTAGAGCTTTAACGAATGAAACAATTAAAACATATATTCGTACAAGAAGGCTGGCTAATGCTTTTGAAAAATTACTTAAAACGAATCAAAAGATAATTGAAATTGCTATTGTTGCAGGTTTTGAGTCACAAGAAAGCTTTACGCGGGCTTTTAAAAAAACATTTAATATGACACCTTATGAAGCCAGAAAAATAGGCAACAAGAATTCATTCTTAAAAAAAATAAAATTTGATTCTGAATATTTACTTCATATAAATAATAATATTTCTTTAGTACCCGAAATAGTTACTCAGAAAAAAATGCAATTTGTTGGTATGAAAACTCAATTTTATAGTATCGACTCTGAAAAAAACAATATGGCGGATAAACTGCCGACCTTATGGAATTCTTTTTTACCACGAATGGCTGAAATTAAGAGTAGGGTTTCTGGTGCTGCATATGGCATTATTCAACAGTCAGAAGATAAAACGGATTTACTAGAGTACTATGCTGTTTGTGAAGTGACTCAAAGCAGTAGTCTTCCTGCTGAAATGGTTCGTTTAGTTATACCAGAAACAAAATATGCGAAATTCACCCATACCGGTGATGTGAAAAATATTAATAATACGGTTAATTACATATATTCAAGTTGGTTAATACAATCAGAGGAGCGACATACCTACGACCCTGATATTGAAGTTTATGGTAGTCTCTATATTCCAAAATCTAGTGAGTCGGTCATGTACTACATGATACCAATAGAATAAATTACGTTTAATTTGCATCACATAGTTTTAACGGTATATTTTTTAAAGTTTTGTTGCTGTATTAAATATTTAAAAATATGGAAGTAGAATATGTCAATTAATTCAGATTTATCGTTTTGTGAAATAACTATCGAAAATGCCAAAGCTGATGTGAAGTCAGTGCTTGAAGAAGCAAAAAAACGGATAGGATATATTCCGAACATCTATGGAATGATGGCAAATTCATCGGGTTTATTGGACACATATACGGCGGGTGACAAAAGTTTTAGAAGTAAATCCTTATTCACCAACTGCGAGAAAGAAATAATCTATCTTACAATCAGTAAAGAAAATGCTTGCGCTTATTGTGTTGCAGTACACAGTACGTTGGCAGATACCATGTCAAAAGTCCCTAAGTCTATAACGAATGCAATTCGAGACAGCGAGCTTGTAGAAGATGAAAAAATTAATATTTTAGTTAGCTTTACTCGTACAATGGTTGTTTCGCGAGGGCAACCAACTAATCATGATATTGAACAGTTTTTATCTGTAGGATATTCTCAATTCCACATATTAGATATTATTCATGCTATTGCTGTGAAAACTATGAGCAACTATTCCAATCATCTTTTCCAAACCCCCGTTGATAAAGTGTTTTCAGAAAGAGAGTGGACAAACTCATAACAAAATACTCAAGTGGAACTTCGTCGAGAACCTGCACTTTTTTGTAAAGAACGAAAAAATAACGGCCTATTATTGAACACCCTTTAGCTTATAACATGCTAAAATAACACTAATATCTTTAGGCTAGAGAACAAAAAGGTCTTTACTTGGCATTTCAATATATGAATTCTATTCAAAATAAATTAGTACTGATTTTTATCATCGGTCTGTTGATTACTACAAGTCTAACGGGGTTTATCATTATAAAATATGAAAAATTCGTGACTTCAATCACTCATCTGTCTGATAAAACAAATGAAATACAAAGTAGTGCATATAATGCGAAGATAAATTTTAAAACCCAGATTCAAGAATGGAAAAATACCTTGCTTAGAGGATATGACAATAAACTCTATAACAAATACCATAGTGGTTTTTTATTATATGAGAAAAAAACTTTACAAGAAGTAAATCGCTTGAGCCTACTTGCGAAAGAATATCCAACATTAAAAAAAAGCGCTGTAAAATTCATTATGGAACATAAAAAATTAAGTATTTTTTATCGTGAAGGATTATCTATATACAATGAAGCGAAACATGACCCACAAATAGCAGGGGATAAACATGTGCGCGGCATTGATCGAGAACCTATTAAACTATTAAGTCATATTATTAAATTAAGCCAAAATATTTATGAAAATGAAAAAAAGAGTAAAAAAGAAAATTTGGTCCGAATAAAATCTACAATAGCCCTAACTTATACTGCTACATTTATTTTACTAGCAGTATTTTTCTGGTATGCAGTTAGAGAAGGAGTATCTCAACCAGTTAAAAAAGAAATCTTAAGAAATCACCGGTTAGCAATGACTGATGGCTTAACCGGAATAGCTAATCGCCATGCTTATGATGAGCGAATTTCTCAGGAGATTGAATATAATAGTAATCATAAAACCCCACTAACATTGCTTGTTTTTGACATTGATAAATTTAAATTCATCAATGATAATTTTGGCCATGAAGCGGGGGATGAGGTTATTCGAAGTGTATCAATAACTTTAAAAAACCATATCCGTAAAGAAGATTTTGTTGCTCGATATGGCGGTGAGGAATTTGTAGTGTTGTTACATAACGCTGACATTAATGGTGCTGAGAGAATAGCCAATAAATTGCGTGAACTAATTGAACGTAATGAATATTATTTTAATAAAGAGAAAGTTGTTATCACTGCATCAGCAGGCATTGCAGAATTAAAAATCAATGAAACTCAAAAAGAAATTTTTAAACGCGCAGATGCAGCTCTATATACAGCAAAAGAATCAGGACGAAATATGTGCGTTAAAGCAGTAAGTTAAATAAGCTGCAGGTTCATAGTGTTTTCTATCTATAGCGCATCTATTTTTTACACATAGCAAATCACCTGCAAGCAAAATGTTAGCAATAAAAGAAGAACACTAATGAAACAATATCTTGAAAGCTCTGAGTTTATAAATTGGAAGAATGCAGGAATTCAAGAGATGGCTGTACACTTGAAAGGTGATTTCACAACCGACATAGACATAACGAGAAATTGTTTTGAATACGTTCGCGATACCATAAAGCACAGTTGGGATTACCAAATAGATAAAATTACCTGCAAAGCATCCGATGTACTCATTCACAAAACGGGTTATTGTTATTCTCAAAGCCATCTTTTAGCTGCTTTATTAAGAGCAAATAAAATTCCAGCTGGCTTATGTTATCAAAGGTTATCTCTTACTGGTAACGGAGCGCCATATTGTTTGCATGGTTTAACTGCTGTTCATTTAAATGAATTTGGCTGGTATCGCATTGATGCAAGAGGAAATAAAGAGGGCGTAGAGGCTAACTTTTCTCCACCTATAGAAAACTTAGCTTTTAGTACAATGGATCGTTTTGAAACTGATATTCAAGGAATATGGCCAGAACCACTTCCGATTATTGTGAATACATTACAAAAATATAAAACATATTTGGCTGTTTATGAAAACTTACCAGACATTGAAGTTTACAATTAATAAAAAAAATCGCTTATTAAAAAACGTTAGCAAAAGAGAGGATGTATTGATTGGTTTCTTATTAGCATTTTTAGGGACGGCTTTGTTTTCTTTAAAATCGATATTTATTAAGTTGGCGTATGCTGAAGATTTAAATACAGATAGTGTTTTAATGCTAAGAATGGCTATTTCATTGCCCATCTACTTGGGTGTTTTATTTTATCTTAGTAGAACTAAAAACGTTCCTCTTATTAAAATAAAAAGCAATTTCGTGTTTATAGTTTTTCTTGGTTTTATTGGTTATTTTTTAGCGTCATGGTTAGACCTTAAAGGGCTTGAAAATATCACGGCCGGTTTAGAACGATTGACTTTATTTACCTATCCAATTTTTGTTGCGGTGCTGGGGGCTATTTTTTTTAAGATACCGTTAAATAAAAAAATAATTATTACATTGATGTTTACATATTTTGGTTTGTGGATGATATTTAGTCAGGAGTTAGGTGGAGATAAATTATTATTATCAAATACAACTAAGGGTGTGGTGTTTGTGCTTTTATCGGCATTAAGTTATTCATTTTATGTCTTGTTTAGTAAAAAAATCATTCATGAGGTGGGTAGCCTTTGGTTTACCGCGTTGGCTATGAGCGCATCAAGTATTTTTGTGCTTGTGTTCTATGGTGTATTTTCTGATTTCAATTCATTAGAAGTTACTCATGCTGCTTGGGTATGGGTTACACTTCTTGCTGTCATTAGTACTGTGATACCTAGCTTTATGATTAGCGAAGCTATTTTAAAAATTGGTGCTGCTCAAACAGGTATAGTAGGTACTTTAGGCCCTATCATCACAATTGGTCTTGCAGTGTTAATATTAAATGAACCGTTTGGTGCTTTTCATGCTATTGGAGTATTGTTTGTAATCGCTGGAGTTATGTTGTTAACTTTTAAACGAGAGTAAGGCTTCTAATAATTAAATCCAGCAGAGCATATAGGATTACTAAAAGCTGTTTCCAGTTATCTAGAGAGTATTAATGAAATTCGTATCTTATACTGGCTTTGATAAACTGCCAGAGAGCGCTAATACTCTTTTTCGGCAAGCTGAAAGGGACAGTATTTTTTTTTCGCGCTGCTGGTTTGAGAGTGTGGCCGCTGTTGTGCTTGATATTGATGAAATAATGTTGTTGGCTTGTGTGGTGGAAGAAGAAAAAGTTATGGCCATTTTGCCGTTGGTGAAGAACCAAGGGAATACGGGCTACTCTCTCAAGCATCGATATACGTCACTTTATAGTTTATTGCTTGCAGAAGATGATCAAGATCAAATTCTTACTTGCCTCGTTCATGGTTTGATTCAACTGCCGCTTAATGCTTTGTTATTGGAGCCGGTTGCGGACAATGACAGTAAAATAAGTGCCTTGATCAAAAACTTAGAAACAGCTGGGTTTTGCTGTGATTATATTTTTCGGTTTTATAACTGGATTTTACATGTGCAGGCGCAGTCATATAAAGATTACATGGAGGCTCGTCCTGCCAAACTGCGTAATACGATCTCGCGCAAGAAACGTAAACTTGAACGTGAGCACGATTATACGACTCGTCTTTTTACTGGGGACGAAGTACCGAAAGCCATGTCTGATTACCATGCCGTTTATAATGCTAGCTGGAAAGCAAATGAACGGTATGAGACTTTTGTGAATGATATGGTGGCAGGTTTTTCGAAGCAGGAATGGACTCGGCTTGCGATTCTTTATATCAATGGGCAACCCGCTGCAGCACAGCTTTGGTTTGTATGCCAAGGAAAAGCAAGCATATTCAGGCTCTCGTATGATGAGGTATGGAAGCAATATTCACCTGGTTCAATACTTACCAGTTTTCTGATGGAGCACGTTATCGATGTTGATAAGGTAGATGAGGTTGATTTTCTAACAGGCAACGATGCGTACAAACAAGACTGGATGTCTGAACGCAGAGAACGGTTTGTGTTGAGTTGTGTGAAAAATGTAGAGCAGATAGTGTGGTATAAACAGTTTATCGAATGGCTGAAGCGTAGACTGTAAAAATGATAAGAAATAGTGATTTTAATATTTGATAAAAACGGATAAAAAGAAACATGAAAAATACGATAGATAACACAGATGTTGCAACTATTGATAATGCAATTCAAATGTTAAATAAACATATAACGGAACCCAGTATAAAACCTTTAATATCTATATTAGAGGCATTAAAAAACGATCCTTGTAATGAATCTCTTATTGCTCAGCTTACTGATACCTGGAGGAACCTTGGTATATATCAAGGTGCAGTTTTAACCTATGTGCCCTATTTCTATAGATTGGTAACGGATGATATTTTTGGTGAAAATGAATAAACTATCCGAGATAGAATGAAAATATACTTTGTTAAGTTGTAGGTTTCATTCTAAGTGTTAAAATGTATTTTTTAATTATATTAAATTACAAATAGGCTATCATGCATGATTTCTAAGAAAATATTTCATTATTTCGAAAATTTTATTTCTTTTGTTCTTGTTATTCTAATGGGGATCGTTGTTGTATCTGCAACTATAGAACTAGGCGTTTTGTTATATCATGATCTTGTGCAGCCTCCTGGGTTTTTTCTGGGGTTGAGTGAATTGTTTGATTTATTTGGTATGTTTATGATGGTTATAATTGCCATCGAGTTAATGTCTAGCATATACATGTATTGTATTAATAAAACGGTGTATATCGAAATGATGTTCTTAGTTGCAATTACAGCCGTTACACGGAAAATTGTTGTTTTAGATTCAAAATCAACAGATCCACTTACGTTAATTGGTATAGCAGCAGTGTTATTTGCGTTGATAGCAGGTTATTACATAGTAAAAAAACAGCAGAAAGAAGTCACTAAAAAAGAGTAAATAATGAATTTACTTTAGGAGTAACCCTATGAAAACTGACTCAATGACAAATCTTTTAAAACAAAATAATGCAGAAATCTCTGTCGTAAAAGCAAATAAAATTTTAGTAAATATTGAACTTCTTGAAGAGAAAGAGCGTCTAAGTTCAAAATATGAAGGTAAAATTAAAAAATACAAAGCTTTAACCACCATGGGATTAACGTATGGAATTAATAAAGAAAATCCAAGCAGCCCTGGGCAAACAACACCGCATTATTATGTAGAAAAATTTGATGAACTCTTCATGCTCATCCAAAAGGACGTTTAATGAAATGGGGATTATAAAAAAAATATTTGGAAGCAAAGAGAAAACAGAATCTGAATTAAAAGCGGATTTGTTAAAAAAAGCGACAGATCACTGGAATGCTAACAATGAAAAACCAGACTTTGATAAGCTGGGTGGCGCAGTTAAAAATAATATGCCGGTTTATGAGAGTAATGATAAGCTTAAAAAGAAAAACATCCGTGCGGTTTTATTAACGATAGCAGAAAAGGGTGAAATGGGAGCGTTGCCTATTTCTATTTCGGATAAGACCGGCGTTAATCAACAAGATACCTCGACGGCATTAGCTTTTTTAACAAAAGAAGATTATGTCGAGGCGGTAAATAGTGTGACGGGCTTTAAGTATTATTTAACTAAAGCTGGTCGCAAGCATTGTATAAGTAAAGAATTTAATTCTTAATAAAATACACAAAACTCTATATTTTTAATCTGTTTTTTTAAGCATTAATTCTCTCTCTACTTAAGGAAAGTGCGCTTTTTATTTACTATACTGAAGTCAAAGGAAACATAATAAATAATAAGAAGGAGTTCGTAATGATTTTCACATCAAATGGAAAATATTTTACAGTAACTAGGCGTTTTAATTTCAGTGCTTTGGTGACGGGAATATTTTTATTATTATTTTTTTCTAATGGACAGTTATTTGCAGCTGAAAATATTTCTGCTGCGAAAATCGTATCGTCTATTGAAAGCCGGTTGTGGGGAAAGACGGTGTTGGGGAAATATGAAATGACAATCACAACACCTTATTGGGAACGCACGCTTAAAATGCGTATGTGGATGCGTCGTCCAAATAAAAGTTTCGTACGTATTCTCTCTCCCGCTAAAGAGGCAGGCATAGGATCCTTGCGGGTTGAAAGCGAGATGTGGAATTATCTACCAAAGGTTGAGCGTGTTATTAAAGTTCCACCTTCTATGATGTTGCAACCTTGGATGGGTTCGGATTTTTCCAATGATGATTTGGTGAAAGAGAGCAGTATGGTGAACGATTACACACATACAATTTCCGGGACAGAAAAAGTGAATAACGTGGAAGTTTATCGTGTTACGTCTACTCCGAAACCCGATGCCGCTGTAGTTTGGGGGAGCATTGTTTATCTGGTACGCAAGTCTGATTTAATGCCCTTGAAACAAGAATTCATTGATGAGCGTGGTCAAGTCATAAAGATTTTAACATTTTCTAAAATTCGTAAGTTTGGTGATCGTTTATTGCCTTCGGAATGGGAAATGCGTCCTACACAAAAACCTGGCAATGTCACTCGCATAAGCGTTGTAGATGTGATTTTTGATAAGCCGATAAAAGATTCTATTTTTACACTTCGCAATTTACGTCGCCGACGTTAATGGAGAAATGTTATGGCGCTAGTAACCGTTAAAGATGTAAGTAAGCAATATGAGCAAGATACTATTGTTGTTAATGCACTCGATGGTGTGGATCTCACTGTAGAAAGCGGTGAGTTCATGTCGTTGGTAGGGCCGTCGGGCTCAGGTAAGACAACACTGCTAAATATTATTGGTGGTTTGGATTCACCTACTCAAGGACAAGTTTGGATTCGTGAACAGGAAATTGGTCGTTTGCCGAAGAACCAACTTTCGCGTTTGCGATTACAGGAAATCGGTTTTATTTTTCAGGAATATAATTTAATCCCTGTACTCAGCGCTATTGAAAATGTTGAATACGTTATGTTACTTCAGGGAGTGCCTGATGCTGAACGGCAGGAACGCGCTGAAAATGTGCTGCGTGAAGTCGGGCTTGAAAAATATATTCATCGTAGACCCACGCAACTTTCGGGTGGACAACAACAGCGTGTTGCAGTCGCTCGCGCTATTGTATCTAAACCGGCCATTGTATTGGCAGATGAACCTACGGCTAACCTTGATTCTAGCACCGGTGCTGCTTTGTTAGATTTGATGCGTGATCTTAATGAACGTCACGAAACCACCTTCATTTTTTCTACTCATGATCCTATGGTGATGGATCGCGCCCGGCGTATTGTTACATTACGAGATGGAAAAATTGTTGACGATAGCAGAAGCGGAGCAGAAACATGAAGTTGTTGCGTCTAGCTTGGCGGAATGTGTTGCGCAACGTCAGACGTTCAATGATTACGGTTGTTGCTATTACTGTTGGCTTGTCATCGTTGGTGTTTTTGTGGGGGCTCATCGATGGAATGAATGAGCAAATGATTGAAAACAGCACAAGTTATTTGACTGGGCATTTAAAAGTTCATGGAAAAGGTTATCACGATGATAAGAAATTACATCGTGCGATAAAAGATGATCCTATAGTTCGAAAGGAAATTTTAAAAGATAAAAGAATAAAAGCATTGTCTGCACGTTTAGAAGGAAAGGCTATGTTAAGCGGTGCGAACAAGAGTCGTGGCGTTATGGTTGTTGGGGTTGATCCTAAAAATGAACCTAAGATCACGACGATCAATAAAACAATTGTTGAGGGACGTTATTTACAAGAAGATGATCAAGAGGGGATTTTGATCGGTAAAAAAATGGCAAAAATACTTAATGCTAAGCCGGGTGAAGAAGTCGTATTGATTACACAAGCTGCAGATGGCTCTATAGGTGCAGGTCGATATAATATTGTAGGTGTTTTTGATACAGGCATTGATGCTATTGACACAAATTATACTTTTCTTACTCTGGGTGCTGCGCGTGATTTATATTCTATGTGGGGACGCGCTACAGCATGGGCAATTAGATTAAATCAACGTCAAGATTCAGAACAGGTGGAAGAAACATTATCAAATAAGTTAGGTGATGATTATCAAGTTTTAGGCTGGCGAAAATTATTACCTTCGGTGGTGCAGGCGGTATTATTCCATGAAGCGATGACTTACATTATTTTGGGAATAATGTTTGTGGTGGTAGCCGTGGGTATTGCCAATACTATTTTAATGGCTGTTATGGAAAGGACACGTGAGTTTGGTGTGATGATGGCTCTAGGGACGTCACGTTCACAAATTATTGGTTTGGTAATCTTAGAATCAATGTTACTCGGTATCGCAGGAATTATTATCGGTAACCTTATTGGTTTAAGCGTTAATTTTTATCTTGCGAGTACGGGGCTGAATCTTGAACAGTTTACTGCTGCACTAGAAAGTATGCCGGGCTTATCTGCAACGGTTTACCCTATTACACGTTGGGAACATATTATTGTGTTATCGGCGATTGTTTTTTTTATCAGTATTATACCCGCACTTTACCCTGCATGGCGCGCAGCAAGTGTAGAACCGGTTGAAGCCATTCGAGGCATACGTAGCAGACATAAAAAACACAAACATGCAGTACATGAGCCAAAAAAAGGGCGACGAACTCGAGCCGTTTTTTGGGCAATTGCTAGTCGAGGCATAGTGCGTAATCCACGACGAGCTTTACTGACTGCGGGAGCTACGGCCTTTGGACTTGCAGCTTTTATTGTATTATATGCGCTAATCGAAGGCTGGTATG
>VAOX01034795.1_pt1 | contig 10817 bp, 10 predicted proteins | sample 3393891 | NCBI WGS metagenome assembly VAOX01 (sample SAMN08290429, study PRJNA428436) | hydrothermal vent metagenome | isolation source: Deep-sea hydrothermal vent chimney | place: Indian Ocean: Southwest Indian Ridge | depth 2822 m m | reverse complement strand
TCCCCGCTGCTTGCGGCGATTTAAAAACATTACGATTAAAATCTGTGATTTTGGGTAATTCAACTTAATACCCCGTCCGCTTGCGGCGGGGTTGTTTATCAGGATATCTGAAGTCCCATGCCTTTAGGCGATATTTTTGCTTTTACGCCTTTTCCCCCTGTTTTGGGGGCAGCATCAGTTGGGAACAAGCCATTGCCGATCGGCCGGATGATGTGCGGGCAGTGGTTGCAGCTTACGGGTAGCCTGCGGCATAAAAACATAGTGATGAGGTTTTATAAATGAGCGGCGAGGAGAAATAGCGGGTGCTGTTTATGTAACTCAATCTTTCGCCATTCCGGTTTTTGCCGGAGTGACGAAAAATAATTGGGCTGGTTTCGCTTAACACCTCATCTATTTTCAGCGGAATGATTTAGTAATATTTCGGAAATAAAAACCCTTCGACAGGCTCAGGACGAACGGAGGTACTCAAAAGGATTAGCTTTTTTTCCGCCGTTCTTCCAGTTTCTTTTCAAGATAGTGAATATTAGTGCCACCGGCCTGGAAGGCGGCATCACGGATTAATTCTGCGTGCAGAGGGATGTTGGTTTTGATGCCCTCGATCACGACCTCACTCAATGCGCCGCGCATACGGGCGATGGCGACGTCGCGGTTTTCGCCGTGACAGATCAGTTTGCCGATCATGGAATCATAATAGGGCGGCACCTTGTAGCCGTTGTAGATGTGGCTGTCTACGCGCACGCCGGGGCCGCCGGGGGCATGATAGGCGCTGATAGTGCCGGGGCAGGGCATGAAGTTTTCCGGGTTTTCGGCATTGATGCGACATTCTATGGCGTGCCCCTGTATCTTGATGTCGCTTTGCTTGTAGGCCAGCTCCAGGCCGGAGGCGATGCGTAGTTGTTCCTTGACGATATCGACGCCGGTGATCATTTCCGTGACCGGGTGTTCTACCTGAACCCGGGTATTCATTTCGATGAAATAAAATTCGTCGTCTTCGTACAGGAACTCAAAAGTACCGGCACCCCGGTAGCCAATGTCGCGGCAGGCCTGGGCGCAGCGTTCGCCAATTTTGTTGCGCATGGCTTCACTGATGCCTGGTGCGGGAGCTTCTTCAATAACTTTCTGGTGCCGGCGTTGCATGGAGCAGTCGCGTTCGCCCAGGTGAATGGCGTTGCCATGTTCATCGGACAATACCTGGATTTCAATATGACGCGGGTTGCCGAGGAATTTCTCCATGTAGACGACATCATTGTTAAAAGCAGCGCCTGCTTCAGCCTTGGTTAATGATATGGCGTTGAGCAGAGCGGCTTCAGCATGCACCACGCGCATACCACGACCACCACCACCACCGGCCGCTTTGATGATAATCGGATAGCCGATTCTGCGAGCGATCTTGATATTTGTCTCGTGATCGTCGCCGAGTGAGCCATCAGAGCCGGGCACCGTAGGAACCCCCGCAGCTTTCATGGCTTTGATGGCGGCAACCTTGTCGCCCATCATGCGGATGGTTTCTGGTTTGGGCCCGATAAAAACAAAACCACTCTCCATCACCCGTTCGGCAAAGTCGGCGTTTTCAGAGAGAAAACCGTAACCGGGATGGATGCCTACCGTATCAGTGACTTCGGCGGCGCTGATAACAGCGGGTACGTTCAGGTAACTGTCGAGTGAGGAAGCGGGGCCGATACAGACGGATTCATCGGCCAGACGCACATGTTTGAGATCACGGTCGGCATCGGAATGTACGGCAACAGTTTTTATGCCCAGCTCGCGGCAGGCGCGCAGTATGCGCAGAGCAATTTCGCCGCGATTGGCAATGAGAATTTTATCAAGCATCAGGTTTAATCTTGTAATGTTTCATTAATAACAGCTGCGATTAATTCGCACGTTTCTGCACTTGGCAGGTAGAGAGTCATGCTCTTTGTAGTTATTCAATGATGAATAGAGGCTGGTCGTATTCCACTGGCTGGCCGTTTTCAACCAGGATGGCCTTGATAACACCGGATTTGTCGGCTTCGATCTGGTTGAGCAGTTTCATCGCTTCGATGATGCACAGAGTATCGCCGACTTTGACAGACTGGCCGACTTCGACAAAAGCGGACGCGCCCGGTGAAGGAGCGCGATAAAATGCACCCACCATGGGCGATTTTACCACATGCCCTTTGATAGCCTCACTATCCGCAGCAGGTGTTGTGGCAGCGGGTTCGGGCGCGGGAATGGCAGCAGGTGCAACAGCTGCAACCGGCAGGGGTGCTGCGACCGGGGCATGTTGGGGATAGCGGCTGATGCGTACTGATTCTTCCCCTTCCTGAATCTCGATTTCGGCAATACCGGATTCTTCCAGTAGTTCAATCAGTTTTTTGACTTTTCGAATATCCATTAAACGTACCTGTGTGCGTTAATCATTGGGGATTACTGCAGGTTTTTGATTGCAGCCTGCAGTGCAAGTGTGTAGCCATAGGCGCCCAGCCCGCTGATGACGCCTGCGGCCAGATCCGAAAAACAGGAGTGCTGACGGAAAGGTTCGCGGGCATGGACGTTAGACAAATGTATCTCAATAAAGGGTATTTCGACGGCGGCTAGCGCATCCCGCAGGGCGATGCTGGTGTGCGTGAACGCCGCCGGGTTGATAATGATATAGGCGATATCATCGTGTTGTGCCTGATGTACCGCTTCGATCAGTTCATGTTCGGCGTTACTTTGCAGGCAGCGTAATTGGTGGTTCGCCGCCTCGGCCTGTTGCATGAGGCCGTTATTAATTTCACTCAGGCTTGTCGCGCCATAGTGTTCAGGTTCCCGGTTGCCAAGCAGATTAAGATTGGGGCCATGAAGAAGCAGTAGATTTGCCACGCTGAGTATCCTGCAATTACTGTTAATGAAGCTGTTTTTCTGTAGTTAAGCGAGTTTAGCTATTAATTCGCGGTATTTCACCGCAAAACAATAAAAATCCGGGCAATTGTGCATCATGTGTGTGGTTTTGTCCAGAACCCTAGTATTTCACGTTTATTCAACGAAGATGGTGACATTTTACCAGAATACGGCGGCAAAACCGGGATGCATGTCAAATAACAGGCTAATGAGTGGCGGGGCACAAAAGTTCGCTATTAGAGCGGGGGTCAAAGTATAACGGGCTCTCGTCTCTTGAATTCAGAGCAACGGCGTAATGAGTGTTTCTGCCTGTTGGTAGCTTAATTCGCCTGGATTAGCATAAATAATATGGCCTTTCCGGTTGATGATGACGGTAAAAGGCAGGGCGTCAAGCTGGTTGCCATAGGTGTTAGAAATCTCGACACCCGTTTTTCCACCCAGTAAAACAGGATAGTTTATTCCTAAAGGATTGAGAAATTCCCGAACATTCCGGGAATTATCCAGAGCGACACCGACGATGACAAAACCCTTCTTCTTATAATGTTTATACAGGCGAATAAATGAGGGGATTTCGCGTCGGCAGGGTGGGCACCAACTGGCCCAGAAATTAACCATAATAACCTTGCCATCCCAGTTATTGATGGACTGTAGTTTGCCGTTCAGATTCGGCAGGCTGAAGTCTGGCCGGTATGGCTGAGCCTGATTGCTGGCCGCGACATCGATCATGTTCCTGGTATGGGCGGAATAAAGGCGGTTGGCGTAAAATCCGCCTGCCGCACTGATTATGATGATCAGTGCCAGAGATAAAACAGCAGCAAGTTTATTCATTCTTTAATTTAGTGACGGTTTTTTAGTTGATATTTTTTTCACATGCGCGAGGAATTCGGGAGTTTTCATGCTACCGACTATGCGCATGGATCGTTCTTCCTGGCTGCTGCTCGGGTCAAAAAACAGAATGGCCGGCGGCAGAATAACCTGGGCGCGTTTCATCAATGTCTTATCATCGTCGGCCATGGCAGTGACATCTGCCTGTAGCAAAACGAAGTTTTTCAAGGCCGCATGCACGGCAGGGTCGGGGAAAACATATTGCTCATATTCTTTACAGTAAGTGCACCAGTCGGCATAAAAATCGAGCATAACGGGCTTGCCACTGGCACGGGCTTTCGCCAGTTCACGATCCAGATCGGTTGTGGTTTTGATTCGGATAAAGGGCAGTTGTGCCGATGTCGACTCGCCTGCCTGCGCAGCTTCCGAGGTAGAGGGCTGCCCGCTGATAAGACTGGAGCCGTGCAGGGGGTGAGTGACATCCTTTGCGCCAGTGAGGCCACCGAGCATGACAATAGCACCGTAGAGCAGTAACGCCACGCCGAGTCCTTTCCACAGCGTACGCCAACCGCTGCTATTTGCTACCAAGGGTTCCAGCGCGTGCATGTAAATGGCCGAGGTGATAAATAGTGTTGCCCAGAGTGTCATGGTCAGCTCTGGAGAGAACAGGGTTGGCATGCGTTCCAGCATAAGAATAGCAATGGCCAGTAATACCACGCCGGCCACGGCCTTGACTATATTCATCCAGTTACCGGCTTTAGGCAGCAGTTTGCCGCCGCTCGCGCCAACCACCAGCAGGGGCAGACCCATGCCTGCGCCAAGGCTGAACAGCGCGATAAAACCCTTTAGCATATTTTCGCTGGTGGCAGCATAGGTGAGGGCTGCAATCAGAACAGGGCCGCCACAGGGGCCAATGATCAGGGCAGATAGAACCCCCATAATAGCCACGCCAATGAGGTTACCGCCTTTCTGCTGGTTGCTGACTATATTGAGCTTGCTTTGTATAAAGCTGGGGATCTGAATGTTGTAAAAGCCAAACATGGCGAAAGCCAGCGCAACGAACAATAATGCGAAGGGTACCAGTACCCAGGGACTCTGAAAATGTGCCTGAATGCCCGCACCCTCACCAACCGTGGCCGTAATAGCGCCAATCACACCAAAGGTGAACGCCATGGCACCCACATAGATCAGCGAAAGGCCAAAGCCCTTGGTGGCTGAGGTTTTTTCACCCTGACCGATAATAATACTGGAAAGAATGGGAATCATGGGATACATGCAGGCGGTAAAGGCCAGCATCAGGCCAAAGCCCAGTGCGGTAAGAATGACGGTGAGCAGGCTGCCTTTGTTCAGGTTTTGGGTGAATTTTTCGACGTTGCTAAGGGACTGGGTATTAGCAGGTTTTGGGCTGATGACAGTCGGGATCTGACTGCTAAGCTGCGTAGTTGCAGGCAGATTGAAGGTGATATTTTTTTTGATTGGCGGATAACAGATTCCCGTTTTCTCGGCACAGCCCTGATATACCGCATGCAGGGTGATTGAGGTGGCAGACGGGTTATTGCGTAGAAGCGGGATGCGGGCTTCGATTTGATGGTGATATACGTGAATTTGGCCGAAAAATGCATCGTGCTTGAGTTCGCCTTTGGGCAGTTGTACCTGTCCGAGTTTAACGCCATCGGCATTTTTGAGGCTGAATTTGAATTTATCGCGGTACAAATAGTGATCCGGGGCAATGTTCCAACGGGCAATAATCGTGTCGGGATTTGACAGCTCGGTAGAAAATTCAAACGCCACATCGGGGGGGAGTATGCCGTCATTCGTGCTGCCGCCGAGGCCCAGGCCACTGCTGAACGCGCCCAACGTTTTGAGTGCCGGGGTGCGGTTTTTCGTTTTTGTTGCCGCTGCCGGGAGTGTCAGAGTGATCTTCTGTGTGTGAGGGGGATAACAGACACCGATATCGGCACAGCCCTGGGAATGGGCGATGAGCGTAAATTTACGGATTCCGGGCTTTTCTCTGATAACTGGGATCTGAGCCCGCAGCTGATGGCGATAGACTTCCAGTTTGCCGAAGAATTGATCCTGCTTGATTTTTCCCTTTGGAAGTTTGGGCTTGCCCAAGCGGATGCCGGGGGTAGCGGAACTGAAATGGATTTTATTGCCATAGAGGTAATAATTATTGGCTATCTGCCAGCCGGCATCAATTGTGTCGGCATCCAGCATCCGGGCGCTGAAAGCATAGGCCTCATCAGCAGGGAGCAGGGCTTCTTCAGCATGTAAAAGGGGACTGGCAAGGCTGATGGCGGTTAGCCAGAGGATCATCCAGAGATTTTTTTTCATTCTTCAGGTTCCAGTGTGCTATCTATCCAGCGCAGGTAATCCGCCAGACCGGTTTTCAGAGAGACCGCGATAATTTCAGGAAGTTCATAAGGGTGTAGCTCGGTAATTGTGTCTTCCAGGGCTTGAAATTGTGTTTTAGTGGTCTTAATGAGTAATAAGACCTCCCAATCACGCGCTATATTCCCTTTCCAGCGATAAATTGATCGTATTTTGGGTATTATATTGACACAAGCGGCTTGTTGTCGGTCGACCAGCGTTTCTGCAATGTGTTCAGCTACGCGCTCATCGGGGCAGGTGCTGAGCACTATTAAATAAGGTGAATCTGACATGGCGGGAAGATAACAGGATACAAGCGTGCATGGCAAAGTTATCATGCAGAGATCTTTCTTCCCCCCGTTGCCCTGAGAACATATATGCCAATTTTTCGAATTTTATTTCTACTGTTTCTGAGCATCCCCGCTATCGAGATCTACCTGCTCATTCGGGTTGGCGAGGCTATCGGTGCTCTGCCGACTATTTTTATGGTGGTGTTTACTGCCGTACTGGGTATTGTGCTGCTGCGTTGGCAGGGGTTGGTGACATTGACCCGGGTGCAGGCAGCCATGGCTCGAGGCGAGTTGCCGGCACTGGCGGTGCTTGAAGGCATGCTGCTGCTGGCAGCCGGGGCGTTGTTAGTGATTCCCGGGTTTTTTACCGATACCCTTGGTTTTATTCTGCTGATTCCGCCCCTGCGCCGGTTTATTGCACAGAGCCTGTTGCTGCGTGGGTTGTTTCAGGTGGGTGGCAGCTTTCGTGGGGGTGGTTTTTCAGCCGGGAATCTTTATGAAGGTCGGCCCGAGGAAACAAGGGAACATCGAGTTATCGAAGGTGAATGTAAAAGCCGTGATGATCGGTAATGTATCGCAGAGAGTGGAATATATTTACCGTAGAGAACGAGGCTAAAAATAACCCCATTTATAATCAATGATTGCCTCGGCTATAAGCATGTGCCAAATTTCATCAAAACGTGATTTTTTTTATTTTTTAGCTTGAATTCTTCTGTAGCTGTCTCCATTTGATATTCACCCCTATGAAGTCTGTTAGTTGCGCAGGGTAGTGACAGGGCGGTTCCCCTTGACAGAGGGTGATTGCCCGTTATGATTAGCACTCTCGAAAAAGAGTGCTAAAAATGGTCGCAAGAGCCGTTTGATAGCAGGCTTCGTAACCACATTTAATTTATTGCAAAAACCATTATTGGATTTTTTACCAGGAGAGTTAAAGAATGAAAGTTCGTCCATTGCATGATCGTGTAATTGTTCGCCGCACGGAGGAAGAAACCACTTCTGCCGGTGGCATTGTGATACCTGATTCCGCGACTGAAAAACCTTCACAGGGTGAAATTATTGCTGTTGGCAAAGGCAAGATTACCGACGGTGGCGATGTGATGCCGCTGGATGTCAAAACAGGTGACAAGGTGTTGTTTGGCAAATATTCCGGTAATGAAGTCAAGGTTGATGGCGAAGAACTGCTAGTGATGCGTGAAGACGACATCATGGCCGTCATCGAAGGCTAAACCACATCTCCTTTATTCTCAAGAATTCAGAAATACAGAGGTAATAACAAATGTCAGCAAAAGAAGTCAAATTCAGTGATGAAGCTCGCCAGAAAATGTTGGCCGGTGTCAACATTCTCGCCAATGCTGTGAAAGTCACCCTTGGCCCTAAAGGTCGCAATGTGGTGCTGGACAAGAGTTTTGGCGCGCCCACTATCACCAAAGATGGTGTTTCCGTGGCCAAGGAAATCGAACTGGATAACAAGTTCGAAAACATGGGTGCACAGATGGTCAAGGAAGTCTCTTCGCAGACCTCCGATGTTGCCGGTGACGGCACCACTACGGCAACCGTGCTTGCGCAGTCTTTGCTGGTTGAAGGCATGAAGGCTGTTGCTGCCGGTATGAACCCGATGGATCTCAAACGTGGTATCGACAAGGCTGTTATCGCCGGTGTTGAGGCGTTGGAAAAACTGTCCAAGCCCTGCGCGGATGACAAGGCGATTGCCCAGGTGGGTACGATTTCCGCTAATTCGGATGACGAGATTGGCAGCATTATTGCCGAAGCTATGGGTAAGGTGGGTAAAGAAGGCGTCATCACGGTTGAAGAAGGTTCCGGTTTCACCAACGAACTGGACGTGGTTGAAGGTATGCAGTTCGACCGTGGCTACCTGTCGCCCTATTTTGTTAACAATCAGCAGAGTATGACTGCCGATCTGGAAGAACCCTTCATTCTTCTGTTTGACAAGAAAATCTCCAACATTCGCGATCTGCTCCCGGTACTGGAGGCGGTTGCCAAATCCGGCAAACCGCTGATGATCATTGCCGAAGACGTTGATGGTGAAGCACTGGCAACGCTGGTGATTAATAATATGCGTGGTATCGTCAAGGTTGCCGCAGTTAAAGCACCGGGCTTTGGTGATCGTCGCAAAGCCATGCTGGAAGATATCGCCATTCTCACCGGTGGTACCGTGATTTCCGAAGAAGTTGGCCTGTCACTGGAAAAAGCCACCCTCAACGAGCTGGGTACGGCGAAGAAAATCACCATTACCAAGGAAGAGTCCACCATTATTGATGGTGCTGGCAAGCCTGCTGACATCGAGGCACGGGTCAACCAGATCCGCGCTCAGATTGAAGAATCTTCTTCTGACTATGATAGTGAGAAACTTCAGGAACGTGTGGCTAAACTGGCTGGTGGTGTTGCTGTCATCAAAGTTGGCGCAGCAACCGAAGTTGAGCTTAAAGAGAAGAAGGCTCGTGTCGAAGATGCCCTGCATGCGACTCGTGCCGCGGTTGAAGAAGGCATCGTTCCTGGCGGCGGTGTTGCGTTGATTCGTGTTCAGGACGCCATGAGCAAGGTTAAAACTGATAATCATGATCAGGACATTGGTGTCAAGCTGGCCTGCCGCGCCATTGAAGAGCCTTTGCGTCAGATTGTTAGCAATGCCGGTGATGAAGCCTCCGTTGTGGTCAACAAGGTAAAAGAAGGCAAGGGTAATTTCGGTTACAACGCCTCGACTGCCGAGTATGGCGACATGATCGACATGGGTATCCTGGATCCTACCAAGGTTACCCGTACTGCCTTGCAGAATGCCTCTTCGGTAGCAGGTTTAATGATCACCACCGAAGCGATGGTTGCGGATGCACCCGCCGATGATGCTGGCGCTGCCGGTGGTATGCCTGATATGGGTGGCATGGGCGGAATGGGTGGTATGGGCGGCATGATGTAAAAGCCGATCTATTGAACACCTGTTTTCGACCTGTGTCGGAAAACGAAAAGCCCCGTCAGTAATGGCGGGGCTTTTTTGTTTTCGGGCCATGTGTAAGGGTTTACAATTTTTAGTAAAAAGAATTTTTATGGTAGAGGATGTGAAAGGATCGGTCTTAAAGGTTTGAAACGACTCCCCCTAAATCATAAAAAAATTGGGTTTTGATTAAATTGTGTGCATCCGGAAAGGGGGGCTCTCATCCGTATTGCATATTGTGTCCCATTTTATTGATCTATCAATTGACGCGAATACTGTGATGGAGGTTTACTCTGCTATCCGCATGGTATCGATGACGCAGTAAGCGGTTTGGAAGTTTAATCCTGATTAAATAAAAATAACTTAAGCAGTACGGAGGATATATGGGTGATATTTGCAAGGACACTACAACAAGTGGGCGTGATCGTGATGAGGCGATGAAAGAACTTCGAATGGCAATGCGGCAGAAAAATGAATGTCTGAATGATGGGGCGCATTGTGATAATGCCAGAAAAGCCATCATCGACAGTCTAAACCCCATCATAAAATTAGACCCATCCTATTTCAGAAACTTTTTTAAGAATCATCAAAAATTTGCCAGCAGTTTCAGCGATTACAAGTATGTGGAGAAGTTGTGCTCAGTGGTCTGTGCTGTCGAGTCATGGGTGAGCAAGCCAACCGATCACGAGGGACCACCAAACTCGGATCCCTATGCGGCGATCGCCTGGATTGGTGGTCTTGATCTTCATGTTCACGCCAGTATGTATTTTGGTTTTGGCAAGCAAGAAATGTTGCAGGTATTCCAAATCGTGCAGGAGATGAAGTCGTATGAACTGGATGCCGTGATGGCGCTAGACTATTATTTCCCCGAAATTGAGCTGCTGGATTCGGAGGCATGGATGTTGTACTTCACGGCAGCGTTATCAATGAAGTTCAGGGAAGGTGTGCATGCGCTGGAGGCGAGACGGGCCGAACTTGGGATATCTGATGAGTTGCGTGATGATGTTGTGGGTGCTGTTAAATCGACTTACTGGTGGAAGAATATGTTGATGTCGCGTGTGATCGAGTCATCGGCTGAAGGCCTACCACCGGAGATCCAGGAGAGAATGCAACAAGAAGAGTTAGTAGAAGCCTGATGGATTGGCGAAACCCGCAGGCTTATGCCCCGGGTTTCGCCAATGGGGTAAGGCGAAGATGAGAACAGAGGGGGTCATATATGGTTCCCCTCGTATTGCAAGATAAAGTTATCCTATAGCTACAGCTAACGTAACTATTCAGCGTATTTCACCCCAAAATAAAAAAATCTCTTGACAGGTTCTTTGTAATTTTGCCGGTATTTCAACGCAGCCACAAGAGGTGCTTATTGATGGCTGAGTTATCCCCACGAATTTTTTAGATAACTCAATGAAATTAAAGAAATAGAATGGTTCCTCGTAGAACTGTGTAGAAAACCCGCTAGAATTGAATATTTTCCGATTTAGCCAAACAGGATCAGTTTTATGGAATTAGAAGAACATTACGGT
>VAOX01030463.1_pt1 | contig 10831 bp, 13 predicted proteins | sample 3393891 | NCBI WGS metagenome assembly VAOX01 (sample SAMN08290429, study PRJNA428436) | hydrothermal vent metagenome | isolation source: Deep-sea hydrothermal vent chimney | place: Indian Ocean: Southwest Indian Ridge | depth 2822 m m | reverse complement strand
TATGAAAAAAGTATTCATCACCAATGAGGTGATTTCACATTTTTTCATTACGCTATCCAAATCAATAACTTGCACATCTTTTTCGCGCTCAACTGATTAATTTAGGTTCATAAGATGTTTTGAATTCAGAACACTTTCAAGGGCAGATATTCAGTTTAGCCTGAACTAATTCAGGCCTGCTAATACTCAACAGGCGGTGCCACCCGCAGCACTTCTTCCACTGTGGTTAATCCCGCAGCCACTTTCTGCGCACCGCTTAAGCGCAATGGCCGCATACCTTCTTTCATCGCGGCTTTTTTAAAGCCCACCATATCAATATTTTCTGTCACTAAATTTTTAATGCTATCGCTGAAAGTAAACATTTCATAAACTCCCATTCGCCCCATAAAACCTGTGTTTCGACATTCCAGACAACCCACCGGCTTATATATTTTTACCGGCTTTGCCGGATTCCAGGGCTTGACCAGCGCTTTCCATGTGACATCATCAATTTCAGTTTCTGCCTTACAGTGTGGACAGAGTGTTCTCACCAGACGCTGCGCCATAATGCCCAGTATCGTAGATTGAATTAGATAAGCCGGAACACCAATTTCCATCAATCGAGTAACCGCAGATGGCGCATCGTTTGTGTGCAGTGTTGAAACTACAAGGTGGCCCGTAAGTGCTGCCTGTATAGCAATATCCGCGGTTTCTCTGTCACGAATTTCCCCAATCATAATTATATCCGGATCCTGACGCATCAACGTACGCACACCTTTGGAAAAATCCAGACCAATGTTATGCTGCACCTGCATCTGATTAAAGCTGCTTTCCACTAGCTCAATGGGGTCCTCAACTGTGCAAACATTCACTTCGGGTTTTGCCAGCTGTTTTAAACTGGTATAAAGCGTGGTGGTTTTGCCCGAACCCGTGGGCCCGGTTACCAGAATAATGCCATTGGGCTTGTCAATCATCGATTGCCAGCGTTCATCATCTGACTGACTAAAGCCCAGCTCGCGGAAATTTTTAACCAGTACTTCCGGGTCAAAAATTCGCATCACCAGCTTTTCGCCAAAGGCCGTTGGCATAGTAGACAGACGCAACTCAACCTCTACACCATCCGGTGTGCGGGTTTTTAATCGGCCATCCTGTGGACGACGTTTTTCTGCTACATCCATCCGACCCAGTATTTTTATACGGCTGGAAACCGCCGCCATCACCGCACTCGGCACCTGATACACCTGATGCATTACACCATCAATACGAAACCGGACATTACCCTGCTCACGCCTGGGCTCCAGATGAATATCACTGGCGCGCTGCTCGTAAGCATACTGCAACAACCAGTCCACTATATTCACGACATGCTGGTCGTTGGCATCCAGCTTGCCAGCACGCCCGAGTTCCATCAGGCTTTCGAGATTACCTATCTCGTTTTTATTACCCCGGGTTTCTGTTTCAGCACGGGTTACCGATCTGGAAACTGCATAAAATTCCAGCAAATAACGCGCAATATCATCCGGACTCGATATAACCCGCTTGAACTCTTTATGATTAATACGTGAAAGCTCATGCTCCCACTCTTTTACAAACGGCTCAGCTGTTGCAATGGTAATGAATTTATCATCAACAGAAACCGGCAGAATATTAAACCGCGATGCATAAGCATAGGACATCACGCTGGTTACCTTGCCCACTTCTATTTTTAATGGATCAATGCGGTAATAAAGCATATCCACTTTTCCTGCCAGCCAGGTCGCAAGCACATCGATGCCCAGCAAACTATGGCCATTACGCTGATCTACCCAGTTGCGCTCTGCAATAACAGAAATCGCATTTTTTTCCCTGTATTCACTGCCGATAGCCAACGTGCGAAGCATTAGTACGTTTTCACCAGAGACCATTCCATCCTCTTCAAGCCACGTTAATACCTCCTGGATATCCAGCCTTTTTTCGCTCGATTTCATCGCTGCATTCATAGTTTTCTACTGTATTTAACCCTGTTGAGAAACCTGGTACTTCACTAATGCAAACCTGGTGAAGTACTGGTTGACTGTATACATATTAGATCTAAAAAGGTAAGCATACCGGATATGCATCCATCTTTGAGCACAGAAATAACGAATTCTGGAAATAGTAAGCCTGATTTGATAAATTATTGCAAAAAAACACATAAAAAAAGGCCCACATCAGTGGGCCTTTTCAGTATTACAGAATGATATATATCCGCTTACTGTGCAAGATATGCCTCATCCGATGCTTCAACAGCGCCTACAGACCACGCACCGCGTGTTTTAGCGTGCTCTACTGCCGCATCAATATCACCACTTGAGCCACTGCGATCAATATCAAATACCTGTCCTGGATATATCAGATCCGCGTCCTTGATTTTATCGCGATTGGTTTTGTAAATCATTGGCCACTGATAAGGGTTTGCATAAATGCTGTCTTTACCCGAGATGTTCCACAGGTTATCACCACGAATAACTTCATAGGAATCATCCGCCAGTGCAGCACCCTGGTTTGATGAAGCATCGTCCATGCCTCCTGTTAGCGCACCACTGGCCTTAAGCCTTGCTTCCTGCTCTTTAGCCTGTTTTATTGCATTTTCAGCCTGACGCTGTGCCTTATTGGCTAATTCAATCGCTTTGTCATAATCAGCCTCACCCAACGCAGCTTCAGCACTCTTGATAACTTTAGCTGTATCGCGCCATTCAGCACCCATTTTCTTAGCCTGTGCATTACTGGATTTTGCGTCTGCAATCGCCTGCTCAGCCTGTTCTTTCGTTGCGCCGCTTTCTTCCGGGGTCGATGCGCAACCAGCCACCAGGCCAAGGACCAATAAGATAACGAAAAACGGCCTGGTAAGATGATAAAATTTCATGTGAATGGTCTCCGTGGACTATAATTTCTATTGTTGTAACGGTTCGGGCAAACCTGTAAAAACCCAATACCCCTGATTAACAATGCACCTCTACTCTCGTAAATTTACACTTCTACTCTGAATATTGTACTTATAGCAGGAAATTCCTGATCAGTTACCGGTTAAATGATTATTGAATTATTGGGGAAAATAGCAATGTGCTCCTGATGTGTCAAGCTATTCACACAATTCATCTGTGTTTAGGCAATTTACGTGAGCTGCATCATCTTTTGCCAGCACACCCAAAAGTAATGTATTCTTCCATCCCCCAACCAATGACATATTGTAAGGCATACCCATGGCAGATACTATCAGGATTTACCATAATCCCCGATGTTCCAAATCCCGCGCAACCATGGCGCTACTTTCTGATAAAGATATACGGCCTGATGTGGTGGATTATCTTAACCACCCGCCGGGCAAACAGGCGCTTGAAGATATTCTGGAGATGCTGGGCCTGGAGCCCCGCCAGCTAATGCGTACCCATGAGGCTGAATACAAAAACAATCATCTGGCAGATGAATCACTCAGCCGGCAACAGTTAATTGAAGCAATGATAAAATTCCCTGTACTCATTGAAAGGCCCATTGTCATCCATAATGGCAAAGCCGCTATTGGCCGCCCCCCTGAAAACATACTTGAGATCCTCTGAATATGACTGAAATTCTGATTCTATATTACAGTCAGAACGGCTCGACAGCCGAAATGGCCCGCACAATTGCCCATGGCGTAGAGGAAATTGACGGTGTGCAGGCAAGGCTGCGCACCGTTTCCCTGGTATCCACCGTCTGTGAGGCTGTTGCGCCACCTGTCCCCGACCGCGGTGCGCCCTATGCCCAATTATCTGATCTGGAGGAATGCGGTGGCCTGATACTCGGTAGCCCCACTCACTTTGGCAATATGGCCGCCGCCCTCAAACACTTTATTGATGGCAGCAGCAACCTGTGGATGTCCGGCGCACTGATTAATAAACCCGCAGCTGTGTTCACCTCTACCGCGAGTATCCACGGCGGCCAGGAATCTACATTGCTCAGTATGCTTTTACCGCTATTACACCACGGCATGTTTATTATGGGACTGCCTTACAGTGAATCCTCATTGCACAAAACCACAACAGGCGGCACTCCTTATGGTGCCAGCCGGTTATCCAGCGACAATAATTCACCACTGGACGAAGATGAAAAAACACTGTGTCTGGCACTTGGCAGACGCGTTGCTCAAACCACACTGAAACTTCAAAAATGACAAACCTTAAACCTGGATTAATCAACGAGACAGAAAAGTAGTAACCACATGGATAAAATTTTAATCTCCCGTATTACCACCCTGCTGGGCTATTTTGGCCTGATTATTTATATTCCACTCTGGCACCTGCAAATAGAACCCAAAGCCGTGGAATTTATCTCAATAACGCTGTTAGTACAGCTGGGGCCGTTAATGTTCCCTCTACGTGGCATTTTACATGGCAGGGTATATACCCATGCCTGGGCGATGTATCTTGCCCTGTATTACTTTATCCTGGGCATCTGGTACGCGGGGGACATCAGCACACGTAATTTTGGCATTGGGTTTAGTTTTCTAAGTGTATTATTCTTTTTAGGTACTATGTTCTATACGCGCTTTCAGGGAATCGCGGAAAATAAAGCATCTGCCGATAATACAGACTAAAATATCGAGCAATATCAGTCTATTATCTGTAGAGCACCTTATGCCCACCTTATATTAAACTTGGAGTTTTTATGTATTCCCTTAATGAACTTAAAAAACAGAATCAGGAAATTAATGATTTAATTGATGTGCTCAGAGTTCTTATAAAAGAAGAGAGTCTCATCAATAACCCCCTGGTCTGTGACATGGTGTCGCAGTTTAATGAGAAAGTCTGGATGCACCTGGTTTTTGAAGAAAAATCTATTTATGCAGAACTTGCACAGCATCCGAACTCGGAAATTAAGGAAATTGCGGCACAATTTCATAACAGCGCAAAAGAAATCAAAAAAGAATTCTCCGCTTATATGAAGCTCTGGTGTCTTGTATCAGGTGCAGAGCGGCATCATCAGGCTTTTTTTGAACAGTCTTCATACATAATGGACAAGGTTAAACAGCGCGTCACTTATGAGGTTGATAAGGTCTTTCCTCTAATTGAAGCCAGTGAAACAACTTACGTCAAAGTTTAGTGCTGTATTTATTCATGAGCTGATCCGGGCAACGGGCCCAGAACACGCTTTACAAATGGAATGGTCAGACGGCGATGTTGCTGCAACTGAGCTTTGTCCAGCGCATCAAGCATATTAAACAGATCAGCCATATTACGGCTATAATTATTTAACAGGTAAGCCGCTACATTATCCGCGAGTTCAAACCCCCTTGCCTGCGCTCGCTGCTGCAAGGCCAGGTGTTTTCCTGCATCATCCAGTTGCGTTAATCTAAAAACAGGCCCCCATTGCAGCCTCGACACCAGATCCTTTAGCTGAAGATTAATTTTATCCGCCGGCTGGCTTGCAGAAAAAACCAGCCGCACACCGGTATCCCGTGCGCGATTTATCAGATTAAACAGGGATTCCTGCCAGTCCGGCCTGCCCTGAAGTAACTGTACATCATCAATACAACACACATCCAGTGCTTCCAGCCCGCTTAACATTTCAGGCGAGTACTCAACTAGTTCCAGCAATGGCATAAAGCTGATATTGAAGTTTTTCTGCGCAAAATACTGACACAAAGCCTGTAACAAATGTGTTTTTCCGGCATTCTGCTGGCCCCAGAAATAAATCTGCTTTTCAATCTGCTTTTCAATCTGCTTTTCAATATGGGGTGGCTCATTTTTTAGCAGTTTTACTAGCAGTTCATTACCACTGCTAATAAAATTATCAAATGTAAAGCTCTCTTTCAGGTGTAGATCAAGGGTGAGCTGGGTATATCTCAATGGATGATCGGCCTCACTCACGTAAACTAGCCATTCATTCTGTAACGCAGTACATGCACCTGCCTTTTCGGTGCTCCAGTCACAGGCTCATTGGGCACAGGCATATTTTGCGCCTGTGGTGTGCCCTGCCCTGCTGTGCTGTGTGTTTTCGCCTGCTGAGAGTTTCCATCCAGAGCAGCTGTTGCATCGTTACCGGATGCGACTTTATCTGACTCAGCTTTTACAGCCGATTCACTCACTGCCACTTCTGGTATAATACGCTCCGGCATAACCTCCGGGCGATTATCCGGCACCAGCACTTTACCCAGCGCGATAATACGTTTCAGATCATTTTCATCGCCATTAAGCTCCAGAAAAAAATCAGCCCGTGACGGGTTAACCTCCTTTGTATACATACTTTTAACGGGGGCAAGTGAAGCGATGTAATGCGATGCAGCTGCATAGGCCCTGACACTCGACAGATCACTCACTCGCAATAACAGTATTCCCTCATTTTCGATACCCTCAAACACCGCAAAACGACTGGAAATATAATCCGTTGCAACACCAATGCCGCTACGGGTTACCACCCCCATATCCAGTGCTGATAGCTGCCAGTTCTCATTCTTGTCCTCCAGTTGCAACGACCAGTTAACCTGCCAGCGTCCATCCTGCCAGCTCATTTTTCCAAGTAATATCGCATCCGCCGCATAACGCTTGCTCACCTGCTTCAGCGGCTCCCAGAACGCCCCCCAGACATCAATAAAACTCAGCTTCTGCTTATCCTCGGCATCATACTCAGGCCATATTATTGGCAGCCCCCGTCTACGCGCTTCTTTCTCCACTGCATCCTTAATCTGTGACTGATCGGATCGCTTAAGCAGGTAACGGTTCCTGCCATCTTTAACCGCAAGCCAGACCAGCACGCCAGGACGCTGATAGCCCCATATTGGCAAATTTTTGCTCCGCAGCTGCTGCTTCACTTTTGTGTCATCGAATTTCATCCATAATTTATATCGGGGCCTTACAGCAGATGCGGACTGTTTCATATAGGCTTTTATTTCGGCCTGGCTCATGGAGATATAGCGATACTGGCTAATCATCTGGCCGGCACGGCTCAGATCCAGCTGCCCAGGTGCCATACTGCTTCCTGAAACACGCATGGAGACTTCAATGAGTCCCTGCTCAAACGCCGCTGTGCGAATATGTTTTTGCTGACTCACCACCGGTAAACTCAGTTCATACATCTGCTTAATTGCAGACGCATGAGCAGGGCCTGCCACTGCGCACAGGGTCAATAACAGATAAAGTGTGCTTAAAAAGAATGCTTTACGGTTCATTTTCGTTCGTTTGAAAGTCAGGAACATGTACAATAGCACATCTTTAATCCATCTTGCTCATCAGGTTCAAAATGTCTTCAGCTGATTCAGAAAAATCCACTTCCAGATCCCTTGGCTACCGCGATGCGGGCGTTGATATTGATGCCGGTGCGGCATTGGTCGAACAGATCAAACCCCATGTTGCACGCACCATGAGAGCAGAAGTGCTGGGGGGTCTGGGTGGCTTTGGCGCACTGTTTGAGATTCCCCTGGATCGCTATCAGAAACCGGTGCTGGTTTCGGGCACCGATGGCGTCGGCACCAAACTCAAGCTTGCCAATGAGCTCAACAAACATGACACCATTGGCATTGACCTGGTTGCCATGTGCGTAAATGACATTCTTGTGCTGGGGGCTGAACCACTGTATTTCCTCGATTATTATGCCACCGGCAAACTTGACTGTGACATTGCAACAGATGTCATCAAAGGTATTGCTGAAGGTTGCCTGCAGGCAGGCGCTGCCCTCACCGGGGGTGAAACGGCTGAAATGCCTGGCATGTACAGCAAAGATGACTATGACCTGGCGGGCTTCTGTGTAGGCATCGTCGAAAAAGACCGAATTATTGACAGCAGTAAAGTAGCCGCAGGTAATGCCTTAATCGGTATCGCCTCCTCCGGCCCACATTCCAATGGCTATTCGCTAATACGTAAAGTGATTGAAGTCAGCAATGCAGATTTGAGCCAGCCCTGCGCCAGGCAAACTCTGGGCGAGGCTCTGCTGGCACCCACCCGTATCTATGTAAAAAGCATCCATACACTATTGCAACAGGTAGATGTCCATGCCATGTCACACATCACAGGGGGGGGGCTGCTGGAAAATATCCCCCGCGTCATGCCGAAAAATACCCGCGCACAAATTAATGCCGATAGCTGGCAATTCCCCGATATTTTCCAGTGGTTGCAACAACAGGGCAATATCGACATGCAGGAAATGTATCGTACCTTTAACTGTGGCATTGGCATGGTACTGGTGGTCAGTGCCGAGGATGCCGATAACACAGTTAAGCTGCTCAATAAAGCAGGCGAAACGGCCTTCAGGCTGGGACAAATCACTCGCTCAACGGGCGCACCTGATGTCGTCATAAAATAAATCTGAAAAACAACACCATGACAACAGCCGTTTTAACCCCTGTTTTAAATATCGTTGTGCTTATATCCGGCAACGGCAGCAACCTGCAGGCGATTATTAACGCCATCAATGAAAACAGGCTACATGCCAGAATTAGCGCTGTTTTTAGTAATCGCCCTGATGTAGCAGGACTGGCGCGTGCGCAAACCGCAGGCATCAAAGCACAGTGCATTGACCACCAGCTATTTGAAAATCGTGAAGCCTTTGACCAGCAAATGATACAGGCCATTGAGCCACATAAACCAGATCTGATTATACTGGCGGGTTTTATGCGTATTTTAAGCGATGTTTTTGTCCACCACTATACGGGGCGCATGCTCAATATACATCCTTCTCTGCTACCAGAATTTCGTGGCCTTAACACCCACCAACGCGCACTGGATGCCGGTGTCACGCAACACGGCGTGAGCATTCACTATGTCAGCAATGAACTCGATGGCGGCCCCGTAGTCTTACAGGCAGTGGTTGATGTGAGCGCGGATGATACGAGCGAGTCATTGCAACAGAAAATTCATCAGCAGGAGCATATTATTTATCCTATGGTTATTGAATGGGCCGCACAGGGCCGCCTTAAGCTGCTTGAACAACAGGTTTATCTGGATCAGCAACCACTGGAGCGCCCGATAATGTGGATTAAAAACAGGTTGATAACGCATTGAGCCAGTCAATAAAATTTTTCACTGCTGTATTGTTCAGTCTAATGTCACTCGCGCTTACTGCTGCCGACACAGACAGCAACATTAACCACCTGCCCCCCGACCACATAAGCCGCTACAGCATCAATGCCTATGGCGCACATGTCGGCGAGCTACACAACCACCTTGAAACCCGGAGCGCACAGATTCTCTACACCTCTGAAATCACCGCAACCGGGCTTGCCAGCATATTTGTGGGTGAAAAAGCGACTGAATCCAGTACTTTAACTGCAACTCCCGATCAGCACTCAAAATATCCCCTGCAAAAAAGCTATCATTTAAATCGTGGTAAAAATCATAAAAAAAACCAGGATATGACCTTCACCCGGAATCAGCAGGGGCTTTATGAAGTTAATGGCAGCTATAAAAAAAAGACTTATTCACTTAAATCCCCGTCGCCACTCTGGAGCAGGCATGCCATCCCCCTGCTTATGAGCAGCGATTTGCTGCTTAAAAACGATACAACAGGCGGTACATTTCAGATAACAGAAAAAGGGAATATAAACAACTACACTTATGCGCTGAAAAAAACTGAAACGATCAACTTTAATGACGAGCGCTTTGGCGTATTAAAATTCATGATTCAGAAACAGGGCAGCAATCGAATGTCTTATGTCTGGTTATCAAAAGCACACTATTATTTACCCTTAAAAATTGAACAGTATAAAAAAGGCGAATTAACTGGCAGCATGCAAATAAAAAACATATCTTTCACCCACAGAGCGCCTGAAAATGACTGAATCACACACTGAAGACGACTGGGTAAGCAAAACTCGGCGTAAAAAAAATTGTGACGATATTCTGCATCTGGGCGAAAAACTCATCACACTCAGCAAAGAAGATCTGTCCCTGATACAAATGCAGGACAGCCTCAGGCATGCCGTAGAAGAGGCACAACGGATGAAATCCCATGGTGCGCTCAAACGCCAGAAACACTATATTGCAAAAGTAATGCGCGCCATGGATACCGATGACCTGGCCAGCCAGATACAAGGTGTTTTGCACAAACACGATATACACAATGCCAGCTTTAAACGCATGGAAAAGTGGCGGGATACAATGCTCGAAGGAGGGGACCAGCGCATTAATGACTTTGTTGAGCAATACCCCCATGCGCAGAGAAGTCACTTACGTCAGCTGGTTCGCAACGCAAAAAAAGAACAGCAGGCCAGTAAACCACCCTGTGCATACAGACAGGTTTTCAAATATATTCGTGAAATAGTCGATCAGGGGGATGCCCTCGGCAACAACGATTCATAGCCAGGCTATACTCCAGAGGAAGATGAACTAACTGAGACGCGAGCAATGGACTTTACCAGCATTCACAATTACTACGAACACCTGGTAACGGACTACCTGCAAACAGTTGTTATGCCTGGCCAGAAAAATAAACCCGCTGATTTTTTTCTCGATGTTGCCTGCTATGCACTCAGTAAACTGCCTTCACGCTATATGCGCCACGAAATTGATATGGCCTTTTACATGGAACAGGATGAGCGTATTCAGATGGTAGATGATGTTAAAAAAGCAGTTGATGATGCGGTTGGCTATATCACTGAAAATTTCAACAGGAATGAACGCTACGAGTAAGCGTAGCGCTATTAGCCTGAATTCATTAGTTAAAACCTGAGATGATGACTTATCTTCGCGCCCGATGGGAGACCCGCAACTGCCTCAGTCCTGCGTTGCAGCCCTTCCCTTGATGATAATCCTAGATTAATCCTAGATTAATCCTAAATTAATCAGTTGACCGCGCAATAATGCGCTAAGTGGTTGAGAATATTGTGTATTATATAATACCTCCATTCACCCGTTCGGTGAAGACG
>VAOX01049074.1_pt1 | contig 10860 bp, 7 predicted proteins | sample 3393891 | NCBI WGS metagenome assembly VAOX01 (sample SAMN08290429, study PRJNA428436) | hydrothermal vent metagenome | isolation source: Deep-sea hydrothermal vent chimney | place: Indian Ocean: Southwest Indian Ridge | depth 2822 m m | reverse complement strand
GTAGCATCTTTCTATTATTGGCATCAAATCAAACTGTTACACATGCCTATGATGCGCTGGTTAGAGGCTAGGCTTGAAAGAAAGCCTGCTGATCTTCCGGGCTGGGGGCATGCTGAATGAAGCCTACAAGGCTGGGCGACATTCTACTGCGGCAGGAACGGATTACCCGCGAACAACTGAATCAGGTGATTCGTGAGATGAGTCTTAGTGGTGATACACTGGTAACACAACTGGTCAAACAAAACCTCTTTACTGAAGAAGAAATCGTAGCCTTTGTATCTAGAAGTTTCGGACGTCCCGTCATTGATTTGGATGTGGCTAAGATTGAACCGAATCTTGCCAAAATTTCCATGGATATTATGCGCAAGAACATGGCTATGCCAATCAAACGGGTTGGCAATGTGCTTACGCTGGCCGTCGCGGATCCTTATGATATCAATGCTATGGATGAGATGGCATTCGTGAGTGGTTGCCAGATTGAGGTGGTGATTGCTCCGGAAAGTCAATTATTGCAGCGGCTGGATGCGTTGGGCGCGGCTGAAGAGCATCTGGACGATTTAATGTCTGACATGGGCGTCGCGGATATGGAGGTGGTTGATACCACTGAGGATGATCTGGATGAGCATTCACTGACGACGGAAACCGAGGCGGCGCCGGTTGTGAAACTGGTGAACCTTATTTTGCTTGATGCAATCAAACGTGATGCATCGGATATTCACCTTGAACCTTACGAGAAAGTAGTGCGGGTGCGTTATCGTATTGATGGCGTGTTGCATGAAATTATGCGACCACCGATGAAAATGCGCGATGCAATCGTTTCCCGTATCAAGATTCTAGCACGCCTAGATATTTCAGAGCGGCGATTACCGCAGGATGGGCGCATCAAACTGCGCTTATCCAAGGCGAAAACGGTGGATTTTCGTGTGTCCGTATTGCCGACTTTGTTTGGTGAGAAGGTCGTCATGCGTTTACTTGATCCTTCCAATTTACAATTGGATATGAGCAAGCTTGGCTATGATGAGGAACCACTGCGCTGGTTTAAGGATATGATTCACCAACCCTATGGCATGGTGCTGGTGACAGGCCCTACAGGATCAGGTAAGACGGTTAGCCTATATTCGGCAGTGGCTGAATTGAATCAACCGGAGGTGAATATCTCTACGGCTGAAGATCCTGTGGAATTTAATTTTATGGGCATCAATCAGGTGAATGTGCAGGCAGATATCGGCCTTGATTTTCCTAGGACTTTACGATCCTTTCTGCGACAGGATCCGGATATTATCCTCATCGGCGAAATCCGTGACCATGAGACGGCGGCTATTGGCATCAAAGCTGCGCTGACCGGACATCTGGTTTTTGCTACATTGCATACCAATGATGCGCCATCCACCATGAGTCGTTTGATCAATATGGGGATGGAAAATTTCCTTGTGGGGTCGGCGGTCAATATGGTGACAGCGCAACGTTTGGCCAGACGCACATGTAAAGAGTGTATCGAACCGATAGACATTCCACCGGAGGCTCTGATCAATGCGGGAGTGCCTGCAAGTGAAGTCGGTGACTTCCATCCCATGCAAGGAAAAGGATGCTCTATATGCAATGGGACAGGTTACAAGGGGCGTGTAGGTATTTATCAGGTTATGCCGATATTTCAGGAAATCAGGGATGCTGTTTATGCAGGTGAGAATGCAGATAAAATCAATGAGATTGCAGTGAGGTTGGGTGTGAAAACACTGCGTATGGTCGCCTTGTCCAAGGTGAAAAGTGGTACAATTTCGCTTGCCGAATGTTTACGGGTAACTGTGGCAGACTAGCCTGCAGAGAAGTGCATGCCCTGCCATATATCCAGCCAGCGTTCACTGATGGCACACGTTTCTACGAGAGAGGGCACTGATGAAAATTTATGTTTGGCAGGGTAAGACACGGGCAGGACAGGAACGTTCCGGCGAGATAGAGGGTGCTAGTCGTGATGCTGCAATAGTGGCGTTGCGACATCAGGGATTCATGGGTCTCAAGGTTAAGAAAAAACCTATAGAGATCGTTCTTTTTCCTGAGAAGGTAACGGAAAAAGATATTACTATATTTTTCCGCCAGTTATCCACGATGATTAATGCGGGTCTGCCATTGGTTCAGTGCTTTGAATTGGCTGAAAAGGGAGCGGAAAACAAGACCTTTATAAAGTTATTAGGTGATGTGCGGACTGGTCTGGAGAGTGGTTCCCCCCTTGGAGAAACCATGCGCAAATTCCCTAAATATTTTGATCGTTTAACCTGTTCACTGATTGAAGCCGGGGAGCAGGGCGGCATTCTTGACAGTATTCTGCTCAGGCTATGTGTTTATAAGGAAAAGGCACTCTCCTTGAAGGCTAAAATTAAATCAGCTATGGTATATCCAATCGCCATCATCGTCGTTTCATTCATCGTTACGGCAGTGCTGATGATTTTTGTAATTCCAGTATTTGCAGCACTGTTTGCGGATTTCGGTGCAGATTTACCCGGGCCGACCAAGGTTGTCATGGCCATATCCGATATGTTTGTAAACTACTGGTATGTGGTAGTGGGCGCACCTATTGCGCTTGTGTCCGGTATCCGTTATCTCTACAAAACGCCGCAGGGTCGGTATCAGCTTGATAAATTATTGCTCAATATTCCGGTGATGGGTGATGTGCTGCGTAAGGGAGCGGTGGCGCGATTTTGCCGAACTTTTTCAACGCTGGCGGCTGCCGGTGTGCCAATTCTTGAGGCAATGGACACCGTGGCAGAAACCGCAGGCAATGTCATTATCGAAGAAGCAATCCTTACGGCTAAAGAATCCATCAGTCAGGGGCAGACACTGGCCATGCCACTGGAAAAAAGTAAGGTATTCCCCGTAATGGTGACGCAGATGATCGGTATTGGTGAAGAAGCCGGTAGTTTGGAAACTATGCTGGGTAAAATTGCGGATTTTTATGAGGAAGAAGTGGATACGGCTGTGGACAATATGACAGCATTGATGGAACCGTTCATTATGGTATTTCTGGGTATTGTGATTGGTGGACTGGTGATATCTATGTATCTGCCCATCTTCAAGATGGCAGCCGTGGTCTAACTCCCTTTGATATTCATCCTTTTTTTTCGTTGATTCGCATGGCGAACATGACCGCTGCCCCACTACCCGAATCAAGCGGTGACATCAAACGTCAGGTAGAGCATCTATTTATTGCAAGAATGTTCATTGCAATACTGCTACTGATTACTGTTGTTTACTTTTATTTCTCTCCCTTACCCGGCTTACAACGCTATATATTGCTAATGATAACCCTATTTCAAACTGCATTGCTTTTATTTCAATGGCGATTGATGGATACGCATTGTTCGCAGGGTGTGCAAATCGGCTTCCAATTATTGGGTGATATGTTTGTGGTATCGGTACTGATATTAGTGACGGGGGGACTGGAGAGCCCTTTTGCACTGTTATTCGGGCTGCTCATCATTGCCGCAGGAACTCAGGCACAGGCTATGCTGACACTTACATTGGCCATTGCGACCAGTGCTTGTTATCTGGGGACTATCTATCTGGTTGCCTGGCATGATGAATATGCGCTGACGACCAATGAATCCCTATCTGTGTTGATGCAAGTATCTGCACTACTGTTGGCGGGTGGGTTCATGGGTTATGTGGCGCGACGTCAGCAGAAATTGATTGTGGAAGGCTCACAGGCCATACGTTTGCACCGCAATCTGAAGGCATTGCATAGTCAGGTGATGGATGCCATGCACGATGGCATCATTATTTTGGATGACGCATGCTATATATCGGATGCGAATCATGCAGCCAGTTCCATATTGGCAAAAGATGGTGAGATTCGTGGTAAACATGTATCTACGGTAATGCGTTTACCTGAGACATTGCGATGTTTTCTTGCAAGTGAGACGCAAGGCATCTGTCGATGTGAATACAACTGCCAGGAACGCGCATTATTGCTTATGGCGACGCGTATGCCGACAGGAGATGCGCAGGCTAAATGGCTTTTATCTATGGTGGACATCACGGATTTCCGTCACCTTAAGCGAAAATTAGCAAATCAGGAAAAACTGGCGGCCATGGGGCGTATGGCCGCCATGGTGGCACATGAAATACGCAATCCACTTCAAAGTATCGGGCAGTCCGTTGAAATTCTGGCAAAGGGTCAAAATAAACAACAGCAGGAAGTGGGCAATATCATGTTGGAAGAAGTTCAACGTCTGAATCATTTGATATCGGATATGTTGGATTATGCGAAACCGTTGTACCCCAAACCCGAACCTGTTGTTATATCCGACGTGCTTCACACTGCAATCAGACAGGTGGATATTCATGGTGATATGGATATCCACTTGGATTGTGCAAATGCTGATATTGAAATCGATGTCGGACATTTGCGATTGGTACTCGACAACCTGTTACGCAATGCCATACAGGCCAGTCCGGCAGCGGGCAGTGTGCGTGTTCGCTTTGTGGTCGAAAATCATGATGATTGGAAACTGAAAATTATTGATGCAGGCGGCGGCATGAGCGAGACGGTCAGGGCGCATGTGTTTGAACCTTTTGTCAGCAATAAGACGGATGGTATGGGCTTGGGATTAGCTACAGTATGGCAGGTCTGTCAGGCCAACGGGTGGAGTGTTGCAGTGGATAATGTAGGCAGACAAGGTGGGAGAAAGGGTGCGATATTTACCTTAACCGGGTCGTTATATGCCGCCAGTAGCAAACCTGAAGGAGAATCATTTGGCTCACATATTACTGGTTGATGATGATAAGAATGCCCGCCGTTTGATGACCATAGGGTTGCAGGAGAAGGGGCATGAAATCACGGCTTGCGCAGGGCCTGACGAGGTTGCAGCGGCACTGGCACAAGCGCGTTTTGATGTTGTATTGACCGACCTGCGCATGGATGGGCGGGATGCCGGTCTGGATGTGGTACAAATGAGCATGGCTGCGCAGCCAGAGGCCAGGATTCTGCTGGTCACTGCTTATGCGAGTGCTGAAACAGCAGTGGAAGCCTTGAAGTATGGAGCCTTTGATTATCTCACCAAGCCAGTATCCGGTGAGGATCTTGCGCAGGCTGTGGAACGTGCGCTGGAAGATCTCAGACATGACGTTCAACATGATTCCGAACAAGCAGTTGATGAAAATTCCGGAATACTTATTGGCCAGTCAATTGCCATGCAGCGTGTCAGGGAACGTATTATGCGTGCAGCTAAACGGGATTTTACCGTACTTATTTCCGGCGAATCAGGTACGGGCAAAGAGCTGGCTGCCCGTCTCGTTCATATGAACTCCGATCGGCATTCAGGCCCCTTTGTACCAGTGCATTGCGGCGCAATTCCAGCTGATCTTTTTGAATCCGAGCTGTTCGGGCATGTGCGAGGTGCATTTACCGGTGCGACCAACGACCGCGCCGGACTCATGGAGACAGCGGATAGCGGAACGCTGTTTCTTGATGAAATTGGCGAGATGCCATTACCCGTTCAGGTCAAACTATTGCGCGTACTACAAGATTGCCGCGTACGTCGCGTCGGCGCGGAGAAAGAACGGCATGTGGATATTCGCATCGTTGCAGCCAGCAATCGTGATCTCGCGGCTGAAGTGCAACGCGGTCATTTTCGGCAGGATTTATTCTATCGTCTGAATGTCGTCCCAGTCCATATGCCGCCTTTGCGCCAGCGGCAGGAAGATATCCCCCAGTTGGTGGAATATCTGTTGGCGCGATGGTCTCAGGGTGAGGAAACATTGCACATTGCACCGGAAGGTATTGCGAAATTGTCTAGCCTTTCTCTACCGGGTAATGTGCGGGAACTGGAGAATATCTTGCAGCGCATGATTGCACTGGCCGATGGTTGTGTGCTCAATATGGATATTCTGGATGAACTGCGCGGCGAGGAAATACCCGATCAGGCGTTATCCTTGCAACAATTACAGGATAATGACATGAACCTAGAGGATGCTCTGGAGGGTGTGGAGCATCGTTTACTGCAACAGGCTTTGGATAGTAGTCATGGCAATATCACCAAAGCCGCGAAACTGCTGGGTGTTAGTTTTCGCTCATTGCGCTACCGCTTGCGTAAACTGGGTGTCAACACATCGTGATTCCTATACTGTTTTTGGTATTTGCATGCGCATTACTTGGATTGATTTTCGGCAGCTTTTCCAATGTGCTTGTCTATCGTATACCAAGAGGTGAATCTATTGCATATCCTGCAAGTCACTGTCCATCCTGCGAGCATACGCTTGCATGGTATGACAACATTCCGCTTGTCTCATGGGCGATATTGAAAGGCCATTGCCGGTATTGCAAAGCTTTTATTCCTATGCGCTATCCGTTATTGGAATTATGTCTCGGACTAACGTGGGGGGGGCTAGCCTGGCATTTCGGATGGAGTGTAGATCTAGTGATGTCCCTGATTCTAAGTCAAATGCTGTGGGTGCTGGCGTGGATTGATATGGAAACAGGCTTGCTTCCCAATGTGATCACTTTTCCGGGAATCGCCGCAGGTATAATCTTTGGCATCATTTCAGGCCACTGGCAGGATAGCATTATCGGTGCTGTGGCAGGGTATGGTGTTTTCTGGCTGATTGCCAAAATATTTCTTTTACTGACAAAGCGTGAAGGGATGGGGTATGGTGATTTCAAATTATTGGCCATGTTGGGAGCTTTCCTAGGTTGGCAGGCACTTCCCTTTCTCGTCTTTTTTGCATCCTTCTGTGGTGCAATCATAGGCGGCATGTATTTGTTGCTGACGCATAAACATGCGCGAGCCCAAATTCCTTTCGGCCCTTATCTGGCAGTATCCGGTATGATCTGGTTGTTGTGGGGCTCCAATATATTAAGCTGGTATCTCGGAAACTACTTATATCACCCTTGATATGCCGAATATGAATAGGGTTGCGCGAGTCGGACTGACCGGTGGTATCGGCAGTGGGAAATCCACTGTAGCAACTATATTTTCCGAATTGGGGGTTCCAATTCTCGATCTGGATACAGTAGGTAGAAATTTGGCATTACAACCAAATCCTCTGGCCATGCTGGTGCGGGCATTCGGCGATAGCATATTGCACATGGATGGAACTCTGGATCGGCAGAAATTGGCATCCGTCTGTTTCTCCAACACTGAAAATACAAAGCAGCTGAATCAGATCATGCACCCTCTTATCTGGCAGATAACAGATGATTGGCTCTCCCGCCAACAGGCGTGTTATGCATTGATTGAAGCATCTGTACTGATTGAATCCGGAGGTGTGTCCCGCATGGATGATGTGGTGGTGATGCTAGCCAGCGAAAGCCTGCGCCATATGCGCGTATTGGACGGTAGAAATATAGATGCGGCATCTTTTAATATGATTGCCCGGCAGCAATGCAATGATGATGCTAGATATGCAGCAGCAGACTACGTGATTGAGAATCATGCAGATCTATCTTCCCTACAGGAAAAAACGAAAACACTACATCATCAACTCATGACAAAATATTCCAAGTACATCCCGGCAGGATGAATTTATTGCCTAACCTCACGGATTGTATTGGTAAAATAGTGCATGCCTGCACTCCATGCTGGTGATGTGCTCACTCAATTTTTTTCGAATAAAAACAAGAAAATGGTGCGCCCTAGTGGATTCGAACCACTGGCCTTCGGCTTCGGAGGCCGACGCTCTATCCAGCTGAGCTAAGGGCGCGCTTGACAAGAATTGAAGGCCGCGCAGCCTACCGCGCTAGGCGGTAAAATAAAACAGCATAGGGCGATAAAACTGAGAGATTGCAGTTGTAGGCCGTGGCTCAAATCCATCATAGAATGCCATTATTGGAGAATAATATTATGTCTTCCTATCAATCACACATCACTCGTGCGTTGATTAGCGTATCCGACAAAAGCGGTGTAAAGGAATTTGCTCAAGCACTGACCGAACAGAATATTGAGATTCTTTCCACCGGAGGCACGGCGAAGATACTGCGTGATGCAGGGATTACATGCCGCGATGTGTCGGACTACACCGGATTCCCAGAAATGATGGATGGTCGCGTCAAAACGCTGAACCCGAAGGTGCATGGTGGCATCCTCGCCCGTCGCGATAACGATGGCGATATTGCTTCGATGGCCGAGCACGGTATTGAGGCAATTGATCTGGTTTGTGTCAATCTTTACCCATTTCGTGAGGCAATTGCCAAAGAAGATTGTTCGCTGGATGACGCTATCGAAAACATCGACATTGGTGGCCCATGTATGCTGCGCGCTGCAGCCAAGAATCATCGCTTCGTGACGGTGGTCGTTGATCCCGCCGATTATACAATGGTGCTCGATTCCATCGTAAATAATACACTGAATGAAGATATGCGTCGGACACTGGCCGTTAAAGCCTTTGCGCATACTGCTGCTTATGACGGTGCGATTACCAATCACTTTTCTGCATTAAATCCTGATGGCAGCAAACGCAAGTTCCCGGATATTTTTACCCGTCAGTTTATCAAGACTGCCGATACGTTACGTTATGGCGAGAATCCGCATCAGGCGGGTGCTTTCTACGCCGACCCGGAAGATGAAGGGATATCATTGGCTGATTGCTCAGTGCTGCAAGGAAAGGCTATTTCCTATAATAACATTGGTGATGCTGATGCTGCTTTTGCGTTAGTGCGTGATTTTTCTAGCAGTGCCGTGGTTATCGTCAAACATGCCAATCCTTGCGGCGTGGCGATTGGCGTTGATCAGGCTAAAACCTACGAGTGGGCGCGGGCGGCTGATTCCGTATCTGCGTTTGGAGGAATTGCCGCCTTCAATCGCGAACTGACTGAAGCCACTGCAAAACTGATTGCTGAAACATTTATGGAAGTGGTTATTGCTCCCGGCTTCTCCGATGCTGCCCGCACTGTATTGGCAGAGCGGAAAAATCTACGCTTAATGCGTGCGCCATCTGCCGAATCAGTTCGTGGTGGATTGGAGTTTAAGCGTGTAAATGGCGGATTGTTGATACAGGAACGCGATACTCACAAGCTCGCCCGTGATACTTGTAAAGTGGTCACCAAGCGTGCACCGACAGAAACCGAATGGAATGATATGCTATTTGCTTGGACTGTGGCCAAGCATGTGAAATCCAATGCGATTGTCTTCGCGAAAAACGGGATAACGCTAGGCATCGGTGCCGGACAGATGAACCGGGTCAATTCCACGCGTATCGCAGCACTTCACGGTGGCGCAGCAATCAAAGGTTCCGCAGTTGCTTCCGATGCATTCTTTCCATTTTGCGATGGTGTGGATGCCTTGGCGAATGCCGGAGCCACCGCCGTCATCCAGCCCGGTGGCTCTATCCGCGATGAGGAAGTGATTGCGGCTGCCGATGAAAAGGATATTGCCATGATTTTCACCGGTATTCGCCATTTTCGGCATTGATGATGCTGTAAAATTATCTTGTCTTGCCTTATTTAGGAGGCTTTTCCTGCAATAATTTAAGTGCCTGTTGCGGATCGGTTACAGGTAGATTGCACTGGAAATTCTCGCATATATACGCAGTAGCTTTCTCCCCAATAGCCTTCTGATGCGCGGTATATGGCGCAATTTTCGTCAATCCATCATCCTGCCAAAGCACCACCTTGTTGGGAATAAAGTGCTTGCGGATGGCATGCAGCATGGCCTTGCCATCTGTCGAATCTCTATTTCCCGCCAGCACCACTTCATAGCTGCGATCCTCGGCAAACATGAATGCGGACATCATGTATGTAAAGGCTGATGGCAACTGCGTCACTTCTTTTGAAAACGCGCCAATAATATCGGCAGCACGTTGTTCTAATTTCGTATTGCCGGTCATGCGCGCCAAACGAATGAGGTTCATCATGGCGATGGAATTGCCGGATGGAATAGCACCGTCATAGGCGGTCATCGGCCGTACCAGCAATGCTTGCGCATCATCAGCGGTGAAATACAAACCACCTTGCGGCGATTCAAAATGTTTCAGCATGTTCGCATTCAGATCCATGGCCGTTTGCAAATCATGTACATCAAAATCAGTCTCGTACAACTCAATTAAGCCCCAGACCATATAAGCATAATCATCCAGTTTCGCTTTTATTCCGGCGTTCCCCTTGCGAAAACGGTGCAACAAGCGTCCATCCTTCCGGCGCAGATGTTTCAAGATAAATGTAGCCGATTGCCGTGCGAGCTTTGCATATTCAGGCGCATCGAGATCTCGGGCGGCAATGGCCAGTGCAGCAATCATCATACCGTTCCAGTCGGTGAGAATTTTATCATCGCGGAAAGGTCGAACACGCTTTGCACGCGTCGTAAATAGCTTCTTGCGGATTACTTCCAGCCGCGATTTATCCTTATCCGACACAGGCGGATACGCTAGATGCAATACATTGACTCCGGTTTTCTGTCCTGTGACTTCATCCTTTACGTTTCCATCTGTGGTCACACCAAATACAGAGGCTGCAAAGGCGGTATCTTCCTTGCCCAGCACAGCTGCCATTTCCTGTTTCGTCCAGACGTAGAACTTACCTTCTTTACCCTCGGAATCTGCATCCTCGGCGGAATAAAACCCGCCATCTGGGTCGCGCATATCACGTGTCACATAAGTGATAATTTCACGCACGGTTCTGGCAAACATTGGATTCCCCGTTGCTTGATAGCCTTCCGCATAGGCCATGATCAGCATGGCTTGGTCGTACAACATTTTCTCGAAATGCGGCAGCAGCCAGTGGTCATCCGTGGAATAACGGTGGAAACCGAAACCGATTTGGTCAAACATGCCGCCCATCCGCATAGAGGTGAGTGTTTTCTCCACCATGACCAGTGCTTGTTTATCGCCTGTTTGATGCCAATAGCGCAGTAAGAAGAGGAGATTTTGAGGGGAAGG
>VAOX01008989.1_pt1 | contig 10864 bp, 9 predicted proteins | sample 3393891 | NCBI WGS metagenome assembly VAOX01 (sample SAMN08290429, study PRJNA428436) | hydrothermal vent metagenome | isolation source: Deep-sea hydrothermal vent chimney | place: Indian Ocean: Southwest Indian Ridge | depth 2822 m m | reverse complement strand
TTGATTAATGAAGCATGAAACTATAGAAACAAATGCTGGCTGGCTAATTGGACTGACACTGCTTGTGATCAGTATTGGCGGCTTAGTAGAAATCGTTCCACTGTATTTCATCGATAGCACTATCGAAGAAGTGAAAGTGGATGGTAAAGATACAATACATCCTTACTCTCCTCTTGAATTACGTGGTCGTGACATTTATCAACGTGAAGGTTGTTACCTTTGTCATTCACAAATGATACGTCCATTCCGTGATGAAGCATTACGTTATGGTCACTATTCATTAGCAGCAGAATCTAAGTTTGATCACCCATTCCAATGGGGTTCAAAACGTACGGGGCCTGATCTAGCGCGTGTGGGTGGGAAGTATTCAAATGAATGGCATGTACAACACTTAAAGGCACCGCGCTCAGTTGTAAAAGAATCTATCATGCCGAACTACGCGTTTTTGATGACACCTTTACATTATAAAGATTTAGCGAATCGTATGCGTGCATTAAAAATGGTAGGCGTTCCTTATTCTGAAAGTACTGCAGAATATGAAGCTAATGTAAAACGTTTCGGTGAAGACATTGCAAAAAGATTAGATATTCTGAATGCAGATAAAAATCTTTTAGCTCAAGCGGCAACCGAAAATTATGACGGTAATGCAGATGATGTCACTGAAATGGATGCGTTAGTTGCATACCTACAGTTATTAGGCACGATGGTAGATTTCAGCAAATTTGACGAAGGTCATTTTGCTAAGTTCCGTTAATCGAACTAAGGATGTATGAGGTAAATTACTATGTTTGATTGGCTTAGCTGGTTTACCCATATGGAAAATACTAAACCGTTTGTATTAGTAATATTTACGATTACCTTTGTCTTCATATTAATTTATGTTTTTTCAAATGGTAAGCGTAGCAAACGGTTTGAGTCTTACAAGAATATTCCGTTTCAAGATGATGATGAAGACGGGCAGAGTAAGGATATAAAAAAATGAGCAGTGAAAAAAATAAACCAACCGTACAAACCACGGGTCATGCGTGGGATGGTGATATACAGGAATTTAATAACCCGCTACCTACTTGGTGGTTGTGGACATTTTATGCGTCAGCAATTTTCGCAATTGTATATTGGACGTTATATCCAGCATGGCCAATTGGTGGCGATTACACAAAAGGTGTGATGAATGAAATCACCTATACAACCTCAGATGGTAAAACAACAACGACACATTGGAATACGCGTGCATTATTCTTAAAAGAAATGCAAGAAGCACGTGAAGCACAAAAAGAATATATCGAAGGCATTAACGCTTCTACTTTTGAGCAAATTGCTTCAGACGAAGAAAAAAGTGCTTTTGCTAACTCGATGGCAAAAGTGTTATTTGCCGATAACTGTGCTGCCTGTCATCAAACGGGTGGTAATGGTGTTGTTGGGTTTTATCCAAACTTATTAGACGATGCTTGGTTATGGGGCGGAAGCTTTAGTAAAGTTCAAGAAACGATCACTAATGGTCGTAATGGTTCAATGCCTGCATTTAAAGCTCGTTTAAGTGAAAAGCAAACATCAGATGTTGCTGATTATGTTTTAAGTTTATCGGGTCATGATATAGATGCAGCAGCAGTAAAACGCGGTAGAACGGTATTTACTACAGCAGGCGGTTGTTTTGCTTGCCATGGTAATGATGCAAAAGGTCAGTCTGCGCTGGGTGCAGCGAACTTAACAGATAAAATTTGGACAATAGCGGATGTAAATGGCGCTGATTCAGTCGAAGCAAAAAAAGCAGCGGTTATGTCTGTTGTTGAAAATGGTAAGACACGAAAAATGCCTGCATGGAAAGATCGTTTGTCTGCAACCGAAATCAAAATGCTAACCTTTTATGTTCACCAGTTGAGCGCAAGTAATTAAAGTTTATTATTACTGTTAAAGCTATCAACATGTAAAACTTTTAAGAGGATGTGTATTTATAATACATATCCTCTTTTTAGTATCTGGAAAAAAGTCATTTAAGATGAAAAATAAATTAGGCAAGATAGGGTAACTTACGCAATGCCAGAAGTATCCTTTCAAGAACGGATTGAAATTTTCCCACGCTCGGTTAAGGGGCGTTATCGTTCGATAAAAAGTGCTATTCTTGTGTTGGCATATAGTGTTTATTTTCTTTTGCCTTGGATGCGTTGGTCTCGTGAAGTGGGACCAGAACAAGCCATACTTTTTGATATAGATGGCCGTCGTTTTTATATTTTTGACTTGGTTGTTTATGCGCAAGATATCTTTTGGTTAGCCGGTCTTCTGCTTATTGGCGCCTTCCTACTTTTTTTTGTAACCGGGCTTGCGGGGCGCGTGTTTTGCGGTTATTTCTGTTTCCAAACTTTGTGGACAGATGTTTTTGTTTTTATAGAGCGTTTAGTACAAGGTGAACGTAACGCTAGAATAAAACTTTCTCAAGCGCCTTGGAGTAACCAAAAAGCCATTAAGATGGGCTTAACTCATTTCCTCTGGTTTTTGGTTGCGCTATTTACCGGTTTATCCTTCACACTTTACTGGGGTGATGCACCAACACTTCTTGTTGAAATGTTGACGGCTCAAGCACCTTTTGCAGCTTACGCGACCACACTATTTTTAACATTAACTACATACGTTATGGCAGGCTTAGCGCGCGAACAAGTTTGTACATACATGTGTCCTTATGCACGTTTTCAGGCTGTTATGTTTGATTCGGACACGTTAATAGTTGCTTATGATGAAAGCCGAGGTGAGCGTGATAAAGGACGATTAAAACCTAAAAAAGGTTTGATGACCTCTGCTGAACGAGATCATGCAACCGTTGGAGATTGTATTGATTGTGGTTATTGCGTTCAAGTTTGCCCTACCGGAATAGATATAAGGAATGGTATGCAATACCAATGCACTTCATGTGCCCTGTGTATTGATGCATGTAATACCATCATGACATCAATTAAATTTCCAACAGGTTTAATTCGATACTCCTCTGAACATGAGCTTGAAGGGAAAAAGACCAAACGCCTTAAAGCAAAAAATATTGGTTATGCTTTCATTTTATCGGTAACCGTAGCGGCATTGGTTTGGAGTGTAGTAACAAGAAGCAATTTAGAAATGTTAGTTCGACAGGTGCGCCAGCCGTTATTTATTACACTGTCCGACGGCCGAATACAAAACCGTTATGACATTAAAATTAATAACAAAACCACTAAACCAACTAAATATAAAATTCTGATTGAAGGTTTGAGTAACGCAGAATTAGACATGGGTAAGTTTAATATAATTCATGTAGCAGCTGAGCATAGCGTGAAAATTATTGCCAAAGTAAGAATGTCAGCTAAAGACCTTTCTATGAGTAGCTCTAAATTTAATTTTGTTCTTGTACCTATTGACAGTAAATTGGAACAAAATATCACCCAACAAAATGTATTTTATATTCCCGAAAAATTATTAAACCACAAGGCGAACAGGAAATAATATGGATAACATATTGGTTACTTTATTAGGCGGTATTGTTGCAGTAACAGCTTTTTTTATATTGCTTTATCGCGTAACCAATATGTCAGGGAAAATGGTTGCGGTTGTAATGGCGTTTGTTGTTATTGCAACGTATGTCCCCATTTCTATTTTTTTATGGCCGGGTGCAGATATCTTCGCGATACACATTGCGATGTACTTAGTGTCAGTATATATCTTAGGAATAATAACTTCACAACGTGATCTTAGACGTCAGGCAGGAAAAGAAGGCTTTGGTTTCCATTGGGCGCCCGCAGCAATTGTAACATTTTTTGTTATTCTTCTTATTATGGATTCTTTTTTTGTTATGTTTGCAACCAATGGAATGAATAATACTATTGCGAGTCGTTTACTACCCGCTCCTTTATCAGGCGGAAAAATAAGTTCTAAATTTCCTGGTACGGTTAGTCATGACTACCATCAAAAACAAGATCAATATAATGAATACCTAAAACGATTTGAAACACAAAAAGCATTAAATTGGTCTATTAGCAAAGGCTGGTTAGGAGATGCTATTGTTAATAAGCCCACTATTTTTAGAGTAGAAGTGAAAACAAATACTAAGCAGAACTTGAAAGGCGCCAAAATATCGGGTGTTTTTTTACGACCAGCAGATAGCAAACTAGATAAAGTTTTTACTATGCAAGAAATTGAACCTGGAATTTACCAACAAAGCATTACTTTGACACGAGCAGGTAACTGGGATTTGATTTTAAAAATACATAAAGATAAAAATAAATACGAAGTACGTGCAAAAACAATTATTAAAGAACAATAATATTTTCTAATTTAATTAGGGCAAGATATGACAGGTAAAGATGAACAAAGCTGTTTTCATTGTAGTTTGCCTGTCCCCATAAACAGTTCTTACCTTGTTGAAATTGAAGGTAAAGAACACGCTATGTGTTGCCCTGGTTGTCAGGCAGTAGCAAAAGCGATTGTTGATAGTGGTTTAACTAGCTTTTATCAACACCGCACCGAAACCTCTCCTACCGCTCGTGCTGCTGTCCCCGATGTTTTACAACAACTCACGTTATACGATAAACCTGAACTACAGCGATCTTTTGTTAGTACAGATGACAAAAATTTTAAGCAAGCTTCACTTATTTTAGAAGGGATTGTTTGTGCGGCTTGTGTTTGGTTAAACGAAAGACATATCAGTAGTTTGCCGGGTGTTGTTGAGTTTAGTGTTAACTATTCAACACATCGTGCTCGGGTGCGTTGGGATGATTCGCAAATTAAATTAAGCGATATTCTTCAAGCTGTTTCTGCTATTGGTTATATTGCACATCCCTTTGATGCAGGTCGACAAGAAGCAATTTATAAAAAGGAACGAGCGATAGCACTTAAACGTTTAGCGATAGCGGGTTTAGGTGCAGTTCAAGTTATGATGCTCGCAGTTGCTTTGTATGCAGGAGATTATTCCGGTATGGATGCCGGTTTAGAAAACTTCATGCGTTGGGTGAGTTTATTCATAGCGACCCCCGTAGTCTTTTATTCAGCACGTTCTTTTTTTAGCTCGGCATGGCGTGATTTAAAAGTACGTCAACTTGGTATGGATGTACCTGTTTCATTAGCCATTGGTATGGCCTATGTTGCGAGTGCTTGGGCGACGATACATCAAACAGGTCAAATATATTTTGACTCCGTTACCATGTTTACTTTCTTCTTACTGGCTGGACGTTTCCTTGAAATGGGAGCGAGACAAAAAGCAGGACAAGCCGCAGAAGAGTTAGTTAAATTATTACCTGCAATGGCAACACGTCTTACAGATAATGGAGATGAAACAGTAACAGTATCTGAATTAATTTGTGGCGATAAAGTCCGTGTTAAGCCTGGAGAAAGTATACCGGCTGATGGTGTTATTTTTGAAGGACGTAGTAGCATTGATGAATCATTATTAACGGGAGAAAGTCATCCCTTAGCAAAAACAATAGGCGAACAAGTAATAGGTGGTACCGTTAATATTGAAAGCCCTCTCGTTATCGAAGTAAAAAAAGTAGGTGAAGATACGGTATTAGCGTCAATACAACGTTTGCTTGATCGAGCACAGGTTGAAAAGCCGAGCATTGCAAAAATGGCGGATAAAGTTGCAGCCTATTTTGTTGGTTTTTTACTTGTACTCGTGAGCGCGGTGGCACTATGGTGGTGGCAGCATGATCCGGATCAAGCTTTTTGGATAGCCATATCATTACTGGTTGTTACGTGCCCTTGTGCTTTATCTTTAGCCACTCCCGCCGCCATGACAGCCGCAACAGGATCATTAACGCGCTTGGGTGTGTTAACAACACGGGGTCATGCCTTAGAAACATTAGCAAAAGTTACACATATTGTTTTTGATAAAACAGGCACCTTAACCAAAGGGAAACTTGCGCTTGAAGAAATAAATATTCTTTCTAATATTGATCAGCAACACTGTTTAAATATTTCGGCAGCACTTGAATTAGGATCAGAACATCCGGTTGCGAAAGTTTTCTTGCAGAAAGCATCGCAACAAAATGATGTTGTGGCAGATAAAATTGAATCTGTTCCCGGGCAGGGTGTTACTGGCTTGATCGATAATGTTTATTATCGCTTAGGCTGTGCAACATATGTTGCTGATGTAAAAAATAACGTTGATTTATCTTCTAGCAACAATAACCAACATGCAACAGAAGTATTTTTAGCTAATGAAAAAGAGATCTTGGCCGTTTTTTATCTCAGTGATGAGTTACGTGAACACGCAGCAGAATCTATTGCTGAATTTAAAGCATTAGGAAAAAAAGTTTGGTTGGTCAGTGGTGATAATGAGAGTGTTGTTTCTTATGTTGCTAAACAACTTGGCATAGAGAATACACGTCATAGTATGAAGCCAGAAGATAAGCTGGCTGTTATCAATAAATTACAAAAAGAAGGGCATGTTGTTGCCATGATTGGTGACGGCGTCAACGATGCGCCCGTTCTTGCCAGCGCACAAGTTTCTATTGCCATGGGTGGCGGAACACAGCTAGCACAAGCAAGTGCTGATATGGTGTTATTGTCTGAACATCTGCCGCATTTAGTAGATGCCATTAAAATGGCAAAGCGAAGTGTTGCGATTGTTCATCAAAATTTGGGTTGGGCATTACTTTATAATTTGTTGGCATTGCCGTTAGCATCTATGGGGTATATTGCACCGTGGATGGCAGCAATCGGCATGTCTGCGAGTTCCCTCATCGTGGTGTTAAATGCTCTAAGATTAAATAAATCAGTGGATGTTTAAACTGAGAATGAGCCAGATTTTAACCTGATAAATAACTACGATAATACTTAGCCGTTAAGTTAGAGCAATCGCATAAGACCACGTATAATTCGGCTATGGAAATACTCTATTTATTAATACCTTTGGGCTTGTTCGTACTTGGTGTCGCAATATGGGGCTTTTTATGGGCAGTAAAAACAGGGCAATTTGATGACATGGAAGGGCCGGCTCATCGTATTTTAATGGATGATGACGATATTCGAATTCCTACCCGAAACCCTGATAAAAGCATAAAAAAGTAAGATTCTACGCTATAATGAGGCTTACTTTGACGCATTGTCATGTTTAGCTTGATGTTGCTAAGACTGTATATTAGAATCCGCTAAAATTGATTTGAGGGCTGTACAATGAAAGATATGTTTACTTTTCAAAATTTTCCTATGGCAATTATTATCGCGCTGATCACTGTCGCATGGTTAAGTTTTTTATCGGTTATTTTCTTTGGCTAATAAGTACGTTTAGCTAAAGATTAAATGAAAAACGGTCGCTACTATAATGGTAGCGGCCTTTTTTTTGCTTAAAAAATGTCAGCGATATAAACATAAAATTAATAAGTATAATTTTTAGTGGGTTAGCGTAACAAGTAACTTTTTATTCTAGGAGTTTCTTTTAAATCTTTGTTTTTAATGGGGTTATGCTATTCTTAATAAAAACTATAGCTCTGGGAGCAGTTTTGGCGTGTGGAATTTATTCAGTGTTTTAAACCGACCTTTTGTTAGTCAAAAACATATTCTCCTTTTATGTTTGCTTCTGATATTTTCAATTTCTTCTCAAGATAGCCAAGCCTCTAATTCTTCACATTCAAAAATAGTAAAAAAAGAAACGGTCATTACTGATCTACGGATTCTAGTTGATATTTCTGGCAGCATGAAAAAAACAGATCCAAATAATTTACGCCGTTCAGCAATTAGACTATTAGCCGGACTTATTCCACAAGGTTCACGTGCAGGGATTTGGAATTTTGGTAAACAAGTGAATATGACAGTGAAAATAGGGCTAGTCGATGATGCATGGCGTGAATTAGCTCGACAGCAATCAAAAAAGATAAACTCTGTCGGTTTGTACACCAACATTGAAAGCGCAATGCGTAAAGTCAGTTTTGATTGGAAAAAAGCAGATCCTCGTTATAAAAGAAATTTAATATTACTGACAGACGGGCATGTCGATGTCAGTCAAAATGATTCGCTAGATAAGGCTTCGAGAAAAAGAATTTTAAAAAATATTTTACCTGCACTTGAGCAAGCGAAAGTGCGTATTCATACCATCGCCTTGTCTGATGATGTAGATGAAAGTTTATTGAGCACCTTATCTGCTTATACCGATGGGTTATATAAAAAGGTAAAGAGTGCAGATGACTTGCAAAAACTTTTTTTACAAATGTTGGAGCAGTCCGTTGCCTTAGATACTTTACCGATTAAAGGAAATAGATTTAATGTTGATGCCAACATTAATGATATGACATTGTTGATTTTTAACCAGGATAGCAAAAAACCTACCAGCATCGTAACTCCAGGAAAAAGAACGTGGAAAAAGGCTAAACACCCAGAACAGGTTAAATGGTTTAGTGATGAAGGTTTTGATTTAATCACAATAAAAAAACCACAGCATGGCCAATGGAAAATAATGGCGCCGATTGATGAAAATAACAGAGTTGTTGTTGCCACTAATCTAAAATTAAAACTAGGGAGTATCCCAAGTTATTTAATGTTAGGTGATATTTTAAATATCACAGCACATTTAGAAGAGGATGGGAAACCATTAACGGATCAACGGCTTTTATCAAAATTTAAATTTGTTTTAAATCGACATTCTGAACGGTCTTCAGAAAGACAATATCCAATGATTAAATCCGAGAAGGATAATTTTACTTATGAGGTGCAATTAGCATCTATATTTAAAGAAGGAAATAATGAACTTGTTATTCAGGCAAAAAGCCCGACTGCAGAACGAGAGGTACGTTATCAATTTAAAGTCTATGCAACACCTGCAGAAATAAAGATCACTGAAAGCTCAGGGAAATATCAAATAAAAGTAACACCACACACAAATTTACTAAGGCTTGATTCCATCAAATTAGATCTTGTTCTTAATGATAAAAGTAAATTTAAATTAATGCAGCATAATGCTAACTGGACAATTGATGTCGATAAAAAGTATGCAGAAACATATTTTACGCTTAATTTGAATGCAGTAAGAGCAGATGGGCAACCTATAACTTCAAGTTTTGATAAATTATTGAGTACACAACATGGTTCTGGAAAACTGAGTTTAGTTGTAAAAAAACAAGAACATCATTCAGCAGAAGTTGAACAGCATGGAGCGGCGTCGCAACCGAATAATCATAAAAAAGAAGAAATAAAACATAAAAAAGAAAACAGCCATGAATCAGATGTAGCTTCATCGAATGATGACGATGCAAAAAAAGATAACGATGTTAATTGGACAGTTATTATTTATTCCATTGTTGCAGGGAATATTTTTCTCATTGTTCTTGTTGGCGGGGGTTATGTTTACCTAAAACGGCGGAAAAATAAATTAAGAGAAAGCTTAGAGGAAGAATTAAAAGAAGATGAAAGCGTTGAACTAGAGGCTAGTGAAGAAAAAAATGATGATAACCTTGAAAATAAAGATGTGACAGAAAAATGAGTGATTCATTCTTAAGTTTTATTATTGTTTTTGCTGAATTAGGTGGAGTTTTATTGATCGTCATGTTGGTTTTTATTGCTCGCTATATTATGGGATCAAACAAAGAAGGGCGTACAACACGAGATTTAATAAAGCACGTTAAGGAAATGATTCCTGTACATAAAGATCAATTAGTTGGTTTTTTTAAAGATAAGCTCGAGAAAACGAAAACGGATTTTAATATCGAAACATTAATTAAAGATGAAAGAAAAATATATGATCGTCTTATTCAAGTTTCCATTACAAAAGACACCAGTTTATTAAAACTAACAACAGAAGATATTAATTCTCTTATAAATGATTATGTACGTTTGCTTGCTTTAAAAGCAGAAAAAGAAACAGAGGATGAAAAAGAATCGAGAGAGTTAACGTTAAAAAAAGAGAATGAATCTTTACGCTTACAAAATGCTTCGTTAGAGGCTAGGTTGAAAAGCTCAAATACAACCATTGAAAATATGATGGGTGAATTTTCCTCTATGTATGAAGGTGGTAAAAAAGAAGGTGAACAACGGCTTAAAAATGAAATGTATCAACTCAAACAGTCTCTAGATGAAGAAGAAGCGAAAATAACCAGCGAACTGAAAACATTAGATGAAAAAGAATAAGATATAGAATGTTATTGATAAAGTCTCCAGCCCATCTAATCTGGCCCAATTACTTACAATGAGAAACATATGTTAAATATACCGTCATTAAATAAATACTTTCTCATTTTAACCTTATTAATGATAACGTTATTCTATTCTAATGATTCTTATGCCGATAAACCTCTTGTATTTAATGTGACAGGGCAGCCACCTTTAAACACTAAAAACCATGATGGCTTTATGGATGAAATTAGTCGCGAAGCCCTTAGAAGAATAGGGTACAAATTAATTATAAATAGGCTCCCTGCTGAAAGAGGATTGCGCTCTGTTAATAAAGGCGTGATTGATGGTGAAGTTGGTAGAGTTAAAGGTTTAGATGAAACCTATACAAATTTAATTCGTGTTTCTGAGAAAACCATGACCTGGGATTTTGTTGTTTTTTCTGCAAAAAAGATAAACCTTGAAAAAAAATGGTTAAGCTTTGAAAATAAAAATATCGCATTTATTAATGGTTGGAAAATTATAGAAAACAATGTACCAAAGTCTGCGAGGGTAACAAAAACTAAAAATGCAGAGCAATTATTTATGTTGCTAAACAAAGGAAGAGTAGATTATGTTATTTATGAATATTGGGGAGGACATTACTTTATCAATAAGATGGGGTTGAAAAACATAAAAGTTCGTTATCCAAGATTAGTGTCTAAAGATATCTATATGTATTTGAATAAGAAACACTCAGCTATTGTACCTTTAATAAGCAAAACTATCTTAAATATGAAAAAAGATGGTAGTTATAAGAAAATTAAAG
>VAOX01026051.1_pt1 | contig 10894 bp, 10 predicted proteins | sample 3393891 | NCBI WGS metagenome assembly VAOX01 (sample SAMN08290429, study PRJNA428436) | hydrothermal vent metagenome | isolation source: Deep-sea hydrothermal vent chimney | place: Indian Ocean: Southwest Indian Ridge | depth 2822 m m | reverse complement strand
AAAGTGTTCATCACCAATAAGGTGACCTCACATTTTTTCATTACGCTATCCAAATCAATAACTTGCACATCTTTTTCGCGCCCAACTGATTAATCTAGGATCAAACGAACAAAAGGTCGGGAACAGTAGAATTATGGAACAGTACAATACTTTCTGGCACAGGGCACCGACGGGTGTGGCGGGGCTTGCTGCGCTTTTACTGCTGGTTTTCAGTCACTCAGTGCCAGCTATAGCGGGTGGCTTTATCCTGATGACTGTCGAAATTGTAATGGGGTATTTTAAAAGTAGAGCGAGAGGATTTCTCTTTGATCAAAATGCTCAAATAACACAACAACTAGCTGAACTTGAAGTACAGCTGCAACAATCTCAGAATTCTATTAACTCACTGCAGGTGATAGGCAAAAATAATATGCCCATCTGGTCTAACCAGATAGATGATTGCATTCAGTCATCTACTCAGGAAATCAACGCATTGGCTGAGCAATTCTCAGGTATTGTAAACGACTTACGTTCAATTGTAGAAGGTGAAATTTCACATGATGAACATTCTGTTGTGGATATAAAAAATCAGCTTGATGACATCTCCTCTACACTCATTAAACTTGCTGATATGCGCAAGCAATCCCAGCAGGATATTGCAGAGCTCACATCTTTTACAGACAAGCTGGAAGTGATGGCGCGTGATGTTGGCTCTATTGCTGAGCAGACTAATTTGCTGGCACTTAATGCGGCAATAGAAGCGGCACGTGCAGGGGAAACCGGCCGTGGCTTTGCTGTGGTTGCTGATGAGGTGAGAAACCTCGCTAACTGTTCAGGTGAAATCGCCAAAAATATTATTGAGAATGTAACCGGTGTTAACGAGCAGTTTAGTTATATATCGCAAAAATTTAGTACTGATAGTGAGCAGGAAAAAGCGCTTATAAGCACAGCGGAAGAAAATATCCAGAAGGTTATAAATCAGCATTCAGCGACCAGAAAACAACGTGATGAAGGAGCTGAACGGTTGCTTGAGCTTTCATCGGGTATAACTCAGTCAATTGAAGGTGCTATGGTTTCGCTTCAGTTTCAGGATCGAGTGTCGCAAATTCTTGGCCATGTGCGAAATAATATGACGGATCTGTCAAAGCAGATCGAAGATCATGAAAACCTGGATATTGAACAATTTCTGGAAAATATGGCAAATGAATACACGACAAATAGTGAGCGCGAGGCGCATAGAAAGCTAACAGGCGCGGAGGTGGCACAAGCACCGAAAGCGTCAGATGAGGGTGAAGTCGTCTTTTTTTAAGGCACTTTTAAAGAGGTGATAAATGTCTAAAACTATATTAATTGTTGATGATTCAAGCTCTGTGCGTAGCGTTGTAGGGCTTGCACTCAAGGGCGCGGGCTATGATGTTATTGAAGCCTGTGATGGACAGGATGCGTTATCTAAAATGACCGGGCAGAAGATTCATCTGGTGGTGAGTGATGTTAATATGCCGAATATGGATGGAATTACATTCGTTAAAGAATTAAAAAAACTACCGACTTATAAATTCACACCGGTCTGCATGTTAACAACAGAAGCAGAAGAATCGAAAATGCAGGAAGGCAAAGCAGCGGGGGCCAAAGCGTGGATTATTAAACCCTTCCAGCCTCCAAAATTGCTTGATGTAGTTTCAAAGCTGGTTGGTTAAATGAACGAAGGTGGTAAACATGGCATTGAAAAGAGACAAAGGTAGTAGTAAAAGCAAAGGTCTGTGCAAACTATCCATTAGCGAAGAATTAACTATTTTTGTGATTGATGAGCTTAAGCAGAGCCTGTCTGCTGAAATAGACGATTATGAGCGATTTGAATTAAACCTGGATAGTGTTGAAGAAATTGACTCTGCCGGTATTCAGCTGTTACTGGCATTTAAAAATGAGTTAAACCATCAAAAAAAAGAATTCAAATTAACTTCAACCAGCGGTGCTGTCCGAGAGCTGTTAAAGCGTTACTCTATTGAAGATTGCTTTAGTACAGGAGAAGTGGCGTGAGCGATGATGCACTACAGGTTTTTTCGGATGAAGCTGAAGATCTTCTGTCACTGGCTGAGCAAGCCTTGCTCAATATGGATAACCTGGATGATGTTGAAGACACAGTGGGAGACCTTTTTAGAACCTTCCACACAATAAAAGGTGCAGCGGGTCTTTTTGGCCTCGATAGCATTGTTGAGTTTACTCATATTGTTGAAAATTTACTGGGTAAAATCAGAGAAGGTTTGATTCATGTTGATGAAGAGATGGTATCGCTTTTTTTAAATTGCCGAGATCATCTGGAAAAACTGGTAGAGAGTGCATTGAGTGGTGTGCAATCACTGGATGAATCACTTAAACAGGTGGATGCTGAGCTGGTTGCTCAACTTAATACGTATCTTGGGGTACCCGTTGAGTCTGAAACAGTAGAACAGCCCTTATCAGTGACACCACCTGAGGCAGGTGAAGAAGGTGTTGAAAACAAAAATTGGCACATATCACTCAGATTTGGTTCGGATGCATTGCGCAATGGTATGGATCCCGCTTCATTTATTAATTATCTGGGAAAAGTAGGTGAGCTTGCGAGCATTACGCTGATTGATGATGCGATTCCTCAATGGAGGGACTATGATCCTGAAAGCTGTTATCTCGGTTTTGAAATCGTGTTAATTTCACCGGATGCAAACAAGGAAACGATAGAAGAGGTGTTTGAATTTGTTCTGGATGATTGCAGAATCAACATTCTGCCACCGCATAGCCATATTGAATCTTATATAAAACTGATTGAGCAGTTACCCGAAGAAGAATTACGCATTGGGGATATTCTGGTTGCCTGTGGTGCACTGACATCGCAGGAGAAAGAAAATATTCTTAATGCGCAGGACCATATGGCCGATGAGGTGATAGCCAGTGGCAGGGATGAAAAAGCACCGCCACTGGGTGAAGTTGCGGTTGATCAGCAGGTCGTGCAGCAGGCCGTGGTAGATGCGGCGGTTAAAAAACAAAGTAACATAAAAAAACAGAATGTTAACGCGCAGCAAACTATTCGTGTAAATTCGCTTAAGCTGGAAAGTCTGGTCAATCTCGTTGGTGAGCTGGTGATAGGTTCGGCTAATTCTGAACTGATATCACGCAGGTTGGGTGATACAGATCTTAATGAAGCAATGGAAAATTTACTTCGCCTGGTCGAGGAAGTACGCGATACCGCCCTGGGTTTACGTATGGTTCAGATAGGTGAAACCTTCAATCGTTTTAAACGCGTAGTGCGTGAAGTCAGTCGTGATACAGGTAAAGATATTGGCCTTCATATTAGCGGAGCAGATACTGAGCTGGATAAAACACTGATTGAAAAAATTGGTGATCCGCTAATGCATCTGGTGCGAAATTCGGTTGATCACGGGATTGAATCACCTGAAAAAAGAAAGGCAATGGGTAAGCCAGAGAAGGGTAATGTTAATCTTGATGCATTTCATGATTCTGGCAGCATTGTTATTCAGATACGAGATGATGGTGGTGGGCTTTCGAAAGAAAAAATTCTTAATAAAGCGCTGGAGAAAGGCCTGGTTCAGGAAGGCCAGAAACTAACTGACCAGGAAATATATCGGCTTATTTTTGAAGCCGGTTTTTCAACGGCAGAAAAAGTCAGCAATTTATCTGGTCGTGGTGTAGGTATGGATGTCGTGCGAAGAAATATCGAAGCACTGCGAGGCCATGTTGAAATAGAAAGTGAAGAGGGGAAAGGCACAACCATTTCAATTCGACTGCCACTCACATTAGCGATTATTGATGGCTTTCAGGTGAGAGTGGGTGATGCACAATATATTGTGCCGCTTGATATGGTTGATGAGTGTATTGAGCTGAATGAGTCACTTAAAGGCCAGGATGAGCAGGCAAATTATATTAATTTGCGAGGCGAAATTCTACCTTTTATGCACTTAAGAGAGCTATTTGACTCTGCCGAGGTAGCATCAGATAGCCGACACCGGGATAACATTGTGGTAGTGCAGTTTGCCGGTCATAAGGCCGGTTTCATTGTTGATGAGTTATTAGGTGAACATCAAACGGTTATTAAACCGCTGGGGGGGGTATTTCGAAATCTGAAAGGCATTAGTGGCGCGACCATTCTGGGCAGTGGCGAGGTGGCAATGATCATCGATATACCTGAAATGTTAAATCGAGTTATTAGTAAGAGTCAGAAGCAGGCACATTCGCCTTCGTTTACTCACTAGAATATATCAGATTAAAGCAGAACTTTATGCAGCAGGTTGAAAATAGTACAGATAATGAAGTTTACCCCGACAGGGTAGAGCAATATTTAACGTTTATGTTGAATGATAAAGTCTATGGGCTGGATATTCTTAATATTAAAGAAATTATAGAGTATGGTGAACTTACTGATGTACCAATGACGCCAGACTTTATTTCCGGTGTCATTAATCTTCGTGGTAGTGTCGTACCAGTAGTTGATTTAAGTCAGCGTTTTACCGGGCAGGCGATAGAACCCGGAAAACGTACCAGTATTATTGTCCTTGAGATAAAAAATGACGATCTTAAAATTGAAATAGGTATTACCGTTGATATGGTTAATGAAGTGCTGGATATCAATGTCAGTGAAATTGAACCACCACCTGATCTGGGTAATCAGATTCAAACTGATTTTATAAGCGGTATGGCAAAGGTAGATGGAAAGTTTCTCGTTCTCCTGGATGTAGAAAATGCACTTTCAGTTGATGAGCTGTCTGTAATAGATGAGCTTGGAAATGAGAGCTAAATTTTTTAAATTAATAATGTGTCGATAGGCAGGTGTATTAAAATGAATCTTAACTTTATGAAAATAAGTGGTTTTAATTTAAGAAATTCTGGTTTGAAATTTATATTTGGAACGGCACTTCTGCTGCTTGCGATTATTGGTAGTGGTGCATTGTCTGTTTTACTACCGGCAATGGTTAATGAAAAATTAACCTCTAGTTTTGATACTGAGCTGTTGCCTGGTATAAAAGAAAATATGCAACAACTGGGTAAAGAAGTTGAAAGCCTGCTGGTAGAAAAAAAGAAAAAATCAATGGAGAATGCAAAAGAAGTATTTATTTCTGATAAAACAATTTATGCTGATGCGTTGGTTGCACTGTTGCTACCATTAGCTAAAAATCAGGATAATGATGGTATTTCAGATGCGATAGATGAGCAGTTCGATAATATCGATGATCTGCTAGGTGTCAGGTTTCGTACAGGGACTGCTGATAAATGGACTGAGCTGGGAGAGTTTGAGCAATCAGACAAAACATTGTTGTTTTCACCTAAAATTGAAAATAAGGGGGTTTATATTGAATTGCAGGTCATTATTAGCACGTTTGCGTTACACCAGGCACAGGTGCTGGAAGATAAATCATTTAAAAAATTATTAGATCGGATTAATACTTCATCAACTGGCATGGTTGAAAAAACAGGTGTGAAAACACTTGCCATTAAAGATGCTCTATCCAGCTCTGTGCGCTGGACAACAGCAATTATTGTCGCTATTTTTATGTTTGTTTTTTCAATAATCGTATTATTGATGTTAAATAAAATTGTAATTAATCCACTGGGAATAATGCTTGCAGCAGCCATAGACTTAAGTAAAGGAGATGGGGATTTAACGCAGCGACTACCCGCATTCGGGAAAAATGAACTGGGTAGAACGGCATTGGCGTTCAATGAGTTTCTGGAAAAAATTCAGGGTGTATTACTGGAAGTGCAGGAGTCTGTACTTAGAATTACCACGGCTTCATCCGAAGTCAGTACATCAGCGCAGGCACTCAGTGATGGTTCTAGTCGCCAGGCGGCCAGTGTTGAAGAAACCAGTGCTTCGCTGGAGCAGATGGGGGCCTCTATTAACCAGAATACTGAAAATGCGCAAACCACGGATAAAATTGCCAGTGAATCTGCCATAGCAGCAGCAGAAGGTGGAGAGGCGGTAACAGGAACGGTTCAGGCAATGACCCAGATTGCAGATAAAATATCGATTATTGAAGATATCGCTTATCAAACCAATATGCTGGCGCTTAACGCAGCGATTGAAGCGGCACGAGCAGGCGATCATGGTAAAGGTTTTGCGGTAGTTGCTGCTGAGGTTAGAAAACTGGCTGAACGAAGTCAGGTTGCAGCTTCAGAAATCAGTAGCCTTACAACAGATAGCGTGAAGGTGGCCGAGAAAGCCGGTATATTGCTTGAGAAAATGGTGCCAGATATTACACGTACGGCTGAACTGGTTCAGGAAATTAGTGCTGCTTCAGAAGAGCAGTCGAGCGGTGTTGGGCAAATTAATAGTGCAATGCAACAGCTTGACAAGGTGACTCAACAGAATGCAGCGAGCTCTGAAGAGCTCGCTGCAACGGCAGAGGAGATGCAGGCACAGTCTAGAAGTTTACAGAAGGTAGTGGGGTTTTTCCGCCTGAGCGATAATGATGATGCACACAGTGCTGTTGTTTCTGTGGCGCGCCCTGAGCTGGTCCCGCCGTTAGAAAAGCAGCCAGGGTCTGTAGTCTCCAGCACTGGAACAACAGGGCAAAGAATTGATGAATCGAAGTTTGAACGATTTTAAGTTTCAGGATAGCGCAATGCATAATCAAAGCGTCACACAGAAGTCTTCCGCCGGGGATATTGTACAGTTTCTTACATTTATACTGAATTCTGATGTGTATGGTATTAGTATTTTAAATATTAAAGAGATTATAGATTATGGTAATGTGACACGAGTTCCTTTAATGCCTGAATTTATTGCAGGCGTTATTAACTTGCGAGGTAGCGTTGTACCTGTGGTAGATCTTGCGCTACGATTTTCAATGCAGGCATCAGAAAGAACAAAGCGAAGCAGTATCGTGATTCTGGAAATTAAAGACGAAGAACAGAAAATAGAGATTGGTGTTACCGTAGATGTGGTTAATGACGTGCGGGATATTTTGTCGAGTGAGATAGAGCCTGCCCCAATGTTTGGTACAAAAATCAGGACTGATTTTATCTCCGGTATGGGGAAATTAGGTGATGAATTGCTTGTTTTACTGGATGTTGATAATGTTTTATCGATTGCTGAACTATCTGCTATAGAAAATACAGAGTTTACGGGTGTCTAAATTAAATTTAAACATACATATACAGGAAGTAATGAAAATATATTCATTAATTAAAGTAATAAGATGATATTTATGTTTTTTACTTTGATAAACACATAAAATTATCAGAGAATTTTCATCGATGCTGGATGGGTTCATATAATTCGAAAAATTACTGGTGACAGAGAGTATCGAAAAAAAATAGACATGTTATGTCCACAGCATGGTGCAATTTATCAAGGTTCTGATGTGGAGCGATTTATTAACTGGTTTTCTGAATTGAAGGTTGGAGTTCATGGTGGTTAACTCAAGTTGCATTAAAGCAGGGTGTTTTTTTGTGGATTTACATTATATGGTTTTAAAATAGAATTTATGTTTCAGTTTAAAATTACAAACAGTGAATTTATTTTATTCAGGGAGTTTATTTATGATTATGCAGGGATTAATCTGAGTAATGAGAAAAAAACACTGGTTACCTCGCGCCTTGGAAAAAGACTTCGACATTACTCGTTGAGTAGTTTCAGGGAGTATTTTGAACTAATTACTGATGCTACACATTCCGCTGAAAGACAGGTTGCAATAGATCTTCTCACTACCAATGAAACCTATTTTTTCAGGGAACCGAAGCATTTTGAATTTATGCAAACAGAAGTGCTTTCTGAATGGGGTAGTGGAAAGGCATTGAGAGTATGGAGTGCTGCCTCGTCTTCGGGTGAAGAAGCCTATAGTATCGCGATGTTGCTTGATGATGTGCTCGATAATCGACCATGGGAAGTGTTTGGCTCTGATATCAGTAGCAGAGTCCTTAAAAAAGCTAAACAGGGGCATTATTTACAGAGTCGAATTGATGGCATACCTAAAGCGTATTTGCGTAAATACTGTCTTAAAGGTGTGGGTGAGCATGAAGGTACTTTGCTGATTAGTAAAGCATTGAGGCAGAGGGTTACGTTCTCATCTATTAACCTGAAAAAAAGTCTGAAAGATGTGGGTTTTTTTGAAGTTATTTTTTTACGAAATGTATTAATTTATTTTGATATGGAAACAAAACGACATATTATCAGGCAGTTAATTGAACAAATTCAGCCGCGAGGTTATTTGTTTGTTGGTCATTCTGAGTCGTTAAAAGGAATTCATGAAGGGCTTGAGTTCATTGCGCCAGCTGTATACCGTAAGTTATAGAGGGGTTTTCTGAGTGAAATTAATTCCAGCTACACCTGATGGGGATACGCATGAAGGTGTTGTTAGCCGATTTATTAATCCCGGAGAATTTTTTTTTCATGGAGAAAACTGTCAGATTCACACATTGTTGGGGTCATGTATCGCCATTACACTCTGGCATCCGGTGCTTAAAGTAGGTGGAATGTGTCATTTTGTTCTGCCGGGGGGGAGCAACCCTCGTTTAAACCTGGATAACTGTGAGCTTAATGGCCGTTACTCAGATGCTGCAATGGCTTTGTTTGAAATAGAGGCAAATCGGCGCGGAACACAGTTAAATGAATATCATGCAAAAATATTCGGTGGCAGTAATATGCTGGCAGAAACAAGTTTAAAAGAAGATGAGTTAATCGGTACAAAAAACACAGAAGCAGCTGTAAGGCATTTATCAGAAAGAGATATTCCCTTGCTGGTTGCTCATGTTGGTGAAACAGGGTATAGACGTATTGCGTTTGATATTGATAATGGTGATGTATGGGTGAAGCATGAGATTTTACAGAAATTTATAGATTAGATTGTAGCAGATTGTTTTTAAAAAGTTAAACACTATAGGGTATAACCAGTTAGTAGAAGTGGCCCATAATAGTTACATAAATTTAAGGATGGTGATCGATGAGTATTAGAGTATTTATTGTTGATGACTCAGCAGTGGTTAGAAAAGTACTTACTGATATGCTTGAACGTGTTACCGGAATTGATGTGATCGGTTCGGCTCAGGATCCAGTATTTGCACAGCCAAAAATGGAGAAAGACTGGCCTGATGTGGTTATTCTGGATGTTGAGATGCCGCGTATGGATGGTATTACTTTTCTAAAAAAATTGATGTCTGAACGACCTGTTCCAGTGGTTATGTGCTCGACATTAACTGAAGAGGGCTCAAAAACATCATTACAGGCACTGAGTCTTGGTGCGATTGATGTGGTAGCCAAACCTCGTGCTAATCTTAAAAATTCCTTGCCGGAAACATCAATTGAACTGGTTTCTGCTATTCGTACTGCGGCTAAAGCTAATATGTCGGGTGTTAAACTAAAGCCTATTGCTCCTGTTATTAATGTGGCAAAAAAATTAACTGCAGATGCCATGTTAACGAAGGGCGTGGGGCGTAATATTAAAAAGACAGGGTCTTTGATTGCAATAGGGGCTTCTACAGGAGGGACGCAGGCGCTCGAAGCAGTATTAACAGCATTACCGGAAAATACCCTGCCCATTCTTGTTGTGCAGCATATGCCAGAAAAATTTACGAATACCTTTGCTAAACGACTAAATGAATTATGTAAGGTCGATGTAAAGGAGGCCGAAGATAATGATGCTTTGCTTCCAGGTCGCGTACTTATTGCGCCCGGTAGTAAACATATGATGCTGCAAACCACACAGTTTGGAGCATCGGTGCAGGTTAAAGATGGCCCACTGGTGAGTCGGCACAAGCCGTCTGTTGATGTGCTATTTCGTTCTGTTTCGAAATATGCAGGCAGCAATGCAATGGGGATTATTCTTACCGGAATGGGTGATGATGGAGCGAAAGGTCTTAAGGAAATGCATGATTCAGGAGCAATCACCATCGCACAAAATAAGGAAACTTGTGTGGTATATGGCATGCCTAATGAAGCCGTTAAGTTAGGGGCGATTGATCATGAACTTGCATTAGAGAACATCCCTGCAATGATGGTTGAGCATAGATAAAACAGGGTAGATTAAATCATATCAGGAAGGTTAAATACTTTTAGATCAATTAACGATGGCATCATTCTAAGAGATTATCATATTTCTACGGGGATTACGCAGAGTGCTCATTTGGAAACATCAGAGAGGCTATCTATACTTATTCCTGCATTTTTGACATACCCACCATCCCTGGTGGTAACTTTATGTTTTTTCATTACACTGTCCAGATCAATAACGGGAACATGTTCTTGCTCCTAACTGATTAATTCAGGGTAATTAGTTAATAAAATAAGTTTATATATAAACATACTAATGAGACGGAACTCAACAATCACCAGATTTAGCTGGTGGTTGTTGAGTTTAAAAATTATTAATGTGTAACTGTAAATGCTCATGAGTTATAGAGTTTTTTATAATATCTAGCATAGTGTGATGTATTAAAAAACTAAATTATTATTAATATACAGAAAATATGTATGGGGTAGATATCATGATTTACAAACTCCATATGTACAGAGTTGTGGGATCAATGTCGACATCCCCTTATCTGATTTTTATAATATTGAGACGGCCAAAGCGAATGGCCTGGAACCTGACCAGTATATACAGTATGTGCTAAAAAATATTGCCGATGCTGATATGCTTGAAAAAATTGAAGCACTGCTGCCCTGGAATATGTCTAAACCAGAGCTTTAATAAATGTATGCTGATTTGTTGGCGCTTACCAATTAACTGTGGGCCGGCTTTTGCAACTGACTGGCGATAAGCGCCTCTGGCGGCGATTTCAAATGCAACAGCAGAGGAGTCGGCCGCGTGAAATGCACCATCTGTCAGCCTAGATTAATCAGTTGGGCGCGAAAAAGATGTGCAAGTTATTGATTTGGATAGCGTAATGAAAAAATGTGAGGTCACCTTATTGGTGATGAACACTTTTT
>VAOX01011614.1_pt1 | contig 10932 bp, 16 predicted proteins | sample 3393891 | NCBI WGS metagenome assembly VAOX01 (sample SAMN08290429, study PRJNA428436) | hydrothermal vent metagenome | isolation source: Deep-sea hydrothermal vent chimney | place: Indian Ocean: Southwest Indian Ridge | depth 2822 m m | reverse complement strand
TATTTTTACTGTCGTGAAGTCTCCCAGATGAAAAAGGTGGTCAGTGTGCTCTGATTTATCCTCCAGCGCTTTCACCTTACCCGTGAGGATGGGGATCTGTGATAGTTGTTTTCGGTCCTCGGCTATTTGAGCTGCCATCCGGGAGATCATCTCCATCTCGGATAGGGGCTCTTTCCTATAGCTACCTGTTTTGCGTATTTCAGGTAAGACCTCAGACGTTACCCACTTTTTAAACCGCTTAGCTTCTGGCTTTCGTGACGTCATTATCAAGGAGTATAATCCTGACTCATTGATAATCTTCATGTCCCTCAGTACCTTACGACCATCAGAATCCATGGTATCACTAGTAGTGATACCATGCTCATCATCATCTAAGCGGCCAACCGCTTTAGAAACATTGCCGAGATCCAACTCATCGCAAACATCTTTAGCTACAAACCATGGCTCACCATTCTTTTCAATGGATCGCAAAGACATGCCTTCAAAATTATGCGTTGTTAATTTATTCATCTCTTACCCTCTCAGTTCACATTCAAATAGTATTAATTATGCCAAATATCAAAATGGTATATCGTCGTCCTCGATATCGTCCCCAAACTCATCTAATTTATCTTCAGTGCCTGCATCAGTGTCAAGACCCCAAGCATCATCGTCCGTTTCTTTGACTGCTTGCCCCTCTTCAAAGACGTCATCAAAATCGTCATTTACCTTCTTAGAGGGTGGCTTTTTTTGCTTAGTGATTTCCTCCCCCTTTGAGGATTTTTTGGGGGTGTCCGCAAAATCATCGTCGTCATCATCATCATCATCAGCCCCAACTGCCTCGGCCCCAACAACTGAAGTCCCGTAGCCTAGTTTACGTAGCCCTGCTGCGGAAACATTATTAACTGCTTCTGAGTAGTCTATAACCCATTTCCCTTTAAGCGCTTTTTTTAGGGTAGCTTCATCGTATTGGCGGACAAAATCAAAAATGTTACCAACTGATGGGGACTTATCCCCAGAACGACTAACCGCCACCCTCCATCCAGACAGGCCCCCGCGTTTTGAAGCGTACTTTTGCAATTGCTTGATAGTATCCCGTTTAGCAACAAACATTCGTATTTCATTTTTGTGTAGATTCCCCTTAATGTCCTTATACTCATCATGCTCCACTACCGTTAGCAACCCGACAAAAGAACTCCGGCTTTCGTCCTCACATAAGGGGCATGGCTCCGACTCCCCCACACATACATACCAATTACGCCAGTGCCCATCTTCAAACACGTTATGCTCGTGATACATGTTGATGTCAAGAAGGCCGTTTCCATCTAAATCCCCGTCTAAAAATGTTATTTCTTTATCGCTATTGTTAGGCAACCAAAAGCGCCTAACCTCATTTAATCTCGCCTCTTCTTTTTCTTTCTGTTCTTTCTCCTGCTTAGCTATCACATTGAACGCTTTTTTACCTTTTAAAAATTTCATAATTTACTCCTGATTCTATAAATTACTGCCACGATCATTTGAAGATACTCGATGTCAAAAGGATCTGCCTTAAAATTAAGAGGCATCAGTGTGCCCAAACCCATTATCCCCCCTCACTGTTTCTCCCTTAAACTTGTCCACCTTTACAAAATTAGGTGACTCCACCCATGTGAAAAGAAGCTGGGCAACAGCCTGCCCATGCTCTATTGCTAATACCACTTCAGTTTGATTATGGAGGGGTATTATTATCTCCCCCCGGTAATCTGTATCAATCAACCCTGCGGCGTTGCTTAGAACTAGGCCGCCTCCTTTTGTTAACCGATGTTTAGCCGAATAACTGCCAAGTCCACTGCGGGGTATAACAAGCCCAGCTAGCCTTTGCCCATAATTAGATTCCGTTCGGGTTAAATCATCATCTACCGCTAATTTTAACCCGGTTTTTATAAACATTGATTCGTTAGGGTGCAATGTTACTATTAGATCCCCAATACCCCCACGCATAAGACACGCCCTTAGGTCTATAGCACATGACCCTGGAGTGGCATATGTTGGGACCCCAAATTTACCCTGGTCATCGTCATCCCATAATGATATATAATTCATACCTACTATCATAATTAATTACCCTTTCGTGTTTGCCACTAATGGTGGTCGGTTTAAACTACACCCTTCTCATCCTCTATTGGTATTTTCCGCTTTCTCCCATTAGGGTAGCTAAGCTACGTCTTAAAATACCCCATTAAATCCAACACCTCTTCAATCACCCAGACCGGATACGAGTTCCCCTGCCCGTACGTAGGATCTTGGGACGTCCCAATTACCACTTTTTGGTCTCGACACAAGCCGCTGCATTTCTTCCCGATCGCTGAGGCCCGAGCCGTATCGATCTTTATTTTATTAGTGATGCAGTAAATCTTAACCGTGGTACGGTCCCCCAAGTGGAAAAGCTGCTTAGTATGGTCGGCGTTCGCTTCGAGCTGAGCCAGGCGATTTTCATTCTCAGCTTGCTTCTGATCCTGCTTAATCATCCAGCCCGACATCGCATGGATTTGTTCGGGGATGCTGAGTGCATTCTGTTTAGATTCCAATTCCTCCCAACGCTTAATTATTTTATCCCTAAGCACTATTGAGTACCCGCTGATGAGCACCATACACTCATGCTTAGGCAGGGCATAGCAATTATATGCCTGCCCGTTAGAAGCACTGTACGACTGCTCAAATTTGAGCGGTGAAGTTTTAAGTTCCGTGCACTGCGACTCAAAATCACGTTTTACGTTCTTATGATCTTTCCCCGTGATAGTAGCTACTTCCACAGTCGTCATAGATTTAATAGTTACATTTAATTTATTCATTCTAAAAGCCCCATTGTTAGTAAAACCTCTTCAATTATCCAGACCGGATAACTATTTACCTCCCCAAAGTACGGACAAGGTAATTTCTTGACTTTAAGCCCTTGGGTCCCACAGGCTTTAGTGCAGGCTCTGCCAACCGCAGCGGATACCCTACCATCAATATTTACCTTATTGGTATTACAGTACGCCTTGATTGACGTGTAATCTCCCCGATGAAAAATATGCTCGTTGTGCTCAATCTTCTCTTTGATCTCAGCAATGTCGTTTTGGAGGCCAGGGATCTGAGCATTGATTTTCTCTTGCTCGATCTGTTTGGTGATCATGACTTGCATCATCTCCAGCTGAGTCAGAGGCTTTTGTTGCTCGACGGAATTCCAGTGCGCAGATATAGCGTACCGTGCTTTAACGTCATACCCGCTCACGAGTGTAAGCGTTAGATCTTTATCGAGATTATAATTTGCCTGATTTCGACCAACGGCATCTTTATAGGTAAACTCAAATTTGATTCTATCTATTCCAAGCCCGTCCAGGACTACCTCAATATCACGCTTGACATTGCCAACAGTTTTTCCCGTCAACTCAGCGATCTCAAGCCCTGTCATAGTTTTCGCGTTGAGTGTTTCAATTAAATTATTCAAAATAAATACCCTATTGTTAGCTTCTGACCTCTCTCAACGCAACTGCTATGTCGGCTAGTTGCGCTACGAATTCCCCGTGTAAATAGACTTAACTACTTTATCTCGGCCTTTAAGAATGGCCAAATAGCCCAACTAGTGGGCTTCAACTCCCCGACAATAGTAACCTCCATGCCCTGGTTAGGCATCCATTTATTATGACGGTAATCTGGGACTGGGGTCGCCCATCCTGAGTGCCGCTTCACTACACCATCCAGGTCCTGAACATAAATGCCCTTAGCAGTCATAGTCCCCATGAATTTATCGAAATCTTTACTTGCTCTCGTCATAATTAACCCCTAGTTATACTCATGTTTAAATCTAAGTTATCCCCGAGCGTTGTCCATAACTCCTCTACTGTCATCTCCCCAGGATCTCCTTTACCTGCTGTTGGTAACAAATTAACCGTCCTATGTCCTAAGTGCTTTTCTAATTTCTTTCTGGCAATATCCCCCCCTTTACCAGTATCATATAACGTCACAAAATACACCGCACCAGCTACCCTCATGACCTGCTCTTTGCTCACCCCGCACGAGTAGCTGCACAAAACATTACTGTAAACCCTTAAGGCAGAAGCTAAGTCAAAAACAGATTCAACTAGTAGGACTGGTTTATCAAGGTCTATTTTGTCCTCCCCCAGCCACGTTGTTTTATTATAATGCCCGTCCCATTTGTACGCTAAGTAGGGTATTTTGTGCCCCCCTGAGATATCCCTGCCTCTTAATCCCACTAGATCCCCTTCGAAATCCCTACTTGGGAAGCATACCCTATCTCTACCAGCATCAAACCTTATGTCTAAATAATCAGCGACTTTAGCCCCAACAAATCTACTTTTTAGGTAGGCTACTGCTCGGGGACTCCCTTTGTAACTCTTGAACCCCTCCAGCCACTCTTCGCTAAAAACCACTACATCACCACTATCACACTCAGCTATAGACTGGGCATAAGAAACGATTGAGGCCGAGATATCATCCTCATCATCAATCATCTTCAACGCATTTACTATATCGTACTTTTTGCTTAACTTTTTATCCCCAGATACATCCCGCAAAGCGTATAAGATATTATCTAAGTACCCGCTTGAATTACATGAGAAGCAGTTGTACCGTGATAAGTTATTTTTACCGTACGATATGCCGAAACTAGGGGACTTATCAACCCCTCCCTCATGTAGGTAGGGGGCAAACACACATGACGCGTTAACCCAACCATCCCTGTTCTGAGAGTGCGTTGGCTTAGAGTTAAGCATTGGTAATAATTTTAATATAGAGTCTTTTCTCACTACAATGTCGTTATTTTTACTGCCCGCTTCCCTGTATACTCCTCAGTAATTACCTCCTTTACTTCAGCCTCGGTTAAGTACTTTTTGATGTCAGTGATCCCTACCTTAGAAAGCTCCCCTGATAACCCCTCTTTCACCTCCTCCAACATCAATAACATGGCCCCCTTATCTGAAATTAAGGATACTCTTTTACAGGCACTAACCTCAATAAGCCCGTCCTTAGTTGATAGTGTTCTTTTTTCATTCCTAGTGATGCCAGTTTCTTCTAATGCGGCTATGAACACTGACTCCGCTTCCTCATAAGCCTTGGTCAGTGTTTTAAACTTTACAGCAATCGGGGATAACTGCCTCTTAGCCAAAAGTAAGGAGGCTAGTACCTCAGTGGGTACTTTCAATTTAGTTTTTTCTAAAACCCCCTCTGTAAGTTTTTCCCTCACCTCTGGTTCCGCTTTAGCCAGCAACTCTACTTTATGGGTAGGCTGTTTCTCTAACCCCTCTTTTGATTTAACATTTAACGCCACGGCTACATCTCCCATTACTATTGTCAAACTCTATTAATTAAAAAATTACCCTCGAAGTTTCTCAACTAAAAGGGCAAAATTGTTATCAACGATTACTATATTTCCATAAGACCCATCCTACCCCTAGGTACCCCCATTGTCAACTATTGGTCTGTCTTTAAAGAAACAATTCTCAGGGCTAAACCCTTTATTATTATCCACCCTTCTTAGTAACTTTCTAGGCCCCCCGCCGTTAGCTATGCACCACGCCTTAAAAGTCTTGTAGTCGTACCTCCAAGCATCACAAACCATTATCCCCCTTTTTGAGGTTACACTATACTGAGGGTTACTTTTTGAATAGCATCTCCCCTTAATATTACACCATAATATGTATAATTGTGTCTTTGATTCATTGTGTTTACTAAACCTCCTTGCGGTGGCCTCTCTTCTAAGACAACCACAAGATCTTGTATTATCTTGGAGTAGGTCTACAGCTTTAGGTGTCGACTCATTCCCGCATTCACAAATGCACCTCACCTTCCTTACTCCCTTTGAAAATATCTCCCCAATAATACCCACTTCAATCACCACCAGCCTCCAGAACCTGTCTCCAACTTTAATATCAGTTAACTTTTTCCTCATCATCACAAACCCCTCTTGAGGGTATTCTTTATCATATCTACCCTCATATAGTATACCACTGTAAGTATTATTCCCTTTAGCCCTACAAAAAGGATAAATCCCTAGTATCGTCCGCTAGTTGTGAAAAATCCAAATAAGGGTACTTATTGAATAGCCAATTTATTTGGAACTCCCCTATTTCACCATTCCTGCCTTTGAGTACACTTATCGTCCTGCTTAATTTTGTCTCTATTGACTCCTCTTGTAGAAGCGCTAAAACCACTGAGGCTAGTTGGGATATAACCTCTGTCCCTGCCACATGCTCAGTCCCAATCTCTTGACCTTTCTTAAGCTTTGTTGCTTCTTTGTTTAACTGATAAGTACATATAGTGGGTATCCCTAGCCCTCCCGCTAATCTCTGTTTTAACTGTTCAGTTGAGGCGGCCAGTTGCTCCCACTTTGGCCCGTATCTGCCTTCAGGCTTTACTAAATAAGCCCCATCTATTAACACCACATCTGGCTTTAGCTGCATTGCCTTCATCAATATATCATTAACACTCGCTGTTAGATTACCGTCAAGTACCCAAAAAGGAACCCCGTCCTCATGAAGATCCTCTAAGTTATCCTGGACGCTCGACCACTTGTTAGTGCTTAACCTTGCTTTCCTAAGATTTGTTAGATTGGTGCTGGTGTACATAGCCGCCAATCGCTGCACTATTGGTAGCGGCTTCATCTCCATTGTAACAACCATTGGAACCTTCTTAAAATACCTCCATATGTACAGTGCAATGTGGAGTAATAAGAATGTTTTGCCCTGCCCCATTCTAGCCACTATGGCCATGTAATCCCCGGGTATAAGACCCCCCATCAACTCATCAAGGTATTCCCATCCGGTGGATATCCCATAGGCATCCCCTAGTGATTGCCTCTTATGGTAATCGGATTTAATTATACTTAAGGAATCTTCAGTAAAGTTGACTAAACCCCCTGCATTTGCCTCGCGATACTGGGAAACTGCTAATTCCTCGACTAACTTTAAAGCCTTTTCGACAGAGCCACTATTCAGGTGGTCGCGTACTTTTGATGTCATTTCTCTTAAGGTGGCGTGGGTCAGTCTGTTATTGGCATGGTCAAAATAATACTTTGATGGCTCATTAGCTACTGGGAGGCTTATATTATAATCCTCCTTTAACGTCTCCCTACTAGGTAGCACTCCATATTGGTTAAAATGATCCCTCACTCTCACAAAAACTACTGCCTCGTTTGGGGTGAATATGCTATCTGTTAGCCCCAAATCACAATACTCTCTCACTCCATCGGCGGAGTCAATAAGACTAGCCAATAGTCTAGCGCCATACGCTGCCATACTTTACCCCTAGCTTATTTGCCTATAGTGTTCCACTATGTGTTGGCTAAACGCCTTCCCATACTCATTATTCAGGCACTTCATACTGCTTATATAAAGTGCTGTCTTTTTCCCAGAAGCAAGTCTGGATATTAGTAGCCCCAGTAAATCAGAAGTCTCCCATGGGGCTAAATGCCCCCCCGCCGCTTTACTTATAAAAAAGTTTGGTATGAATAATACTGTTGGGCTTGGCATGACCCCATTCTTCAGATCAACTATCACTTGTTGTACAGTGAACATCCTGGCATCTATATAGTTTCTCACACAAAGCCCCACCGCAGACATCATTCTAGTCTCTATAGATACCCTTAAATCCACATTAGTGTAGACTAAATTAGTCTCACTTGTCCTCACTTTCAATAGCCAATTGATCTCTTCTTCTGTGCAATTAATTGCACAGGTTGTTAGGAGTGCATTAGGTGTAATATTGGCCATTTTCAGTACGGCTTTAATATCTCTAACAAGCTCTTTATGAACTTCTTCAGACAACACTCCCGTCTTGTATGCTTGGGTTATTAATTCATTATACATAAGGCACTCCTGGGGTTACCCCTCGTCTTTATCAGTGATAAACGCGACTCTCTTGCCCTCTGGTAAAATATCGGACTCACAGAACTTGCTCGACACCTGCGTTAGTGTACCCACAAACGCCCTTACAGCCTTCTTAAACTGAATAATATTTAAGCACTGTGCCTCAATTAGTCCCCCTTCTGCATGGAATACCATGTACTTATCCCTCTTCACATTATAGTAGGGCACGACGTAACCCAGTAGGATGGCTTTCGATAGCCCATACCCATGACGAGCGATGACTCTTCGAATACCCATATACCCCGATGGCAGTTCATTAGCCCCTGAAAGTTCGAGCTGTTTAGTGAGTCCCTCTAATTTCTTTAGGCGACTATCTTGATCAATAAGCTGACGTTCGTGCTCAATAATAGCTTGGCAACTCTTGAGTGCGATCTCCATCGGGGATAAAGACTCTTGTCGTGATTCTCGCATTCGCATAAACTCTTCAATAATTCTTACCTGTCCATTAATCGCTTTCTCTCCACCAATAAAAGGGCATGCAATCATAAAGCCTTTTTCAGTGATCGAAAAACACGGCATAGATTTATTCTGTGAATTCATGTAGTTAGACTCGGTGATTTCGCCGAGTCCTATTTTCCCGGATGCAATTACCTTACGGATCGACTTAAGAACATCATCATGGGGTCTCCCGAACGCCCTTGCAATATCAACACTGCTAACGATTGGCTGATTATTTAGACCAAATTTAATAGGGTTCATAGCTTACCCCCGGCACCATATCGCGCACTATGTCCTCAGCTTCCTTTTGTCGCACCCATTTCAGGTTAGCCTCCATTTGATCGAGAAGAGATAAAGGTTTTTGCTCGATATTCTCTAAAAACGCATTCTGAACGGCTATCTCCATCTCTACGGATAGATAAGTTGCGTAAGCTACTAAGATATGCTTTACGCCGAAAGTGCCTGAGCGGTCTCCTATGGTCGTTTCTAGCGGTACGGAAGACTTCCGTAGCGCTAGAATCCAGTGGGGCGGTAGACCCATTTGCTTTTAACGCATTAACCAACCGTTTTGTGCGCTCTATTTTTAAGAAGTCACCCGGTCTCTTGTTAGGATCACCCCCACTCGCCTTATGAAGATCGTTTAAGTTATAAAGACCATTGGCATTCTGGCTTATCTTTATTCCTGCTATTTTTAAATCTTTCATTATTTTCTCTCTTTGTAATTCCCGGGCTAACAATTAACCCGGGGTTGGTACAGCATCAGGGTGATTTATCCCCATCGCCCTAACAGCCTCCTCCTCTTCATCCTTACTTAATGGTTTGACGGGATGGAGCTGATAAGATTGAGCATAGTGAAACCCAAGAGCGGGTAGGTCGTCGCTTGCGTAGAACAAGCAGACCGAGTCTATCTCCCAGTATTGGCCGGGCTTTACGAGTCGCGTAATGCCTTTGTCGTCAGGCAGCTTGATGCACCTACCCGCATCTCGAATGGCTATCGTAAAGCACTTGAACTTACCCCCGACAATAAGTCGACATAGGCATCCCGGCGTGAGATCTACCATAAATGTGCCTCCTCTAGGCTAGCTACAATCGTATAGGTTCATCGCTGATCATCTACGATTAGATTTAACACCCCCTTAAATTTATGCACAAAAAACATGGGCTGGGTCTGCCGTGGGGAGTTTGGGTTAGTCTCGTTTTTCCCGTAACTTAAGCCAAAGGCCGTCAATGAGTAGAACGTCTTCACGCTCTCGCTCGTTGAGGGTCGACTTAAGCGCTCGTATATTCCCGCCTTATTTAACAGCTTCCCCACAGCGATGGCGGAACGTGAATCCCCATGTTCTTTTAATAGATCAGTGAGGGACCGTGTTAACGTCTCGTCCGTGTAGGAGGGGAGAATGTTGGTGTTGACGTTGTGGTTGTTATGGGCGACCACCATAGCACGGATGTACGACGTGTCCGAGAATCTAAGTACTCGCTTCTGCACTTCTACACTGTATAGTTCATTCGCAAATTGACTGCTAATAACGCTCGATGATTCAGGTAAAATATAACTCCCCGTTTTGCGGATTTCAGGTAAGACTTCAGATGTTACCCATTTGCGAAAGGGTTTAGCCTTTGGCTTGTCAGAACGAAGGATAACTGAGTATAGTCCCGACTCATTGATAACAGATAAATCTTGCATTCCTCCAGGGGTATATATTGAGCGTATACCCTTCTCGTCCTCATCCAGACGGCCAAGCACCTGACTCGGATTAGTAATTTCCAGTATCTTGCATACATCGGTTAGTACAAACCATGACTCGCCATCCTTCTCGACACTGCGGACTTCATTGTCTTCAAAATTAAATACTTTTAAGTTACTCATAGCCCTGCCTCGTTGATAATCGTCATATTTCTACTTTGTTCGACACCATTATCAGACCTGGTATATATTGAACATACACCGTGCTCATCATCATCCAAAGTGCCCAATGCTTGAGAAACATTAATAATATCTAACTCAGCACAAACATCTCTTGCTACAAACCACGGCTCCCCATCTTTCTCGATGGAGCGTAAGGACATGCCTTTAAAACTGTGTGTTTTTAATTCGTTCATCGCTATTCTCTGCGAGTAAGTTCAATACATCATCAAACTTATGTACAAAAAACATGGGCTGCGCCTGCTGCGGGGAGTTTGGGTTAGTCTCGTTTTTCCCGTAACTTAAGCCGGTTGAGGTTAATACCCAGAACTTCTTCAACCTCCCGTTCGCTGATGGTCGACTTAAGCGCTCGTAGATGCCTGCCTTAACCAATAACCTGCCAACAACGAAGGCTGAACGAGTGGCCCCGTGCTCTTTAAGGAGGTCAGTGAGGGACCGTGTGCGCATCTCGTCAGTGTAGGGTGGTAGGAGCTTAGTGTTTATGTTGTGGTTTTCAGCAACAACGGTCAACATTCGGATCTTAGAGGTTTCCGAGACTCTGAGCATATTAGCCGCCGCGTTGGCAAAAATAAGCTCATTCTGCAATGCAAGGCCCCCTATGGTAGCAACTTTAGGGTTCACTTTAACCGACGTAGTTTTACTAATTTCGTCATCCAGATGATGGGTTAGCGCTACTTGAGCGGTGGC
>VAOX01038402.1_pt1 | contig 10947 bp, 7 predicted proteins | sample 3393891 | NCBI WGS metagenome assembly VAOX01 (sample SAMN08290429, study PRJNA428436) | hydrothermal vent metagenome | isolation source: Deep-sea hydrothermal vent chimney | place: Indian Ocean: Southwest Indian Ridge | depth 2822 m m | reverse complement strand
ATGTGAAGTCACCTTATTGGTGATGAGCACTTTTTTCATATAGCTATACGAATCAAGAAGTTGTGCATACTTTCGTGACTCAACTGATTTTTCTAGGTTCATATAGCCAGACAGGCCAGGAAATTGTGCAGACTTTCGTAACCCAACTGATTAACCCAGGGTTAAGACTGTGCACAACGGAGGTGGGGCTTCAGCCCCGCTTAATGCACCCGTGGCTAAAGCCACGGGTGCATATGACAACCAGGGAGAGTGGGACTCATAGAAAAGGCAGAAACCGTTTTCCACCGCCTCACTGGACGTTAGCGGCGCGAAGCCCTGGAGCGGCTGGAGATGAACACTTTTTTCATATAGCCAGACAGGCCAGGGGCTTGCACAGGCCTTCGTGATCCAGCTGATTTTTCCAGATTTATATTTAAATACGCCTTAAGAGAAGAGCCCGGACATCTCCTTCCCCACACTACATCAATCAGCCATTGATAACCCACTGGTATCAGGTGGCGGTGGCGGCTCATCGCCTTTGCTGGCCTGCCCCAGATCACTACCTGCTGGTGCCACACCCAGGCCGCTCACATCAATTTCAACCGCAACCGATTGTTGATGCGCATCCTGCACATCGCTGCCTAATGGCGCAAGACTGGCAGATAGCTCGGAAATCTCACCCGCATTAATACCCAGAGGCGCTGTTTGAGGTGCCGGGGGAGCCGTGCCAGCGGGCGCTGAAGCGGCTGTCGGATTTGATGCCATACTGGATACCGGTGTCATTGGCACACCAGCTGCTACTTCAGGCTTCTCCACCGTCTCGACTGTTTTCTTTACCTGCTCCGTGGACAATGATTTGACTTCACACACAGCACCTGCATTATGCAAGGCCGCTTTATACTTATTCGCCATCGCCTGATCAATGTTTTTCTTAATAACCACCCGTTTGCCGGAGAACAGCTGGGCGAGCTTGCCAGCATCAGCCTTAAATATGGCTGCCACCTTTATTTTCACCTGCTCAATGTCAGCACCCTCAGCTATTTGCCCGGAAAATGCCACTTCAAATAATTCATCGCTCATTAGCATGACCTCCTGAAAATCAAATCATAACTGTTCAGATAGAACTGAAAATGCGGTTACGCCCAGTTTTAGCCCTGGTATGGAGGCCATTTCACAAAAATCTGAGCAGTGACTTTAAAATTAACAATACACCAGAAACATTTGACACTATACTTTAAAATATATTGTAACCATAATAAAGCACTGATATTTAACAATTATCACCTGACTATAATTATAGAATACTCTGTGATAATAAAGCACATTGAATGGACACCCACCTGAAATTATGAATAAACACACCGACTTATCTCGCATCACCCCACACGGCAGAATGGAAGTACTCTCTCAGCAGGAGGTCAACCAGCTTAAAAATGACAGCGAATCAAACAGTTACGACATCTACCGCCGCTGCTCTCTGGCCGTACTCAATGTAGGCAGCGTAGTTGATGACACCAAACAGGTACTTGAAGAATACGCCGATTTTGATATCCGCGTGATACAGCAGGAACGTGGCATTAAGCTCGAAGTTGAAAATGCTCCTGCCCGTGCCTTTGTTGATGGACAGATGATTACAGGTATTCAGGAACACCTGTTTTCCGTTTTGCGTGACATCGTTTATGCCAGAAATACACTGGTAAGTCACCAGAAATTTGATTTAAGCTCTAAAAACGACCTCACCAACGCTGTATTCCACATACTGCGCAATGCAAATATACTCAAACCCAACATCGACCCTAATCTGGTGGTTTGCTGGGGCGGCCATTCCATTAGCCGAACCGAGTATGACTACACCAAAGAGGTAGGCCATGAGCTGGGCCTCAGAAGCATGGACATCTGCACCGGTTGTGGCCCTGGCGCAATGAAAGGCCCCATGAAAGGCGCAACTATTGGTCACAATAAACAACGAATTTATGATGGTCGCTATATTGGCATGACTGAGCCGGGCATCATTGCCGCAGAGTCCCCCAACCCGATCGTAAATAAACTGGTTATATTACCGGATATTGAAAAACGTCTGGAAGCCTTTGTACGCACAGGGCACGGCATCATTGTGTTCCCCGGGGGTGCCGGTACGGCTGAAGAAATTTTATATATATTAGGCGTTTTACTCCACCCCGCTAATAAGGAGATCCCATTTCCCCTGATTCTTACCGGCCCTAAAAGCTCTGAAAACTATTTTAAACAGATACATCACTTCATTGAAATGACTCTGGGTTTCGAGGCACAGCAGCGCTATAAAATCATCATTGACGACCCCTCTCTGGTGGCCCGTGAAATGAAAAACGGCCTTGAGGCGGTAAAAGAATTTCGCCGCACTAACAGTGATGCCTACTATTACAACTGGATACTGGAAATCGATCATGAATTTCAAAATCCGTTTGTCCCCAACCATGAGAACATGTCACAGCTAGAGATTAGCAGCGATATGGAAACCCACCATCTTGCGGCAAATTTACGCCGCGCCTTTTCGGGCATTGTTGCCGGAAATGTAAAAGAAGATGGCATTCAGGCCATTGCGGAAAACGGCCTGTTTGAAATTCGGGGTGAAAAGAAAATAATGCAACCTCTGGACAGGTTACTCGAATCTTTTGTGCAACAAAGCCGAATGAAGCTACCGGGCACTCAATACACGCCCTGTTATAAGATTGTTACCTGAACCTGGAAAAATCATCTGGATTACGAAAGTCTGCGCAAAAAAATAGACCTTTCATCCTGAAGTAATTTCAGGATGAATTAACCCACATCAAGAAAAACACAATATTCTGGCACATCGCAGAAACACTCACTCAGATATTCAGTCTAATTTTTAAGCCTGGAAAAATTTCCTCAGCATCTGGAGGAGTATCTCATGAAAATACATCGAACAGCAGCTCTCGCTGTACTGCCTTTTTTAGGCGCCTGTGGCACCATGATTAAACCGGGAGAGATGGCAATGAAAAACATCATTCTCGACGAACCCGCTCTGAGCCAGAACGTTCTGCCTGAGGGCTTTTACTGGCAATGGCCATGGAATTCCATGGTGGCATACGATGTAACCGCTCAAAGCCAGGATGAAGATATTGGCGTTCTTACAAAAGACTCTCTCCACGTACCCACAACCGTTACCGTAACTTACCGGCCACGCGAAAGCCAGCTTTATAAGCTGCATACCGAAATTGGCAAGACCTACTACAAAGATATTATTGGCCCGGCTTTTGTAACACTTGTCAGAACTGAATTTTCCAACTACAACCACAATGACCTGGCAAAAGAAAGTGCCAATATTGAAGTCGCAGTTTTAAAACAGCTTCGAGACAAACTCAAAGACGCTCCCTTAATAATTAATCAGGTGGCTATTAAGCATATTCGCTATGAGCAACTGGTCACTAAATCCATTTCTGACAAGCTGGTTAAGGAGCAGGAAATTGAGCAAAAACGCTACGAAATTGAAATTGCCAAACAGGACGCCGACATTGCTCGAACAACGGCACGGGGCGTGGGAGATGCTTTGCGCATTACCGCCGAAGGCGAAGCACAGGCAATGATTATTAAGGCTAAAGCGCAGGCAGAAGCGCAACACTCCATTAATAAAACACTGACAAAAAGCTATTTGCAATACAAGGCATTTGATAGTGACGCTACGCGTTACTACTTCGTACCCACTGGAAAGGATGCCATGCCGATTATTTTGAATACGGATTAATCTGAGTTTATCAGTTGACTGCGCTATTGCGCAGTCAACTGATAAACTCAGGTTAATGGCAGCCGTGCTCAGCCACGACTCAGCACTACCCCTTACGCATTTTTTCTACTACCTGTAACATCAGCCCATAAATCACCGGCAACACTAACAAACTGAGAATAGTGACCGTTAACATACCCCCCACCATCGGTGCTGCAATACGCTGCATCACCGAAGAGCCCGTTCCACTGCTCCACATAATGGGCAACAGGCCCGCAATAATGGCTGTGGCTGTCATAATAATTGGCCGTACGCGCTCTGAAGTACCGTGGTATACCGCCTGCATTATTTCCTCTGCCGTAAGCCGGCTATCCTCACCTTTTTCCTGCTTTTTCGCCGCATGGCGTTTTTCAATCTCATGATCAATAAAGGTCAGCACCAGCACGCCAATTTCCGCTGCCACACCGGCAAGGGCAATAAACCCAACCGCCACCGCAACAGACATATTGAAACCCATCCAGTACACCAGCCAGAAGCCACCGATCAACCCAAAGGGAATAGACAACATCACCACTAATGGCTCTAATATATTTTGAAAATTAAAAAACAGCAACAGAAAAATAACCAGCAAGGTCACCGGCACTACAATGCGTAAACGCTCTGCTGCACGCTCCATATACTCATATTGCCCGGACCAGACCAGATTGTAACCCGCAGGAATTTTTACCTGACTGGCCACCACCTCTTTGGCCATTGCGACATAACCACCAATATCCGAGGTTTTAATATCCACATAAATCCACGCATTAAGCCGTGCATTTTCACTTTTGATTGAGGGTGGCCCCCGCCTCAGTTTCAGATCAGCCACCAGCGACATAGGAATTTGCGTACCTGTAGGGGTAGCAATCAATACCCTGCCTAACTGCTCCAGGTTATCACGCAACTGCCGTGGATAACGCAAATTAACCGGATAACGCTCCAGCCCTTCAACTGTCTGGGTAACATTCATACCTCCAATTGCGGTTTGAATAACATCCTGTACATCGCCCACAGTAAGGCCATAGCGTGCAGCCTCTTCGCGATTAATATCAAAATCCAGATAGTAGCCCCCCGCTGCCTTGTCGCCAAATGCGGACAGGGTATCCGGCATGGTTTTAACCGCTTGCTCTATATCGTTGGCTACTTTTTCCAGCACATTCAGATCTGGCCCACTCACCTTAATACCAATCGGTGTTTTAATACCCGTGGAGAGCATATCAATACGGGTTTTAATCGGCATGGTCCAGGCGTTGGCGACACCCGGGAAATTAATTGCCTTATCCATTTCATCCATCAGCTGTTTGGTAGTTTTGGAAGGGTCGGGCCATTCTTCTTTGGGCTTAATCTGAATGGTGGTTTCAAACATCGCCAGCGGTGCCGGGTCGGTTGCGGTTTCTGCACGCCCCACCTTACCAAACACATGGTGTACCTCAGGAAAACTCTTCAGAATTTTATCCGTCTGCTGCAATAACTCCCGGGTTTTGGTTATTGAAATCCCCGGGTACATGGTGGGCATATAAAGTATGTCGCCTTCATCCAGCGGCGGCATAAATTCACTGCCTAATTTAGCCACCGGATAGAGACTCACCACCAGTAAGGCCACCGCAAGGGTCAGAGTAACTGAACGCCATTTAATGGCCATTGATAGCGCAGGTTTATGTACATAATGCAGTGCTCTGTTCACCGGGTTTTTTGCCTCGGGCATAATTTTGCCGCGAATTAACAGGCCCATGAGTACCGGCACCAGAGTCACCGCCAGAATCGCCGCAGAAGCCATGGCATAGGATTTGGTAAAAGCCAACGGGGAAAACAGCCTGCCCTCCTGCGCCTGTAATGTAAACACCGGCATAAAGGAAACCGTAATAATCAACAGCGAGAAAAATAACGCCGGCCCAACTTCCCGCGACGCCTCCCCTATGGCCACCCAGCGCTCAGGAATAGTTAAATCCGCCCCCTTGTCACGGGCGGCATGCTCCAGGTGTTTATGGGCATTTTCAATCATCACGATCGCCCCATCCACCATCGCACCAATCGCAATCGCAATGCCCCCAAGGGACATAATATTGGCATTGAGCCCCTGCCAGTGCATAAAAATAAACGCCATTAAAATACCCATTGGCAGGGTAAGAATCGCCACCAGTGCAGAACGTGCATGCAGTAAAAACAGGATGCAGATAATGCTTACGACTATCGATTCTTCAATCAGTTTTTCTTTAAGGTTATCAACGGCTCGCTCAATAAGGTGCCCCCGATCATAGACCGGTAAAATTTCCACCCCTTCTGGTAACCCGGCCTTTAATTCTTCGAGTTTGGCACGCACCCCTTTAATGGTTTCCATCGCATTGCCGCCAAAACGCATAATCACCACGCCACCCGCAACGTCACCCTCACCATTCAGCTCCGCTGAACCTCGGCGCAATTCTGGCCCCAGCTGCACATTCGCCACATCCTGCAAACGAATGGGGGTGCCATTTTCATCGATGCCCACCGGAATCACTTTCAGATCTTCCACCGACTTGATGTATCCTCGGCTCCGCACCATATACTCGGTTTCTGCCATTTCAACCAGCCGGCCCCCCACATCGTTATTAGATCGCTGAATCGCCCGTTTTACCTTTGACAGAGGAATATTGTAATTAGCCAGCACATTGGGATCAACTTCGACCTGGTACTGTTTGACATAGCCACCAATTGAAGCCACCTCGGATACACCGGGCACAGTTTGCAGAGGATAGCGCAGATACCAGTCCTGAATGCTGCGCAATTGAGAGAGGTCATTTTTTCCACTCCGATCGACCAGTGCATATTCATATATCCAGCCAACGCCCGTTGCATCCGGCCCAAGGCTCGGGTTAACACCCGCAGGCAATCGCCCGCTCACATAGTTAAGGTACTCCAGTACCCGTGAGCGCGCCCAGTACATATCCGTATTGTCTTCAAAAATAATATAGACAAAAGAGAAACCGAAAAAAGAATAGCCCCTCACTACTTTGGCATAAGGCACCGCCAGCATGGCAGTGGTTAATGGGTAGGTCACCTGATCTTCAACCACCTGGGGTGCCTGACCGGGATACTCCGTAAACACAATTACCTGCACATCGGATAAATCAGGAATGGCATCCAGTGGTGTATTTTTCAGTGCATAAAGCCCGGCAAAAAACACCATCACCGAAGCAATCAGCACCATGGCTTTTTTATTCAGGGACATATTAATAATAGCTTCAATCATAATAATCCCCTACTCAGTCTTACTGGTTTTATCAGCTTTAGCCACCGCACTCGCTTTTGCCTCACTGTCCAGCACATCCAGCATTTTCTGCGTAGCTTCACGCAGCTTCGACTCGGAATCAATCAGGAACTGGCTGGATGTCACCACTTCTTCACCAGGCTCTACACCCGACAGAATTTGTACCATACCTTCCGAGCTCACCCCCAGCGTCACGACTCTGGGCTCAAACTTCCCGGGTTCACGCACCACAAAAATCTGATTGTCCGTACCCGAGCGCACAATGGCCTCAGATGGCACAACCAGCGCATCCACCTGCCTGCCCGTCTTCAGTATAACATTGGCAAACATTTCCGGTTTCAGGCGTAAATCCTGATTATTAAATTCGAGCCGAATCCGGTTCGTGCGCGTCCTGCTCTCCATATAGGGGTAAATGTATGCTACTTTACCAACAAACACTTTACCTGGAATAGCTACAACTTTCATCTCTGCAATATCCCCCTCCTTAACCCAGGATAACTCGTTCTCATAAATATCAACGTACACCCAGATATTTGTTAAGTCAGCCAGCATATACAGTTCGGTACCGGGTGTTACATATTGCCCCTCCCGCGCACCAATTTTCATCACAATACCGTCAAAGGGTGAATGGATATGCAGCGTTTTCTTAAGTTTGCGCGACTGCTCCAGTTCACGAATCTGGTGCTCTGGTACATCCAGTAATTCAAGCCGTTCACGGGAGCTTCGCAACAGCTCATTCGCACCATCGCGGATATCCTTAAAGGTACTGTCTTCAAGGTGTCGATGATTATTGAGTGCCAGCAAATATTCCTGCTGGCTTGAGACCAGCTGTGGCGAATATATGCCCAGCAAAATAGTGCCCTTTGTTACAAACTCACCCGTCTTGTCAACATAAAGCTTTTCAATCCAGCCTTCCGTTTTGGGGTGTAAGCGTGCCAGACGCTCTTCATTATAATCCACCTTTCCCACTGCACGAATCTGGTGCGACAGAACACGGCGTTGCGCACGTACTGTACGCACGCCGATATTCTGCACCGTAACGGGGTCAATTTTTACCGTGCCCACAGGTTCTTTGCTATCACTGCTGCGTTCATCATAAACAGGAATATAATCCATGCCCATGGAATCCTTTGCTGGCACCGGTGAGGTAACAGCCGGATTCATCGCATTACGATAAAACAGTATTTTTTTCTCTTTCGGCTTTTCCTCCTCAGCATAAACAGCGATATAATCCATCCCCATAGAATCTTTCGCCGGTACCGGCGAAGTCACCGAAGGGTTCATTGGACTACGATAAAACAGCAGTTTTCGGCTGCCCTCTCCGCCCGTCCCGGCAGTTTTAGCCGCATCATCGAAGCGGCTGCCCTGTATGCCGCCACCCAGCCAGTATCCGCCACCGAGTCCCGCCGCCAGCATAATAATAGCAACTACCATTATATTTTTGCTCATAAACTGTCCTCTGTATAAATATTTTCTGTACCCGCTGCCGCCTCAATTGCCGCCAGTGCCTGCTGCGCTGAACTGAATGAAAGCCAGTACTGTGTTTCATAGTTATAAAGTGTTATTTGTGAACGCACAAGGTTAAGAAAATCCACCTTATTCACCTGATAACCCGCAAGCATGGAATCAACGGTTTGCCGAGCCTGAGGAATAATGCCATCCTTATACAGCATGGTCTGTTCACTGGCACGTTTATAATCCGCCATTGCCCGTGAAATTTCTTCTCGAACACGTTGCTGAGTATCCTGTAACTTATAATTTTGCTGCAACAATTCGCTGTTGCGCTGATCCAGCGCCCTGTCCTGTTTACTCCCTGTATAAATGGGCAGGCTCATACTAAACAGCAATGAAGCAAAGTCAGGTCGTTCTATATCGTTATTAAAACCACTGCGGAATCCATAAACGGCTCCCACATTAAAATCAGGATAATAATCTTTCTTCGCCAGATCTACACGACTGCGAGCCGCACTAATGTAATTTCGCTGGGCCGTTAATAAAGGCCGTGTGGTTTCTGCCTGACGGTGCAAATCAGCCTCTTTCAACACTGAAGGTAATCTGGAATCAGGCTTATATTTTAACGTCAGTGATTTCGTAGTCGGCCAGTTTAGCAGGGCATTGAGCCGCGCTTCTTCGTTGCGACGCACACCCGTAAGGCGCACCTGCTGATCGAGCAGCCTCGACAGCTCCAGTTGAGCCAGCAGTACATCCTGCTGTAGCCCCTTACCCACCGTGTATTTGGTCTGCGCTATTTTTACAAACTCACGTAACAGCATCTGATTTTTAACCACAATATCCAGCGCCTTATCCAGATAAAGTAACTGCCACCATGCCGTTCTGGCACTGCGTATTAACCACAGTCGCGTTTCATCCACTTCGCTGCCTGCCGCCTGCGCCTCATAATCTGCGGCATTTTCTCGCAGCCCCAGCTTGCCCGGAAAAGGAAATGCCTGACTCACGCCAACCTGCATTTGCGTCATGCCTTCCTGGCCAACATTAAACGTATCCACCGGCAGGTTAAGCGCATTGAAACTTAATTTTGGATCAGGGAGCGTCCCCACCTGAGATGGAATCGCCGCCATAGCCTGCGCTCGGGAGCGCATCGTGGCCAGGCTCGGATTATCCGCCAGTGCCACTTCCACTGCCGTGGATAAACTTAACACCACAGACTGTGATGGGGACTCCGTATTTTCAATATGCTCTGATGATTTACCTGTAGAGGACGCGCCAGCCAGCGCTGAGGAACAGACCAGACCTGTCGCAAGGCCGACCACTATGAGTTTATAGACAAACGTCATAATACTCCCAAAGATTGTATGGTTAAAAGTAGTAAGGATTGTACCTGTATTTTTGTAACTGCTGCTGTAACTGCTGCTGTAAACAACCGCTGTTTAAATGACATTTTAAAAAAACAAAAGTTCACGTTGCGCACAATAGCACACTGCATTGCTAAAAACATAAATTTCAACACCACCCCACAACTACCTGAGCACCACGAGAAACACTCGCCTGAGGAACACAGGCTGAACAACGATATCAACTGCTGCTAATTATGATCAATATCAACAACATTAGAGATAAAAAAAAGATAAGGGCGTGATCATTAAAAATCCGAATTTTTCAGTATATACTTCATAATATGTAGAGGGTTAATTCATTCTCGAAGGCAGGCATTATGAGCTTCAAAAAAATAACTGCAATCGTTCGACCTGACTTGCTCAACAAAATAGAAAATGCATTAAAAGATGCGGGCGTACCGGGTGTCAGCGTCAGCCAGGTAAAAGGCTATGGCGAATATGCAAATCTTTATGTCAGAGACGGCATGGTAAGTGCTACGCGTATTGAAGTTTTTGTTGATGCCGAGTGTGCACAAGCTGTCGCACAGGCCATCATGCTGGCCGCGCATACGGGTCTGGAAGGCGATGGTATTGTCGCCATCGCCCCCGTTGAGCAGATATACCATATCAGAACAAAAGAAGCCTGCATGGAAAAACCCTGCTAAAAACAACCCCACCTCCCATCGCTCCAGCCCCAAACGCAATACTGCTGTGAACCTGGATTAATCAGTGAGCGCGAAAAAGATGTGCAAGCTATTGATTTGGATAGCGTAATAAAAAAATGTGAAATTATCGCCATGGAGGGTGAGTATGTAGAAAATGCAGGCGCAGTTTTCTACATACTCATTGGTGATGAATACTTTTTTCATAACACTATACGAACCAGGAAGTTGTGCAGACTTTCGTGAGTCAACTGATTAATCCAGGGTGAAGTACTCTTTCCTTCATAACACTATCAAAAAAGCGATCCAGCCGTGATAACAGGCCACCGATTAAAATCGTAATCCCGCAAGCAAATGCATAAACCTAAATTAATCGGTTGGATGCCTTAAAGTGTGCTTCCGGGAGGGTGGCTGGCGTAATAAAAAAGCAAGTGAATGGCCCTGTCCTTCGCGCGTTTTTTT
>VAOX01022601.1_pt1 | contig 10950 bp, 11 predicted proteins | sample 3393891 | NCBI WGS metagenome assembly VAOX01 (sample SAMN08290429, study PRJNA428436) | hydrothermal vent metagenome | isolation source: Deep-sea hydrothermal vent chimney | place: Indian Ocean: Southwest Indian Ridge | depth 2822 m m | reverse complement strand
GCTCATCACCAATAAGGTGACTTCACATTTTTTCATTACGCTATCCAAATCAATAACTTGCACATCTTTTTCGCGCCCAACTGATTAATCTAGGATAAACCAGGTTTAAAGCTGATTTTTCTGAACACCTGATTTTTAACGTGTCTTTGCGCACATACTTTCGGATGATTTTTATGACTTAACTGATTAATCCAGGTTGCACGCAGCACTGCATACAGGGTATTACAGACGAGGCGAAACAACATAAAACTCTCGTTGCTTTAAAGCGCATGGCTGAAACCAGGTGGCATAATCAATTAATAGAGGTGCCCTTAATACGACAATCACCAAACCACTTTCAATTGATTGCTGGAGTTATAACTCACCGTTATTTCAAACTGACCCCAGCTACCGGGTGAAATTTTTCCGCTCTCAACGCCCTCAAGCTCATATAATGTAATATGCGCATGCGCTTTATTTTCATTAGCTATAAGCTTAAAATTTGAAATTTTAATATTTATTTTTTTATACTCATCAAGCAATTCATTCACAAATCTCTCTCGATTAACTGCATACTGACTAATCTGCTTCAGGCCACTTCTATTTCCTGACTCTAAAGCAGTTTTAAACTGAAAAACTATCTGACTTGCCCGCTCCATACTTAATTTTTTTTGCACATGCTTTACAGGAATCGATTTTTTTTTCGAAATTTTCATAGCAGCCTGTTTTTTTTGTGCAAGTTTAAGTGTTTTCTGCATTTTATTAATATCGGCTACTGGTGCGGATATTTTTTTCATCGTGAGAATATCGCGCTCTGCCCTCTTCAGCCGCATTGCTGAAACATGCTTTTTGAACAATCCAGTATAATATTGCTGTATATTTTCTACGCCTTTTAATGCCTGAGTATTTTGTGGTTGCTGAATTAATATTTTTTGATAAATCTCATAAGCATTATTGCCGAGTGGTTTAGTAAAATGACTGTTTTTTATATGCTTTCTCGCCTCTGTCACCCAGACAGTGATTTGAGCATTTTGCTTCTGCTCTGCTTTTAACCGCTTAAGTAATACTGCGGCTGCGCTGGAGTCTGGATTAACAATATCCAGCTGCAACAGGTAATTTAACGACTGTTTATACTGTTTATCGAAATAAGCCGAACGGGCCAGATTAAGCAACTCCTTTTCAACACCCCTGATGCCGCCCATAGCTATTGCATGCTCTGGTTGAAGCTTCAGTACCTGCAAATAATAAGTGAGGGCATTTTTATCTACAGGCCCGACATAATTAGCATTTGAAATTGCACGTTCAGCCGCCACTATTAAACGATCTATACGCTCTTTTTTCTGTAGTTTTTCCTTAACCCGCTTCTCTTTAAGCTGCCTCTCTCTGGCCTGCTTCGCCTGTCTGTCTCTTTGCTTCTGATCCCGTTGTTGCTGTACCTGTTGCTTCAGCTCTATCGCTCCAGACGTATTATGAGTTACTGATAGCTGATAAAAATACCAGCCAGCTACAGCCAGACCCGCCACGCCTGTTACTAATAACCATCTCAGCAGTCGGAACCTGCTGGGGCGAGTACTGACTGAGCGGGGCTTTGCAAAGCTATCCCTGGCTGGGGTATTTTTTTTAACCCCTTCTTTCATTTGTCTGTACTCAGACTGGCTTATACTGAGCGGCAACATCTCTGACTGAGTGCCTGATAAGCCCTGTCGCCGGTTTTTATTTTTTACAACCGTTTCATTTACCCCGCCCTGATGAACAACCCGCGCATTCACCAGCGCCTGCATATTGCTTCGAGTGGCCATTTCCGGCAGGACAGCACCCGTACCAATACCAGAGCTCAACTCGGAAGCTGTCCCGGAATCCAGCTTTGAAAGCCCGGAAAACTCATTATCCTGATCATTAATGTTTGTAGCGGGCCTGCCAGCCGAAATTTTTTTCATAAAGTCGGGCAGCTCAGGTGCCTGTATTTTCCCCAGTAGCATATCCGCGCACTGCAATATATCTGTGGGACGATCTTCTATTTTAAACATCAACGCTCGGTCGATTGCCAGCAGAAAATTGTCTGAATACTCACCTCTGGCAATAATTGATGCGGGCTCATAGGTATCGATTCCCCTGTCGATAAACCCGCCTCCTCTGTACAGCGCATCAGCGGGTTTATTTCCAGTCACGCCAGTGTACAAACTGGCCCCAAGGGAGTAAATATCCGTCCAGGGCCCCTGTTTACCACTGCCTTCATTGTATTGCTCAAAAGGCGCATAGCCAAAGGTCACCAGGCTGGTGAGCGTTTTGGTTTTATCACCAATAGACTGCCTGGCTGAACCAAAATCCAGCAACAACGGCGTATTGTTATCACGAATATAAATATTGGCAGGCTTAATATCTCGATGGATAAAGCCAGCTTTATGCACCAGGGAAAGGCCATCCATAACGGGTACAAAGATATCCAGTAGTTCGCTTTCGCTCATCTTATCTGGCTCTTTGTAAATACTCGATAAATCTCTGCCCTGTGCATACTCCATAACCATATAGGCCGTATTGTTTTCTTCAAATACACTTATCACACGGACGATATTAGGGTGATTAAACTTCGCCAGAGTACGCGCCTCATCAATAAAACGCTGTAAGCCCCAGTCATAAAGTTTTCTGTATTCGCTGGTTTTCGGATAAACTGTGTTGTCAGACTCCCGCGTGGCAAAATCTTCAGGCATAAATTCTTTAATAGCAACCTGTCGATGCAGATTATTATCTTCAGCCAGGTAGGTAATACCAAACCCGCCTCGGCCAATAATCTGCCTGATCTCATACCAGTGTAGCGAGTAGCCTTCAGCAAGTGAGTTATTTCTATTTTTCAGTTCAGTATCCAGAGATAATGCGTTGGGCAACAGCCAGCAACACAGTATAATGAGTCTGCGTACAAAGTGATAATTATTTTTAAAAACTGAAAGAATTAGAAAAATTCAAATTAATCAACAGATTAACTGGATTACGGGTATAGGCTTCCTGCTCTGTGCGTCAGAATACCTTGCGTTGTTAGATGCAACCGTGACTGTATTAAGTGGGGCTGAAGCCCCACCTCCGTTGCGCACAAATCTTAAAATCTTCTAAAATTTTAGTCGAGCAGCCATGCCGAATGGCTGTATACACAAGACTGAAAAAGAGCCAAAAATATCTCTATTAATTGATAATTATCAGCAACTTATACTCACTTTACACTTCTGTATTTAACGTTTTTTTCAGACTGAAGCACCCGTAAACTGAAACACCACAGATTAGACATCCATTAACCCGAAAATGCCACCCGAAACGAATCTGCAACGGGAAATATTCTGTACTGATAGAATATGCTTTATAATATCCCTTTAAAGCACTGATTTTGAATTTTATGACTGATTTCGCTAACGATCCAACCATACAACTGGCGCTGGATCTCATATCTCGCCCATCTGTAACCCCTGAAGACCTTGGGTGTCAGCCACTAATGACTGAACGTTTAAACAAAATTGGCTTCAACATTGAAAACCTTCGCTTTGATGAAGTTGATAATTTCTGGGCCAGACGTGGAACCACGGGGCCTTTGCTGGTGTTTGCCGGGCATACCGATGTTGTGCCCACCGGGCCGTTAGAAAAATGGCATATACACCCATTTAAGCCTGAAATAAAAGATGGCATTCTGTACGGTCGAGGTGCAGCCGATATGAAAGGCAGCCTGGCATCAATGATCACAGCCTGTGAAAATTTCATTACCGAGCACCCTCAACACAAAGGTTCCATCGGCTTTCTCATCACCAGTGATGAAGAAGGCCCTTCAGTTAATGGCACCGTAAAGGTCATTGAGCACCTGGAATCCCGTGATGAAAAAATAGACATGTGTCTGGTGGGTGAACCTTCCAGCACCCATAAATTAGGTGATGTCGTAAAAAACGGTCGCCGAGGTTCTTTATCGGGCAACCTGACTATTCTCGGCAAGCAGGGCCATGTCGCCTATCCCCACCTTGCAGAAAACCCGATTCATGCCTCGGCAGCGGCGATCACCGAGCTGACCTCGGTTGAATGGGATCAGGGTAATGAGTTTTTCCCTGCAACCAGTTTTCAGATATCAAACATCAATTCTGGCACCGGTGCCAATAATGTGATTCCCGGTGAATGCAAAATCATGTTCAACCTGCGATTTTCAACCGAGCTAACACAGGACACTATTAAACAACGTGTTGAAGCCATACTCCGCAAACATGAGCTCAATTATGAGCTGCAATGGGTATTATCCGGACAGCCTTTTTTAACCCCGCAAGGCCAGCTAGTTGAAGCAACCTGTAAGTCCATTGAAGAGATTTGCGGTTACAGCACTGAGCTATCTACTGCGGGAGGCACTTCAGATGGTCGATTTATTGCACCCACAGGCGCGCAGGTACTTGAACTGGGGCCATTAAATGCCACAATCCACCAGTTAAATGAACATGTAAGTGCTGATGATCTGATTGTTCTGTCACGTGTTTATCAGCGCATGCTGGAACATCTGCTGCTATAACTAATGTAGTATACAACTCACCACTCTAATGAATAATAAATTCAAATTTATAAAAAACGGGTTAAAAGGCTAAAAATGAACCGAGAAAAAGTTGTCTTCAGTTTTTTTATGATACTGGCACTCACCCTTAATTTCGGTTTTTTTGCCGGCGAGGTCGATAATCCCAATCATCATAATGTATATGAGCTATTTGCTGTCATTGTTGTTAACCTGATTGCCACCGTACTTAAATTTGGTGACCGTTCGCAAATGGGAGCAATGCTTCTGGCCACCAGTCTGGTAGCACTGGTGCAATTATTTTCGGCCTCTATTATCTGGGCATATGCCATCAATGTGCAGGGCGGTATAATGACACCAGACACCATGTCTACCATTATTTCATTAAGCGGTGGCGCGATGATTGCTAATTTTATATCCGTCATATTGCTCATTATAGAAACATCAATGATGCGCCATTAAGCAGATCTGCCCTTAGGAAAGCCACACATGTCACTTGTGACATCACTCATTATGCGCCAGATGCGCGCGCCCATTATTATCCTGATTTCAGGCTACTCTATTTCAATACTGGGTATGGTACTCACGCCCGGTATTGATGACCAGGGCAACCCCTGGCATATGAGTTTTTTCGATGCTTTCTATTTTGTTAGCTACACCGCAACGACCATTGGCTTTGGCGAAATACCCTACCCTCTCTCAAATGCACAACGCGCCTGGGCGCTAGTCACAATTTACCTGACCGTAGTCGCCTGGTTTTACTCCATCGGTAAAATTGTCTCCCTTGTACAGGATCCTACTTTTCGAGAAGCCTTAAAAAAGAACCAGTTCTCATACCAGCTATCACGCATCCCTGATACATTTATATTAATTTGCGGGTTTGGTGAAACGGGCCATGCCCTGGCCAGTGCGCTAACAGAGCAAAACATACATGTGGTGGTTATTGAAAAGAACTCCAGGCTGATTCAAATGCTCCCTCTTGAAGAGTTTCCTCTGTTTATACCGGGCATTACAGGGGACGCACGGGATCCCGAACAGCTCATTCAGGCAGGCTTGCAACATGAGAAATGCGCCGCCGTTATTGCGGTTACTGCATCGGATGAGATCAATCTGAAAATAGCCATTACCAGCAAGTTACTGCACCCTGATATCTGTGTAATTTGCCGCTCTGAGTTAGAGGAATATGAAGACAACATGTTTTCATTTGGCACCGATTTTGTTATCAATCCATTTGACACCTTCGCCAATATTTTTGCAATGGCGATACACTCCCCTTCCCTGCATTTATTATATGACTGGCTAACGGGTGTGCCCAACGCAGATTTAACCAACCCTGTATATGTAAAAGAAGGCCACTGGATTATTTGCGGTTTTGGTCGCTTTGGCGATGGCCTGTACAAACAATTATTGAAAAGCAGTGTCCGTGTAACCGTGATAGACCCCTCCGAAGACAAACGCGATGCATTTCTTAGCAAGCCTGAAAACAAAAACAATGACTTTATTATTGGTACAGGGTTTGACGCTCACACACTGACAGTAGCCGGTATTAGCAATGCAGTTGGACTGATTTCCGGCACCGATAATGATTCCAATAATCTTTCAATTATTATGACTGCACTGGAAATAAACCCTGATTTATTTATTGTTGCAAGGCACAATAAAAAAGCTAACGAAAAGCTGTTTAATGCCACTCATGCCGATATTCTTATGCAACCCAGTGAAATCATCGCGCGAAAGATACGCACACTGCTGGTCGCCCCCCTGATGATTGCTTTTCTAAACAAGGCCAGAAACCAGGATCTGTCCTGGGCTAACATCACAATTAGCCGTATTATGGGTGCATCCGGTGATTCACTTCCCAGTATATGGACACTGCATGTAAATGAAGAAGATGCCCGAGCACTATGCCAGGTGCTACGCCTGGGCCGTGTTATACGCATTGGAAATTTACTGCAAAATCCTCGACAACGTGAGAAGCAGCTTGGCGCAACCCCCCTGCTGCTCAAACGCAAGCAGAAACTACTGCTGATGCCCACAGATGATATTGCCATTAAATCAGGGGATCAGATCCTGTTTTGTGGTACCCCCGGTGCAATGCGCAGCATGCGGTGGTCTCAAAACGATCTGCACAGCCTTAATTACATTATGACATTCGAAGACATACCTGATGCATTTATCTGGCGAAAAGTAACTCAGTTTCTCAAACGTAATGAGCGCAGACACAGGCCGCGCCAGCAACGGCACAGGAGCAAATAATTGTCCAACATAACAAAGCCTGTAGTTTTTTTCAGAATTTCTACACCGACCAACTATTTACCTGGTGATTTGACTGATATAATACGCGCCTTATTTGTCCCCGTAGCTCAGCTGGATAGAGCCACCGCCTCCTAAGCGGTAGGTCGGATGTTCGAATCATCTCGGGGACGCCATTTAACGCTGCTAAACCACGCAGCTTTAGCCATTGATTTATGATATTTTTGCTATATAAATCAATAGCATAAAACATCGCCCATTAAAGGGTTCTATTTGAACCCCTGGCCAGAGGAGCCACTACCATGTCAGAAAAAATATGCCTGGACACTAATCACGGTAAAATTATTATCGAGCTGGACGCAGAAAAAGCCCCAATTTCAGCTGAAAACTTCCTTACTTATGTAAAAGAAGCATTTTTCGACAACACCATATTTCACCGCGTTATACCTGATTTTATGGTTCAGGGGGGTGGTTTTCTTGAAGATATGACACAAAAATCTGGCAACCCCAACATTAAAAATGAAGCCGACAATGGCCTGCTAAACAAACGTGGCAGTCTGGCGATGGCCCGCACCCCTGACCCCGATTCAGCCAGCTCACAGTTTTTCATTAACCTGAAAGATAACGATTTTTTAAACTACACCGCCCCCACCTCTCAGGGCTGGGGCTATGCAGTGTTTGCTGAAGTTGTAGAAGGTATGGATGTCGTTGACAGCATTGCTCAGGTCGCCACAGGTAATAGCGGTGGTCATGGTGATGTGCCTGTTGAAGCGGTTATCATTAACAGTGCCACGCTGGTTTAACCCCCCCCCCCTGATGCTTTCTGTAAAACGCCATAACAGGCCTTTTACAGAAAGCGTTTTCGCAGCCATATAATGCCTTAACCCGCTACCCTACATTATCTAATATAATACCTTATGCCAAAACACCTGTTTATATCTGATTTACACCTGTCACCCGAAAGGCCTGAAATCATCCAGCTATATATTAATTTTTTAAATCAGCAGGCTACAAAGGCCAGCTCACTCTATATACTCGGTGATCTGGTTGAGTACTGGTTAGGTGACGATGATAAGGCAGAGGGCTTAAGCGAGGTTTTCAACTGCATGAAAAAACAGGCTGAAAAAGGCCTGAACATCTATTTAATGCATGGTAACCGTGATTTTTTAATGGGACAGTCCCTTGCCCAACGAGCAGGTTGTACATTAATTAGCGACCCTTATATTACTGAATTCAATAACACTCCCGTGCTATTAATACACGGCGACACTCTATGCACAGGTGATCTTCGATATCAGGAGTTTCGCGCGCTACTTAGAAGCCAGCAATGGAAAGACGATTTTTTAAGCAAGCCACTGACTGAGCGTGAACAAATAGCTGAAGGGCTGCGTGACCAGAGCAAAGAAGAAACACAGAACAAGGCTGAAGATATTATGGACGCAAATGATGATGCCGTTACACAGGCCTTCAATCAGCATAACGTTTCATTAATGATCCATGGCCACACTCATCGACCTGCTATACATTCATTAAGCGTAGATAAAAAGCCTGTAAAACGTATTGTACTGGGTGACTGGTACTCGCATGGCAGTGTGCTGGAATTTACAGACCCTGAACACTTTGAGCTTAAGACGTTCACTGATTGATGCACGCAACACTGTCATCAATTGCAACCATCAGCCACAACCTTCAAGCTGGAAAGACGCAGGGTTAATAAGCCTCTTTACTCAGAAAATGCCTTATACACCTCATACGCTTTTGGCAGTTCAAACAATGCCTCATCAACTTCAACTTCCTTAAAGTCTCTTAACAGTTTTACATAACCACGGCTATATGTAATTTGAATCGGCAGGCCCAGCTGATAATAATCCCCTGTATGATAAACCTGATCAGTTAAAAAACAGGGCGTATGAAGCTCCACCGGAGTGTTTTTTAAGGTAGCAACCTGCTGCCCGGACAGCACCTGCTGGTAAAGATGCAACACTTTCATCTGCTGTGGCCAGGTATTTTTAATTAAAAACACCTGGGTACATATTTTCCCATCAGCCTTAAACTGGTAGTTATAAATTTGTTTATGATGAACTTCTGGCGCATCGGGCAGTGCTTTCAAATCATCGGTTTCAGAAAATTCAAACTCAGGTTTTTGCCACTTTTTATATTCAATTTTTAAAATCGTCTGATCATCGTGATTAATGCTATAAATTATTTTTTCATGAATATCAAATAAAATAAAATCCGCCTGCTCACTACCATCATCAATTCTTAGAAACTGCTCATTAATCAGGTAGCGCATATGTTGCGCCTCTACCCCTTCTTCGATCTCATCATAATAAAGCGCGAAATTTTTTATCCCGGATGCACCTGCCTCACCAACCAGCATTAGCAAAAATAATATTTTAATTATCTTTCTCATTTTTTATCCATACGAACGTAAGGTTCCCAGACATTGTTCATTATCACTACTTTATATTTCCAGCGCATTTAGATCCGCAATCTCTTCTGCCGAAAAACCGGCCTGCATTCTCGCCACATCATCAAATGGACCCCGTAATTTGCCCTTCATATATTGCTGCACCAGGTCTTTAAATGTTTTGCGATAGTCCAGTTTACGCTGCTCACAGATAAATTTAAACCAGCGGCTGCCCGTTGCAACATGGCCTATTTCATCACGATGGATAACTTCCAGATGTGCAATAAACTCATTATCTTTTACCTGGCGGAGTTTCTGTATTATCCCAGGCGTTACATCAAGGCCACGGGCTTCCAGCACCCTTGGCACAAGCGCCATACGCACCATCACATCATGTGCTGTTATCTGTGCCATATGCCAGAGTCCATTATGTGCAGCATAATCACCGTACTCACATTCACGCTGGCTCAGATAAGACTCAAGCAGAGAAAAATGATACGCCTCCTCCGAAGCCACTTTCAACCAGTCACCGTAAAACGGCTCAGGCATATCTCGAAAACGGTATACTGCATCCAGTGCTAAATTTATTGCATTAAATTCAATATGTGCCAGTGCATGGCACAATACAACACGCCCCTGCGGTGTTTGCATGTTACGTTTGGGCACATCCCTCGGTGCAACCAGCTCTGGCCTGTCAGGCCTCCCGGCCTCACCGATCTCTACAGGCTGCTCATTACCTGAGACACTGAGCCTGCCTTCACACCACGCTTTATAGAGTGAGTGTGTTAACTGAACTTTTTCTGAGGGTTTACGTGCCGCCAGGCACTCAGCCGCTCGATTGAACAGGTTTGACATAAGCACTCATTAACCCCATATAGAATAAAAAAACGTTATTACCTGCTTTCCTGGCAGTGGGGAGAGCAATAGCTGCCAGATCACCACTGGCCACTATAAAATGAGCGTTATTTAGGCTTCCATACACCAAAGGCATCCTGCGGAGGCGGAATCTGAGGTTTTTGAGCTTCCATATAGTCAAATACATGTTTCATAAAACCCGACAGATCATTCAACGCATTCTGTTTATCCATTGCTGCATCATTCAACTCAGAAAGCATCATGCCCGCCGCTGCAACCAGATACTGCATTGCCAGAATATCATCTGTAGTGCGTGAATCCTGCTTTTTGAGCGCATCACGCAGCTCTTCCATCAATTGTGGAGATAACTGGATACCATCATCACTCATACTATTTTTTTCCTGAAAAAGTTTCAAAATACAGGGCACAGCTTTTTTTGGTACCCTGTAACGGCTTTGAGTGCTATTTTACATGATTCGTCGCGACTATTTCATTCCAAATCATCAGGAATTAAAGCTTATGTATAAACTCAGTGTTTTTGTACCCGAAAGCCATCTGGAATCGCTAAAAATTGCATTATTTGAAGCGGGTGCGGGTAAAATTGGCCACTACGACTGCTGCTGCTGGCAAACCCTCGGGCAGGGCCAGTTCAGACCACTTGAGCATAGCAGCCCTCACACTGGAGAGCTCGCCCAACTCAGTATTATAACTGAATATAAACTTGAAATGGTGGTTACTAATAGCAGAGTTAAACCTGCCATAATCGCCCTGAAACAGGCCCACCCTTACGAGGAGCCTGCCTACGAATGCTGGAAATTAGCTGATATTTAATCCTAGATTAATCAGTTGACTCACGAAAGTCTGCACAACTTCCTGGTTCGTATAGCTATATGAAAAAAGTATTCATCACCAATGAGGTGATTTCACATTT
>VAOX01042661.1_pt1 | contig 10951 bp, 7 predicted proteins | sample 3393891 | NCBI WGS metagenome assembly VAOX01 (sample SAMN08290429, study PRJNA428436) | hydrothermal vent metagenome | isolation source: Deep-sea hydrothermal vent chimney | place: Indian Ocean: Southwest Indian Ridge | depth 2822 m m | reverse complement strand
TAAGCATCGGGGACTTGCTTTAACAATGCTAAGTAATGCAGTGATGTAATAATTTCCGCTAAAACGGCTGAGAAATCAGGAGCATGTTGCGCCAATTCTTGTACACGTTGAATAACAACAGCCCCATCGTTAGCAGCTAAGGCATCTAATAAGTCGTAGACATAATGTTGCTCAATACTGCCTAACATTAAACGTACATCAGCGTCATTCACATTACCATTACTAAATGCAATAGCTTGATCAAGTAAACTTAAGGCATCTCGCATACTGCCATCGGCTGCACGGGCAAGTTGTAATAATGCCGCCGAGTCAAAACTTAACTCTTCTTTTTCTAAAATTAATTGTAAATGCGCTTGAATTCGTTCAATTGACAAACGTCTTAAATTAAACTGTAAACAGCGTGAAAGGATCGTCACAGGCAATTTTTGCGGGTCGGTCGTGGCAAGCAAAAATTTAACGTGTGGAGGTGGCTCTTCGAGTGTTTTTAACAAAGCGTTAAAACTGTGCCCCGACAACATGTGTACCTCATCAATGAGGTAAACCTTATAGCGCCCTCGAGTGGGGGCATATTGCACGTTATCGAGAAGTTCTCGCGTATCTTCTACTTTTGTCCTAGAGGCGGCATCTACTTCGATTAAATCGACAAAGCGACCTTCATCAATTTCTTGGCATGTTGAGCATTTTCCGCAAGGCGTAGAGCTAATGCCCTCTTCACAATTTAATGATTTCGCAAGAATACGTGCAATGGTCGTTTTTCCGACACCGCGTGTGCCGGTAAACAAAAATGCATGATGCAAACGTCCACTATCAAGCGCATTACTCAATGCACGTAAAACATGTTCCTGCCCCACCATTTCGGCAAAGCCTCGGGGACGCCATTTGCGGGCAAGTACCTGATAACTCATGAAAATCCTTCAGTTAAAGGGTGATATACACAAGCCCACATTGTAACTCAAAAAAGTAGAGTTTCGTTGCCCGGAAAGGCAAAATATGGAGGAAATTCAAGCAAAAGAAGGTTGTAAGGCGGCGACCCAAACAAGCCACACCTCGGCACACAAATCCACCGCTGTGGCTGCTCCCTTCCAGGTCTGACCAGGTTCACGGCTTATCGTTGCGAGGGAACCCATCTAGGTCACCATTGAAACTACAACAGTATTATACCCACTATAAAGTAGGATTTAAACGGGCGTGATTATGAGGCTTGTCGAATCAGCGGTCAATATAGATATGAATTATTTAACTAACATCCAATAGCTTCCGTATTACGTGAATAAGCTCTTTTGCGCTGTAAGGCTTGTGTAATAAATTTTCAGCTAATATTGCATCTTCTGGCGTGCGCTGCTTATCATCATCAAACCCGCTAACTAACTGAATCTTAGTCGATGGGTATTTTTTTCTAACTTTACTTGCCAGTTTATACCCATCCATTTTCGGCATAATAACGTCAGATAACATTAAATCAATGTTGTTTTTTGACAATATATCTAATGCTTCTTCTCCATTATGTGCAACAAATGTTTTATAGCCTTTTGTAGATAATATTTTATTAGAGAGTTCACATATTGCAACTTCATCATCTACGATCAAAATGGTTTCATTGCCTCCCTTGTCAGAGATCACGTCTGATGATATTTCATCTTCTTTAACACTAGAAAAATAACGTGGTAAATAAATGTTAATATACGTTCCTATATTAATGTTTGAATCTATACTTATTGCGCCTTTTGAGCGCTTAATAAAACCATAAACTTGAGTTAAGCCGAGTCCAGTTCCTAATTCCCCTTTTGTTGTGAAGAAGGGATCAAAAATTTGATTTAATACATCATCATCAATACCAACACCCGTATCTTCAATAGAAACTTGTACGTATTCTCCTGCGGCTAAATTTAAAATTGCCGCTTCGTCTTTTTCTAAGTCTCGATTGCGACTGGTTAAAGTTAAATCACCGCCATCAGGCATGGCATGCATAGCATTGATGCATATATTTAACAGTGCGTCTTCTAAGTCACCTTTATCTAGAAAGATAGGCCATATATTTTTATCTAATTGATAGTCTAGATTAATTCGGGCAGTCAATGTTTTTTTCAACATATTTTTAGAGTCAAGTAATAAATTATTGACATCAACACTTTCAGGCTTGTCTGATTCTTGACGAGAAAATGCAAGTAATTTTTTAGTTAGTGATGCGCCACGATCTGCGGCATGTTTTATCTCTTTAATAAATTCATTGGCTTTTTCTTCCTGCTCACCGGTTACCACCATTTCCAATAATTCGGTATAACCAAGAATAACATTCAACATATTATTATAATCGTGAGCAATACCACCTGTTAGCTTACCTAAAGAATCCATTTTCTGACTACGTCGTAATTGCTGTTCCATTTGCTTTTTATCTGTAATGTCAGACTGAACACCAAGAAAATGTGTTGTTTCACCTTGAGTATTTTTAATGGGAGATATTTTTGCTTCATCCCAATACAACTCACCATTACTTCTTTTATTATAAAAAACCCCTTCCCAGGTTTCGCCTTTTTGAATAGTCTGCCATAGATTATGATAAAAGCTCTCAGGCATCTCTCCAGAACTCATTAATGCTGGAGTTTTGTTTAGAACTTCTTCACTACTATAGCCTGTCGTTTCAGTAAAAGCGGGGTTAACATATTCAATGACACCTTCAGCATTGGTAATAATAATAATATTTGGGCTTTGTTCAACAACCAGTGATAACTTTTGAATTGTTTCATTTGTTTTTTTTCTTTCTAATTCTGCTTCAGTACGGGCAGCAAAAATTGTTAATAGATTTTCCATTTGCTCAGTGTTTTTCATTGGCCTACTATCTAAAATCACAACTAAACCGATTGCTTTTTTATCGCTACTAAACAACGGTAAGCCGATATAACTTTCAACCCCCATATCAACAAGCATTTTATCGTCTGGAAAAAGTTGTTGTACATGTTCAGGGTAAGCACATGCCTCTTTACCAACAACGTTTACACAGGGTGTATTCACTAAAGAGTAAGAAATATTCGGTACAATTTTGCCATGCCCATAAACCACATAAGTATTCACTTGCATTTTATTATTGTCATCTAGCAAGCCGATAAAAGCATAATCGCTTTCAAACATTTCAGCCATATTAACAACAAGTTCATGGAAGAAATCTTTATCCTCAGAACCAGACACCATAGAAGCAATCGTATTGATGGCCTCATCAGCACGTTTTTTATCCGTTATATCTTGGACTGAACCATAAGCACGTACAGGTTCACCGTTGCTGTTGCAAACAATTTGACCTCGACCATGAATATATTTAATGCGTTCATTGGCGAATAATAAACGGTGTTCAATTTTATAGCCCTGATTTTCTTGTATCGCATTTTGAAAAGTAGATTCCAGAAGCTGACGGTCATCTGGGTGGATTACCTCAACAAATTTATCATAGGTGATTTGACCTTCACTTGGGTCAATCTCAAATATTTTGTATGTTTCATCAGACCACACTAATTTGTTATTTAACATATCAAAATCCCATGAGCCAACATGTGCAATTTCTTGTGTCTCAGCTAGACGAAGATCTGCCTGGATTTGCTTGTTTTTCTGTTTAGTGATGTCGAACATAAAACCACGTAAAATAACCGGAGTGCCCTCTTCAACAATGACTTGAACCGTATCCCTTATCCAAATCATGCTGCCGTCTTTTTTAATAAATCGATATTCAAACTCGTGATCTTCATGTCGCGCAGTGGCTTCTTTACAAAATAAAAGCGTAGCTTCTCTATCTTCAGGATCTAAATGTTCGTCCCAAAGAAAGTTTTCGGCATACCACTCTTCAGGCGTAAAGCCTGTAATGTTTTCTATTTGTGGTCCAATATAAGTGAATCGCCAAGCAGGTAATTCAATTTCCCAAGGAATAGCTGCTGTTGACTCTAGTAAATCCCGATGGTGCTCTTCTTTTTCTTTTAAATTATTCTCTGCATTTTTTCGTTCTGAAATATCCAGAATTACAGCCATAAACTGGCTACCTTCTTCGGTATCCATTAACTGTAAATGAACTTCTACAGGGTAGGTACTGCCATTTTTTCGCTGGTGAATTGTTTCAAATATAATGAGCTTAGATGTAAGCTCAAGAAGAGGTTCGATTGCTTTTTTAAATTTTTCTAAAGAAAACTCAGGCTTAATATCAACTGCCGTGAGTTGTTGGATTTCTTTTTGACTGTAACCAAGATTATCTAAAGCGCCCTTACTGACATCAATAAACTTAAAATCACATTTTTCGAAAATATAAATTTCATTAACGCTGGAATTTAACAGCACCCCCATGTGCTGTTTTAATTTTTTTGCTTCCTTGAGACTGTTTTTCTGTTGTCTATTACTCCAATACGTCCACATTACAAAAAATAACAAAAAAACAATCACTAAACTCAAAATAGGGGAAAGAGAATCGGCAGGTAAAACTGTTTCAGTTAGGGTATCAATATTTGCATAGACTAAAGGAGGAAACAGCAGAAGGCCTAAAACACCAGCTATTATTTTTAAACTATATAGATAAAACCGTTCAATCATTAGCGCTTACTTATATTCTATTGAAATAACGAGACTGACTAATACTACATATCCTCCACCTTAATGAGAAGGCATATCAAACAAAATGATGTTTATTTAAGAAAATCGTTTAGTTATATCTGTGAGCAAGCCCTGACTGGCAGATTCAACTAAATTAAACACATGCTCAAACCCTCGATCGCCACCGTAATAAGGATCAGGCACCTCTGATTCAGAGTATTCCTTACTAAAATCTAAAAAAAGAGACAATTTACTCTCAAACCCTGCAGGGCAAAGTTGTTTAAGTATTTTGTAGTTTTCATTATCCATTGCCAAAATGTAGTCAAAATTATCAAAATCACTAGCGATAACTTTACGCCCACGTAAATCAGTGAGATCGATACCTCGAGATAACGCAATTTGTTGAGAACGACGATCGGGCGGCTCACCAATATGGTAAGCATGAGTACCTGCTGAATCTGTTTTAACCCAATGACAATGTCCAGTCTGTTGTACCAAGTGTCGAAATACACCTTCTGCGGTAGGTGAACGACAAATATTCCCCATGCAGACAAATAGGACAGATATTATTTCTTTATTTTTCATTAAATTCCATTCACACATTTAACGTGTAAGCTATTTTCATATTTTAAAATTAAAGCTGTTTAAATATCGCCTAATTAATAAGTAGACAAAAGTTCATAGCACAAGCATTTTAGTATAGTATAGAGCCAATATTCTTTAACAACCTTTGAAAATTTATGACTCTAACAAAAATTAGGGCTTTTAAACAATCACTCAACACGGAAATGCAACAAGCATTAGTCCGTATTGCGATTCTAGCATGGGGCTTAATATTTTTTGCCTTAGGCATGCATTATAACTTTTATAGCCTGTCTCTTCGCAACTTCATCATCTATGGCGGTATTTTTTTTATTTACTCCGCAGGTCTAGTCTTAACTGTATACAAATGGCCTAATGTACAATGGAGATTGTATATAAGTGCCACAATAGACATAGTCTTTATCTCTATGGGCGTCGTATTTACTGGCGATAACACCTCACCTTTTTTTATTCTTTATCTTTGGGTGATTATTAGTCAAGCGATGCGCTTCGGACGCAATTTACTTTATACCGCACAAGCTGTTTCATTTATCTCATATGGCGCAGTTATTATTTATTTTGGGGGATTTCTTGAGCACCCAGTAGAAATATCTTTTTTGTTACTTAGCCTTATCATTATGCCTTTTCATTTAAACAAACTGCTTAGTTTATTACACCAAGCACGAAATGAAGCTGATGAAGCCAATAAAACAAAAAGTTTATTTATTACCAATATGAGTCATGAATTACGTACCCCTCTCAATGCCATTATCGGCTACAGCGAATTATTGAAAGAAGATGCCGATGCACTAGGTTATGAATCTTATTCTAGTGATTTAAATAAAATTAGAAATGCCGGATTACATCTTTTAGTACTAATTAATAATATTCTAGATTTCTCAAAACTTGAAGCGGGCAAAACAGAGTTAGATAATACTGTTATTGAAGTAGCGACACTGCTTGATGAAGTAGCAGAAACAATCACTCCTTTAGCAAAAAATAATAAGAATGCCTTTATGGTTAATTACTCGAAAGATATCGGGAAACTCTACATAGACAAAATAAAATTAAAACAAATTTTATTAAACTTATTAAGCAATGCTTGTAAGTTTACAGATAATGGTAGAATTGAACTAAGTGCATACCGAGCCATTGAACAAGGAAAAGAGTGGATATATTTTGCCGTAGTAGATAACGGTATAGGTATTTCTAAAGATAGGTTTGAGGTTTTATTCAAACCATTTGTTCAAGCGACATCAGCAACTACTCGTCTATATGGTGGAACAGGCTTAGGGCTCACCATTAGCAAACAATTTATATCATTAATGAAAGGAACGATAGAAGTTGAAAGCACCCTTGGTAAAGGAACGCAATTTCTCACTAAGCTACCTACAAATACTGATCCCTCTCGTTTAGATTATATTAAAATATAACGCCCTAGTGAGAAAAAAATAATACCTGTACTATGTAAAGAATAGGAGAATGCAATGTATTCATTTCAACCATTGCCTTATGCACAGTATTCAACAAAATTTCACCTACAAAAAACTAATGAAAAATTTGTAACATTCTTAATAAAAACTGGGATTCTAGTTATATTTTAAGCAAAAAATAGCAACTTAACATAAGCAAATACAAACCCTAAGCAAACAAAATAAGGTAAGATACTATTTTTTAATTCATTTAAGGTTTCATATGTCCGACACGCTTGAGCTTACTAAAAACTTAATTTCACGCCCTTCTTTAACGCCTAAAGATTCTGGTTGTCAGATGCTGATATCTGAAAGGTTAAAAAAAATTGGTTTTAATATAGAAAACTTGCGGTTCGGTGAAACAGATAATTTATGGGCGCGTCGTGGTAATGATGCCCCTCTATTTACCTTTGCGGGTCATACCGATGTTGTTCCAACCGGCCCTGAAGAAAACTGGAAATTTCCTCCCTTTAATCCCACCATAGAAAATGGCATGCTTTACGGTCGAGGCACTGCAGATATGAAAGGCTCAATTGCCTGTATGATTACTGCATGTGAAAGATTTATTGAAAAAAACCCTAACCATAAAGGTAGCATTGCTTTTCTAATAACAAGCGATGAAGAAGGCCCTGCCCACGATGGCACGGTTAAAGTCATTGAAACGTTAGAATCTCGCAATGAAAAAATTGATTGGTGTTTAGTGGGTGAACCCTCAAGTACAAATAAAGTATGTGATGTCATTAAAAATGGCCGCCGTGGCTCAATTGGTTGTACATTAAAAGTTAAAGGCAAACAAGGACACGTTGCTTATCCTCATTTAGCTAAAAACCCCATTCATGTGTTTGCTCCTGTATTAAAAATACTTACTGAAACAGAGTGGGATCAAGGCAATGAGTTTTTTCCTCCAACGACATTCCAAGTAAGTAATATTCATTCAGGCACCGGAGTAACCAATGTTATCCCAGGAGAATGCGAAGTCGTTTTTAATTTTCGTTTCTCAACAGCAACAACCGATATGCAAATACGTGAAAAAGTTGAAGCTTTATTAGATGAACATAATATTGAGTATGAAATCGAATGGGCATTATCTGGGCAAGCATTTATTACTGAAAGAGGCGATTTAGTGAATGCGACTCAACGTGCAATAAAAGAGGTATGTCAATTCGACAGTGAACTATCAACTTCAGGTGGAACTTCTGATGGACGGTTTATCGCACCAACGGGAGCACAAGTTGTTGAGTTGGGTCCATTGAACGCCACAATACATCAAGTCGATGAGTGTGTAGCGGTTGATGACTTAGAAACATTATCTACAGTATATGAAAAAACACTTTCAAATTTACTAAAGTAAACTAAGCATGCAAACACAATCTGAATTCTTAACACTCCGAACCCACCTTGAGCAAGTTATTATTGGTCAAAAAAAACTTATTGATCGCCTTCTAATTAGTTTATTAACAGGAGGTCATATTTTACTTGAAGGAGTTCCTGGCCTGGCAAAAACAACAGCGGTAAATGCCTTAGCAAGTGGCGTTCACGCGGGATTTCAACGAATTCAATTTACACCCGATCTTATGCCTGGAGACTTAACCGGCATTGATATATTTGATCCAGAAGCACACAAATTTACCTTTGTTAAAGGTCCCCTTTTCCATGAAATAGTTTTAGCGGATGAAATAAACCGAGCTCCGCCAAAAGTCCAGTCGGCTTTATTAGAGGCGATGGCAGAACATCAAGTTACCGTTGGTGGTGTTACGCGTAAACTACCTGACTTATTTGTCGTAATGGCTACACAAAATCCTATTGAACAATCAGGCACTTACCCTTTACCCGAAGCACAACTCGATCGATTTTTACTTCACATAAAACTTGATTATCCAACAATTGATGAAGAGTTAGAAATATTAAGACAAGATCGAAAACTGCATTATGGTGAAGACAATAAATCATTAAATTCCGCAATTACACCCGATGTTGTTCTTTCAGCACGACGAGAAGTTGCAGAGATTCATGTTGATGAGATGTTAGAAAAGTACATTATATCCATAGTTACAGCAACCCGAAAACTAGGCAGCTGGAATAAAGACTGGTCTAATATTTTAATTGCTGGCGCCTCTCCCCGCGCATCTATTGCACTACTTCGCGCTTCAAGTGCCCTCGCATATCTACATGGTCGAGATCATGTTACCCCTGATGACATTATAGAGATGGCTCCTGATGTTTTACGACACCGTCTAGTATTAGATTATTCAGCATTAGCGGCTAATATTAGCGCAGATGAAATTATTCAATATCTTTTGAATGAAATTTCTATCCCATAAACGTATAGTCACTTTGTGTTTAGATTAATTAAAAAAATCAAACTGCGCTATTTATTGAAGCCTGCTAAGTTATCACAACAACCTTTACTCAATAATAAAGAAATTCTTGCTTTATTATTTCGTGTACAAAGTAAAAATAAAGCCCACCATCCAAAACATGATATATCTTTTAGAAAGCTAGGTGATATTCGTTCAGTATTTCGAGGTCAAGGAATGGATTATGAAGAAAGTCGACAATATCAATCTGGCGATGATCCACGATATATGAATTGGCAACTAAGTGCGAGAACAGGCCAACATTATATGAAAGTTTTCCGAGAAGAACGCCAACCGGGTGTTTTTATATTGATTGATCGACGCGATACAATGCGATTTGGAACACGAAAACGACTAAAAGTAACACAAGCTGTGCGTGTTGCAGCAACGGCAGGCTTTAGTGCTCAAGAAAAAAACTTCTCTATCGGAGGGATTATTTTAGATAAGGAATTAGAGTGGTTTAAAGAAAACCACAACAAACAAGCTGTGTTTGATTTTATTCACCGTGCAGCCCGACCTGCGCAGCCTATATTTAAAAAAATAAAAAATGAAAAATACACTATAAATGATGTCTTACGCATGTTAACTGAGACATTAACACCAGGATCAAAAATATATCTGGTAAGCGACTTTCATGATATAAATAAAGAGAGTCAATCCATATTATTACAGTTATCATACAAGCATGATGTAAAAGCAATCCAAATAACAGATAAAGCAGAAGTACAATTACCGTTTGCTGGAAACATTTCTCTCAAATCAGTAATGTCGAATAAATTTTATAATTTAAATAGCAACTCATTACCCGAACAAAAAAAATACCAAGCAGCGGCTAAAGAATATTTTTCAGAAAAAAAACAAATCTTTGATAGTGTAAATCTATCTTATAAAAATATTTTTACAACAGATGACAACATCGACATAAAATGAGTAAAGAGAATACAAACTTATCGATTGTTGAAGGGATATATGATATTCAACCAATATATCCTCCTCCCCTTAGCTTGTTGGAAATATCAATATATGTATCTTTCATTATTTTGTTTGTTTCTACAATAATATATTTAACGTGGAAATATTTTTACTCAAATAAAGCCATTGCAAAACGCAATATAATTACACTTAAAAAAAATTATTTAAGACAAAATATAAGTTCACACATTGCAATATATCAGCTTTGTAAAATTATAATGCTAGGACTACACTTAAATTCTCTTGGGGAAAACACACTTATCTCAAAGAAATTATTACATAAACAAAAAAAATGGCTGATTTTTACACGGGAACTTTCTTTATTACGTTATTCTAAAAACGAAATTAAAACAGATAAATTAAATGCTATATTTGAACAAAGCTTATATTGGTTGAAGATTTGGTCATGATCTATTTTAATATTTTTATTGACTGGTTAAACCATATTCAGCTAAACGAACCTGAGTGGTTATGGTTAATCCCTTTTTATATTATAATAAATACTATAATTTTTGCGCTGGGGGATAAATGTTTAATCAAAGTTTCCTCCGCTAACTTAGCTGGAGCATCAGAACAAAAAAAACTATCTCATCCTTTGATAGCAATATTATCAAACAAATCAAAAAAGCAGTCGTCAAAACATTTTTTTCGATCCCCTTACTTAATAACATTTATTTTTATTACCTTAGCCTTATCTCAGCCAATAAAAATAGGTGAAAAACTACCTAACCCTCCTCAAGAACGAGATATTACATTTATCGTTGACACATCTGTTTCCATGATATTACGTGATTACATACTTGATGGTAAACGTATCGATAGAATGAGCTTATTAAAGAGTGTACTTGATAGTTTTATTACTGAACTTAAAGGTGAGAGAATGGGTATAATTGTTTTTGGTGATAGCGCATACACCCTTGTCCCTCTTACCACAGATCAGTTTTTATTAAGACGCATGTTATCTCGCGTGCAATCAACAATGGCAGGACGTTTTAATGCAATAGG
>VAOX01032151.1_pt1 | contig 10951 bp, 9 predicted proteins | sample 3393891 | NCBI WGS metagenome assembly VAOX01 (sample SAMN08290429, study PRJNA428436) | hydrothermal vent metagenome | isolation source: Deep-sea hydrothermal vent chimney | place: Indian Ocean: Southwest Indian Ridge | depth 2822 m m | reverse complement strand
GGCGGTTAATTAAATGTGCCAGTTCATCGAAAATTCCAGCAATCTGTTTTTTTGACAATTCACATTTTTCAGAAAGCTCGGTGAGAATCTCTGATTTTGTCATCTTACTCTTGATTGCTTTTACTTTCTTTTCTACTGTTGCGGTTGCTTTTTTCTTAGCTGCCATTGGATAAACTCCCTGATAGGATTGTTAAAAACCTGGTGTTGTGCAGTTTCATCACAGTCATATTGTTGAAAGTGCTGAAATTACAGTATTTATAGCATATAAGAAAAAATAGGCAACGTTTTTAAGCGTAATTTGTGTGTTATTTTGAAATTAATGTATTTTGTGTTTATTCGATAATCAAAAACTACCGAAAATTACAGTCTTAACGCTCTTTATGTCAAATTTGTAATACTAATAATTTGTAAAAAGTACTAACAGTAGACTAGGGGCGAGAGGTTTCATGGTTAAATTCTTTAAGAAGTGCTGAGCTTTCATAGCAGGAACTACTAACAATAGCTGAGGGTATGCCCAGGAAAAAACCTTGTCCAAGATCAACTCCGAGTTTGCGTAATAGCGGAACGACTTCTTCATCTTCGATGCATTCAGCAATAGTTGTGATGTTGAGGTCATGCGCAAGAGTTGTGATTGCTTTGACAAAAATTCCATCGGTTTGGTCATTGTGGATATTTTTAACAAAGGTGCCATCGATTTTCACATAATCAATAGGAAGGTTTTTTAAATAATAAAATGACGAGAAGCCTATACCAAAATCATCAAGCGCAAACTGGCAGCCTAATTTACGTAATGCTAGCATAAAGTCCTGCGCAGCCGTCATATTGTCCACCGCTGCAGTTTCAGTGACTTCAAATATAATTGATGCAGGATCAGCCTTGTAATAGGCAAGAGCCTTTTTGACTAGCTCTAGGATCTCCATTTGACCAAAATGACGGCCTGAGAGGTTGGTGGCAATTCGGATTGGATTGCCAGCGCGTATACTTTCCCCTTGCGCCTGGATTGTCGAGGCTAACACCCAGTGGTCGATCTTACGAATCAAGCCAAAACGTTCCGCAGTATCGAGAAACTCATTTGGGGAGGTGAGTTCACCATTTTCGTCTTTCATTCTAAGTAACGCTTCGTAATGAGCGATTTCACCCGTGTTGAGGTTAATGATGGGCTGATAGTGTAAAATAAATTTATTATTGTTAAGTGCATCTCTGATGCGCTCTTCCCAGTGAATTTTAGCTTGCATGATGGCTACATTTTTGTCTTCAGAGTGATATACATGGTACTGATTGCGCCCAAAATCTTTCGCAGCATACATTGCTGTATCTGCTTCTGCCAGAACGTCATTATGGTTGAGCGTTTCACCAGGAAAAAGAGTGATACCTATACTGGCGCTTGCGTGTAACGAAAGATCTTCGTGTACATTTATTTTTGTCTCTGTAAGAAGGCGAAGTAAGGTCGCGGCAAACTGAGTGGCATTGTCCAGGCCCGTGCGGGGGAGGATAATACCAAACTCATCTCCGCCCAGTCTGCCAAGAAAATCAGACTGGCGTAGTGCTCCCTGTAAACGGGCGGCAATCTTTATGAGAAAATCGTCACCTGTGTGGTGTCCATAAGAGTCATTAATATACTTAAATTGATCCAGGTCGATAAATAACAGCGCGCCTGAGAGCCCATATCTCTCTGCATAGTCAATTTGTTGTCTTAGTTCTTCCTGAAAACGACGACGATTAACAAGACCTGTTAATGAATCGTGTTCGGCCTGGAATAGAATTTGTTCTTCGAAGGCAACTTCGTCGGTGACATCAAGAAACAATCCTCTTAGTCGGCGTTCGCCTGATTCTGAAATTTCATAGTTACTGATTTCACGTACCCATAGTATTCGGCCCTGTTTATCTAATACTCGAAAGTCCTGGCGACGTGAACCAGGAATATTGCGGGCAATGTGCTGTTCTGGAATAACCCATTCGACATCGCCAGGGTGTACATGTCTTGACAAAAAACCTAATTTCAACCAGCTTTTAAGAGGATAGCCTAATAAAGTTTCAGCTTCCCGGCTCACCCATGTAAATTGCAATGTCTCTGGATCGGCTTCCCATACCACCGCATTTATTCCATTTAATAAAGTCTGTAAATGTTTTTTCTCACTTGCCAGGGCCTGATGTTTTTCTTGTAACTCAGATTGGGTGACTTCCAAATGGTGAGCAAGTTCATCGAAGGTAGTGGCCAAGCCACCAAATTCATGTCGACTGTTAATGTCTATACGATGTTGTAACTCGCCACGTTGCAAGGCCTGGACACTTTGTTCCAATTTTCGTAAATAACGAGTGGAGGTATAGCCCATAATTAAGGTGAGAAAAATGGTAAAAAATATAGTTAAGCCCGCAATTATGCTACTTTGATAGCGGGTCTGGCTCGCTAACTGCCGCGCTTGTTTTATTGAATATCCTGCGCGTAAATGGCCCAATTTATACTGCTGACTGTTATTTTTTCCTGAATAAAGTGTGATGTCCTGACGAATGTCGAATATCCCGTCGCTAAGGGCTTGTTGATAGTTACGATCGACTATACGACTCTTGGGGACTTTGCCGATTGATGCCATTAGCTGGCCATTGCGCTTATAGATAGCTGCATAGATTAAATCTTCAAATATTTTACCGTTACCCGCGCGTAACTTGAGTTGCTTCAATAAATTAAATAAGTACGCCCTATCATTTTGAACTAGACCAGGGGTCAGGGCTTGAGCAAGTAAGGCACTTTTTTCATGCGTCGAACGCTCAATTAATGTGCTGTTATTAGTATTGATCAAGCGAATGCTATTCCATACCAGTAATCCCAGCATGACGGAAGAAATTAAAGTCACTCCAAAAATAAGCCGGTTTGATAAACTCATCGCGTAGCAGTAAATATCGGAAAGTGTTGTACTTGATATAATTTCGCATTAGTGACGAGATGTAATTTTATGTGTCCTGGAAATGTTAATTTTTTCAAATCTCATTTTTCCTTATTATCACTCGTGCATAGACCAAACAACATTTAATGAAAGGTTCCAATAAAGATCGCTATTATATTGGGATAAGTTGTTTGCACTTGAGGTTTCCGTGTTATCACCCAGTATTTAGCCACTACTATATAATAGAATTGAAATAACCACTAGTATGACCTGGATAAGAAGATAACTGTTTTGTATACCCGTACGGATACTTTTTTTATTAGGTGCAGGGGTGTTTAGCATAAGTATCAGCTCAAGTCAGGTAAGTGTTGACTCGAGCTGATACCAGGAGCGAGGTTTATCGTGTAATAAACTTCTTTTTGAAATCAAAAGAATAAGTTAGTGCTTGTTTTTGTTTTGGCGTGATAGTCACAGTAAAGTTGAGTCGTTCTCTGTTGGCGATGCGAAACTCACCGATATAATAGATTGCCGTGCCATCATGCACTGCTCGCATTTCTGTATATTTTAACTGGCCAGTCATATTCTTTGCCATGACAGTGACCTTTGCCGGGACTGGCACTATTTTGTTATCTTCTTTGGTTCGTTTTACTGCAATATTGATTAAGATCCGTTTGTTACTACGTCTGATTTTATACAATTTAGCCGTTTTGACCGATAAGAAGTCAGTGGGTAATGTATTGTAATGAACAGTGTAGCTATCAAATTGAATAGAGTGTTTGCGACTATTGTCCGCGACTGCTGGATAGAGCGTTATTGATAGCAGTGCCAGCAGTGTGGCACGCAAAATAGATTTATGCTGCATGCTAGGATTCCTCAGTTTATAGTAATTGACGCCTGCTATTAGTTCTTATAATTGACTTACAAAATATACAGGTATTGTCATGACCAGAACGTTCTGGTTTCTTTAAATATAGCTCATATTAATGGGGTGGATTATTAATCATTAAAAACAATGTGTTAGTGTAATGGTGTTGCGTTCTATGAGCGTTTTATATGGTATAGGGCTATTTCGCCTAACAAATTCGGAAACCAGCGAGTGGCGATAGTTTGGTTGTGAGTCGCATTAACAACAGTACGTTTAATTACGCTAAACTTCATGTGTTCACAAAGTTTTTCAAAATCTCGAATAGTACATAAATGAATGTTAGGTGTGCTGTACCAACGATGTGGGAGCGAGCGGGTGACAGGCATTCGACCACCGAGTCCAAGATTGATTCTTGACTTCCAATGTCCAAAATTAGGAAAGGTAATAATTGCTTCGCGACCTACCCGTAGCATATCGTCTATTAATTTATCCGGGTTCCAAATGGCTTGTAAGGTTTGAGTCATAATTACATAATCGAAAGTGTTGTCTTCGAATACTGATAGGCCTGCATCCAGATCATTCTGGATTACGTTAACTCCTTTTTTAATGCATTCAATAATATTGGAATGATTAATCTCAATTCCATACCCACTTATATTAGATTTGAGCTGTAAATATTGAAGTAAAGACCCGTCACCACAACCGAGATCTAGTACACGACTATTCGGTGCTATCCATTGAACAGGGATTTTTAAGTCAGCTCGCAAATTCATAATCCTGCCTCATTGGCAATAAATTCCATATATGCCCTGTATGCGAGTAGGTATTCAGGAATGGGCATCAGGAAAGCATCATGTCCTTGATGGGCATTTATTTCGAGATAGGTAACGGATTTATTGCTATCCAATAAGCCTTTTACAATTTCATGCGAACGTGCAGGGGAGAAACGCCAGTCGCTAGTAAATGATATGACTAAAAATTTTGCGTGAGTTGCAGTAAAAGCTTTGTCCAGCTGGTTGTCAAAATCACTGGCTGGGTCAAAGTAGTCTAGTGCTTTGGTCATTAACAAATAGGTATTGGCATCGAAGCGATCGACAAATGCAGCACCTTGGTAGCGGAGGTAACTTTCAACCTCGAAGTCGACATCAAAACCATAGTTGATGGTGCCCTCTCTAAGGTCTCGCCCAAATTTTTCGCGCATTGCATCATCAGAGAGATAAGTAATATGTCCTAGCATACGTGCCAGCATTAAACCTCGCCGGGGGATAGTGTCATGCTCGTAATAACGGCCTTGATGAAAATCGGGATCGGTCATAATAGCCTGTCGCGCTACTTCATTAAAGGCAATGTTTTGAGCGGTCAGTTTTGACGCTGCGGCTATTACCAGGGCATTGAGAATGCGGTCAGGATAATCGATCGTCCATTGCATTACTTGCATTCCACCGAGACTGCCACCGACCACTGCAAACCACTGTGTTATCCCGAGTCTATCCGTGAGCAGCGCTTGACTACGAACCCAGTCTTTTACCGTGATGATGGGGAAATCCGGGCCAAAGGGTTTGTCGGTTTCAGGGTTTATAGACATGGGGCCTGTCGACCCTTTACAACCCCCCAGGTTATTACTGCAAACAACAAAAAACCGATTAGTATCTATGACTTTGCCGGGGCCTACGCAGGTATCCCACCAGCCCGGTTTGCGATCTTGCATACTATGATAGCCTGCAACATGATGATCACTCGACAGTGCGTGGCAAATGAGAATGGCATTTGTTTTTTCCTGATTAAGCTCTCCATAGGTTTCATAGGCTATTTTATAGTGATCAATTTTACGACCACAGTCTAAAGGAAGGCTTTGTTCAAATTGTATGACCTCCGGCGTGACAAGACCGACTGAATCCTTTGGGATAGTTTCTGGCATGATCGATTGTTTATACGGGCCCTGTTAATGGTTGCCTGCTAAATGATAAGTTATTATTAGCGTAGTGGTGAATAACACACCACCGTTTAAGCATTATATAGCAGCATGTGATTGTGACAAGGGGTTAAACGATTATTGCAAGAAACAACCGGGTTAGGCCTGGTTGTTGAAGACTCAATTTATTGTGAGAATAGCGAGCCACTCAATAAGCCAAGCCCTAAGTGACATTGAAAGTGAGGCTTGGTGCTTGAACTGTTCTAGGGATTGTCAGGCAGCAGATTGTTCTTCTGTGTCAAAGGGACTAGGTTGATTAAGCCCTTGATGAATTTCATTGAGTTCATTTAGCTGTGATTGTAAGTCGATTTCTTCTTTTTCCAGGGCAGCTGTTTTGGCGTCGAGAGTGTCGCGTGACTCACTAATTTTACGTAGGGTCTTAAGGCGATTTTCCATCATGGATTTGTGATCTTTGATTTGCCGTACCAGAGGGTTCATCACTTCACGTAACCAGGTTTCAGCGGATTGGTTGGCCTTATAGAAAACGTTGCGTGCCTGACTGACCAGGCTTATAAAAAACTTTTTGATGACGTAACTTTGCTCTGTCATGGTAGTGACTGGGCTTTTGCGAAATGCCTCAGCTTCATCTCCTAATATATCCATGCGACGCTTGAATCGATCGAGTGAAAAACTTTTAGGCTCAATTGCAGGTAGGCCATGCTCAATATGAAATTTATTGTAAATTGCCTTTACCAGGCGCCTGGCTTGTTCGGCATGCTCGACTACCTTGTTCATGATGTCATTGGAGCCTTCAAAAAATGTTTGCATTCCCTTTTTAAGGCCTAGCGTCGTCCAGCTTCCAGTCATTGCGCGACGTGTGGAATCGGTCAGTGCATCCAGTGATTCTATGCTAAGTGATGAAAGCATTTTTGAAGCCTGTCGCTTTAACAGTAAACGACTTGACTGAAAGCTGTCCACATTTTTGTTATACGCAGTTTGTTCTTCCCGAGTTTTCTTCATTAAATGTACAATCATGTCAGCGTTTTTACCGCTAAGGCTTTTGAGTTCTTTGAGTTGTTTGTTAGAATTTCTTATTTTTGCAATAATAGATGAACGAGTTTCGTCCAGCATACTTCCGATCTCATTGACAATATTGTCACGCAGTATGGTTTCGCGAGAGGGCAGTATCTCTTCACCTAGATATTGTTCCAATGATTGAATCTGACTTTTTGCTAATAGTGCATCATCTTTATTAATCTTGGCCAGAAGTGCTTTTTGTGCAGAGACGGTAAAGATTGACTCGGATTGGACTCCTAGCATTAATGATGTTTTTTGTAATTGTGATGCAATCGTTCGATCAATGTCACTTTCGTCTTTGATTCCATCCCAAAGCGTGTCAATTTTATTTAAGACTACGGCAACGCCTTTGTTTTGTTTGCTGCGACGAAATCCCTCGATATGGTATTGCCATACATCAAGATCGCTGCGGGTGACACCTGTGTCAGCCGCAAGAATAAACACCACCGCTTGTGCGGCAGGTAACATGTTTAACGTTAATTCTGGTTCGCAACCTAAGGCGTTAAGGCCTGGCGTATCAAGAATAACCAGCCCTTGTTTTAACATTGGGTGAGGAAAGCTTATTAATGCGTGGCGCCACTTAGGGATGTCGAGTTCATTTTTATTCATGCTAAATTGCTGAGTTTGATCTTGTTCAGCTTCTTCTTTTGAATATAAACCAAGTTTAATTGCTTGCTGTACTGAGACTGATTTAGTTTTGATAACTTCACTCATGGCCTGTTCCATTTGCTCAGGCGAGTTGATATCGAGACTAATCTGAGTCCATTGAATAGGGTCTAGCTTAAAATCCGCAATGGTCATCTCATCTTCTAAGCGTGTTTCAATTGGCAGGAGTCGAACGTAAGCGTCATCAAGTTTACGATCGTAGAAAAGTTCGGTCGGGCACATGGTAGTGCGTCCAGCATCAGAGGGAAGCAGTCGTCGCTTATAGTCTGCAAAAAATAGGGCGTTAATTAATTCTGTTTTTCCGCGAGAAAATTCGGCCACAAAAGCAATATTCAAACGGTCCGATTTTAATGCATCTACCGCTTCAATAAAACGAAGTGTATCTTGGCTTTGGATTTGATCTCTCACTTCAAGCCAATGGTGAAAGCGTTCAATCGAATTAATTAATTGTTGCTTCCATTGGTCGTAAGCTTCGATGTTGTTTTCAAGCAGTTTCTTAGTCATACGGTTACGCTGTTTGTTTATTGTGTGATAGTGGTTGCGCAAAGAGGTAGATGCTCTTTACTGCCCATTTTATTCATTCATTATCAGACACTTACTGACAGCACAGGAGTTAAGCTCTTTTCATTACTAACAACTTGCCGACTAATGATTGAATGCAAGTATTGTGCTGAAATAGTCTTAATCGTAAGACATAGTTCACATTTCTGGTTGTGTCTATATATTAAGCACACACCAAATACCAATGCCTGCCAAACTATATCGGCAAAAAAAGTGATCTCTTTAAAATTGAATGTACAAAGGTTTAAATTAAGAGAGATAATGCAATGATAGGTGGACTCGGCTAACTTTAGTGCTAACCGAGTTTAGAGTAGTATTTTTGATTTAGGGGGTCTAGTTAAGGCTACTTAGATACTTCCCAACGAAATTTCCTTCTTGTTCGCCGCCAGGCTTACTGATGACCCAGTCGATAATGTTATTCTCAGGAAAAGAGTAAGGTTGTTTAAACTGATACCCCGTTACGTTTTTAGGTTTGTTGTAAATGTAGCCCTTAATCATACCTTCTTTTATGCTCGCTACAGAAATAAAAACTTGTTCCTCTGTTCCTTCACTGTCTCGCAATCTGGTGACTACAAAAAAATAGTGGCCTTCGGGCAATCCCTTAACCCATCGCTTCTTGGCTGCAGGGTAAGTGGCACGTGCTTGACGAATATGAGGGCGTATTGATCGATAAATCTTACTGACTTGCCCATTTTTAAGGTATAAGCCTTTATCTTGTGGTATCGGTGATGTCACTGTCTTTTGGTTCATCTTCATAGAAGGGTTAGGTTTGGCAGCAAAAGAAAGACTCACTATTAGCGTTAGTGACACTAAAGTCATCACTTGTGACGCAGATTTGATAGTTTTTAACATAGGGTTGGATCTCCTGATCACTACATTCTGCGATTTAAGCAGTGCATTAATTCTAGCAAAATAAGGACCATAAATGAGTAGGAAATATCAGTATTTCTTGAACTAAAATCCAATATAGTGATTATTGCTACACTCTATTCTGTGTTTCTCTATTAAACACTGATGCATTCTTTCGCTATTCGGAATTGAAGCGTTTTACGATTTCTCCAAGATACTCACCAAAGCTCGGCCAATTCATGTAAGCGAGTAACGGTAATAACCCCAAAAATAAACCCGCTAGTAACCAGGTCTTTAAGCCATAGGCTCCTGCTGCAGGGCCATATTTATTAGATTGTGGTGTACCTGGAAGGATGGCTAAAAAAATAATTATAAAACTGAGTGGTGGAGCATAAAGGAATATGGAAAATAAAGGTGAGTATCCAATATCTCTGAGACGCCCCATTGCAATAATCAGCAAACTGATTAGCCAGAGTCCGGCACTAATTCCAATATAAATTAAAGGGTCTGTCTGGTACGCATTCTCAACAACGGTACCCGAAGTGCTATCAATGAAAAAATAGAATATAGCGTCAAAGTAAACAAGTAACAGTAGGCTTAAGAGGCTTGACCCTACCAGGATAACGCTGGCATGGAAGCGGTCGATGCGGCCAGTAAAGAGTGAAAATGATGTTGATTCATGACCTTTATAAGCAGGTTTTTCAGTACGCAGGCTAGTGTCAAATAAATCTGGTTTTGCAAGTTCTTCATCAATAGAAGGGCGTTTTCCACGATCTGGTGTTATTTTTATACTGAGATCTTCGGGCTTAGTACTCTTATTGTCTTGTTTGATACCATCATCTGAGGGAACTTTAAAGGTATCATTGTCGTCTGAAGGAACCTTAAAGATATCATCGTCAAGGGTCAGTTCAGGTTCTTTATTGTCTATAGAGGTTTCCGCCGATGAGGATTTATTTTCATCAGTATCTATAGAGCCAAATGTTGGTTCGATTCGATCGTCGTTCATTTTATTTGTCTGGTTATAATTGTCAGGGTGTAAATTAAGAGTTTATCATTCTGTCAGGCTACATCTGCAAGAATCAAAATATATAGTGCATTCTAGACCCTTTATACAAATTGTGCCGAATTCTCTATTAGTTTCTACATGAGAAACATAGTGTCACTATGCCACAAAAATTGGATAAGAGCATCGATAATGCTAAAAAAGAGGTCTTATCAGGTAAACTTTTAGCTTATGAGTCTATTTTAAACAAGAAATATCAGGTTTTGTCAGGGGTTAAGTTAGGTGAGGTGGGAGGGACTGGGAAGTGGGCGATATTGTTATTAGGTTTTTGTTCATTGCTGCTGATTTTACTACAGCCTTCTTTGCTGACTTCGTCAATTCTAATGATGGATTGTAGCGGGATGTAAGTACGTTTTACATTTTCAAATTCAATTTTGAGTTTTTCTTCAGAAGGATCCACTAGCAGCTGTGAACGCTCGTTAAATAAAATATCGTTGACTTCAACAAAGGCAAGCATATTACTTTGGGTGACTTCGTGTGCATATAATTCGTACACATCTCCCTGATTATAAAATTTGATATGATAAATATGTTTGTCTTTCATTGAGTAGCTCGTTTATTTAAAGGCTGAGGCATTATAGCAAATTCTTTCAGCACTCGTCATAGTTTGCTTGTTGTGGCTTCCCTGGGGTAAATTATCATAATAGGTGAAATTCTCGTGGATGCTAATCAGGTACTATCGAGCCGAGAATTGATGGTACCTTGCTTGCTTTCAGTATTTTCAGGGTTTTATAGCGACTCTTATGACCGTGAGTTATCAATACTTTTGATTGAGCAACACCAAATTGTTTGCCTACAAATTTACACAAATGCTTATTCGCCTGATTATCTGTTGGTGGGGCCGTGATGCGAATCTTTATATAATTATCAATCCATCCAATAATTTCGTCACGGCTTGATTTTGGCTGAATAAAAACTTTAAGTGTCAGGTCACCTTTATCCCAAAGCAGTTCAGGCATAGTTTAATTAGCCTATATTGAATGCTCCAATGGGCAGGGAGAAAGCTTTAAGCACTGCTATATAAAGAAATGGAACTGCCATTTTTATTAACGAGATCAGTATCAAGGCAACCATTG
>VAOX01052310.1_pt1 | contig 10954 bp, 9 predicted proteins | sample 3393891 | NCBI WGS metagenome assembly VAOX01 (sample SAMN08290429, study PRJNA428436) | hydrothermal vent metagenome | isolation source: Deep-sea hydrothermal vent chimney | place: Indian Ocean: Southwest Indian Ridge | depth 2822 m m | reverse complement strand
TTTATTTCGTTAAGTTTTAATACCAGTGTAGCGATAGGTAAAGCATTACCTGAATTTACTCAAACAGATTCAGCTCAATGGATTAATTCGGATGCGCTTAGTGTCGCGCAGTTAAAAGGTAGCGTGGTGTTACTTGATGTTTGGACATTCGAATGTTGGAATTGTTACCGTTCCTTTCCGTGGCTTAATGATTTAGAGAGTCGTTATTCTGGTAAGAAATTAAAAATAATTGGAATTCATTCCCCTGAGTTTGCGCGAGAAAGAGTTATCGCGAGTATCAGACAAAAAGTAAAAGAATTTAAATTACATCATCCAGTTATGGTGGATAATGATATGGCGTATTGGAAAGCATTGCATAATCGATATTGGCCTGCTTTTTATGTCATCGATAAAAAGGGAAATATTCGAGACGTAGTGGTCGGTGAAACCCACGCAGGGGATAGAAATGCGAAGCGTATAGAATCCAAGATAGATACTTTGTTGGCAGAATAAAATACTGCTAATTTTAGTTAGCCACCGGTAATCGACATAATCCGAATAACGTTATTTGGTTTCTCGTTAAAATCATGCTTTTCAGGTTTTAGGCTTATGGCTTTTTGAATGTGTTGTTCAAGTTCCGCATCGGTAATGCCTGAGCGTAATAATGGACGAAGTGGGTAATTATTTTCCTGTCCTAGACACATGTATAAGGTGCCATCAACCGAGAGTCGAACACGGTTACAGGTTTCACAAAAATGTTGAGACATGGGTGTAATAAAACCAATTCGTAATTCAGTACCGGCTACTTGAACGTAACGTGCGGGTCCACCACCGGGCATCATTCCAGGGATTAACTCAAATTTTTGTGCCAATCGTTCTTTAACGATTTGCAAACTCAAGTATTGCTGACTTGCTGTCCTGCCGGTATCACCCATTGGCATGGTTTCAATAAAACGCAAAGTAAAATCATGTTCGATGCAGAATTCAACCATGTCTTCGATTTCGTCATCGTTAACGCCTTTCATCACCACCATATTAATTTTTATTGGACTAAAACCGGCAGCTTTTGCGGCCATTAAACCCGAAAGCACTTTGTCCAACTTACCGGATGTTATTTCTTTAAAACGATCGGCTTTCAAGGTATCCAAGCTAACATTGATACGTGAGATACCACTGTGCTGTAAGGCAACAGCTTGCTTTGATAGACGCGTGGCATTGGTTGATAATGACAAATCCTCAATGCCCGGTAATTGCGATAATGTGCTTGCCAGTTGCGCAACATCTTTTCGAACCAGAGGCTCACCACCGGTTATTCGAATTCGTTTTGTACCAAGTCGACCGAAGGCTGCTATAACGCGTTCTATTTCATTAAAGGTTAGCCAGTTTTCAGGCTCTTCAAAATTATTAAAACCCTTGGGCATGCAGTAATGACAGCGTAAATCACATTGATCGGTTACGGATAACCGCAAGTAATCGATGGTTCGATTAAAAGGGTCGGTTAAACTGTTTGATGTTTTTGTCATGAGTGTTCCAGTACAACTAATTTTAAGATCTTATTCTTATAATACTATATCAGGCTCTATTATAATGAAAAGAATGACCCTATTATATCTACGGTCTATTGACCACGGGTATCATTCATCGTTTGTTGCGTGTTGTACTTCAGCCATTATCACCCGTATATTTTTTGCCCATCGTAAAAAAATCGGTTTTAATGCTTTATTGGGGTACATTGCGCTCAATTGTTCGGGATTGGTGGTGGTGAGCAGGGTTTGGCCATTTTCTGAGAACAGGGCAATTTTTAGTGGTAAATACGGAATAAGTTCAGGATATTGAGCGGCAAGCATTTTTATTTCATCGGCTTTGCCATAAAAAACAATTCGATATTTATCGGATTTGTAACCCATTTTGGCTAAACCCACATCAATTAGTTGTACACGCGACACCGTGTTGCCGGTTTTTTTAATGGCATCTTGCAGTGCCAACATGGTTTCAGGAAACGCCAAGTCCGAGCGTAACATTATTAAGTCGTCAGCTTGTACTGTGGTGTGTAACAGTGAAACGATGAATAACAGTAGCGTTAGATTTTTACTGAATTTATACATTATAAAATCGCCTCTTCAATAATTTCAATATAGACATCGCGCATGGCTTTACAAGAATGTTCCAATTCAGAATTATTAAATAATTTACTGAGTCGTAGCGGGTTAATGGCCATTACGGTTACTTTACCTTGTCGTTCAACTACCGTCACACGGCACGGTAAAAACATACCAACTCGAGGGTCGATGGCGAGTGAACTATTGAGTAATTTAAAATTACAAAAATAAATAATGACTTGTTTATTATTGCTTTTATCGTCGGTTACAAAACCATAGTCCAGGTTTTGAGTTCGAATGATTTTAAAGTTTTTACCGACAGCGGCACGTTTTATGTTGGCAATGGTTTCAGTGAGCGAGTAATCAGACTCATACGATATTATTGGACTGAGGTTTTGTTTAATAGTACTGGGTTTACTGCGCTGAAAGTGGCGAATATAACTGACAATATCATTAATGTCAGAATCGGATAAACCCTGTTTTTTAAATGAAACCATTGGTGTACCACGACGACCTAACACAATGGCCTGTTTAATCATGTGATCTGTAGCCGAGGCGAGAAATCCCAAATTATTTAATGCCGGTGACATTATTGGCAGGTTACGTGGTCTGGAGAAAGTAACGCCGGTCCCTTTGCTGCCTTCACCGGTTGCACCATGACACGATGCACAGTGTTGTTTAAATAATTTTTTACCCGATGTAACATTACCTTTAATTGTTGTGCTAATTTCCTTGGGGATTGGTGTGTTACTAAAACTACGAATGTAAGTAATAATTTCGGTCACGTCGGATTTCGATAAGGTTTTGAAAGCTGGCATAACCCGATCCGGGCGACCAAGGCGAATGGTGTTACGCAGATACTCATTTGATATATTGGCTTGAAAATCAGGCAATGATAATGGTACACCAACGCCACCATCACCAGTACTGCCATGGCAGGCGGTGCAATGTTGTGTGTATAGAGTTTTGCCTAAGCTTAAGTTAGTATTATTGCTGTGTTCTGAAAAAGTATTTCCAGCACTCGCATTAAGTGAATAACCCGCTATTATAAAGTAAAAAAGAGTTTTTAAGATGGGCAATAGTATTTTCATCGTACTTTAAAAATCCTGCGTAGTGATATCAATTGTAGTCAGTATAGACTGTACCGGTTTGTATATTAGAATTCTCTGATATATATCAGTTTTTGCTAATTACTTCCTAGTATATAGAAGGTTAGAATATTACTGAAACTTGATATAGATCAAGGCCGTCTAACGTTAGGGGCATAGTATGAATGTCGGAATTCAAATTTTTAAAATGACAAGCAATATAAAAATAAATTTTACAGAGTGAGGAATTAGAGTGAATAAACGCTACCAAAAAATTGCATTACTGCTCGGTGTTGTAGTAACACTCACAGCATGTGATCAAAATACTCAAACGACAAAAACCACCGAAATAAAGGCAACAAGCTCGGTTAATAAACCCAAAATTATAGGTGTACCGGTTGTGGTGGATGCCGCGCTCGCTAAACAAGGTGAGGATTTGTATAAACAAAATTGCATTTTCTGTCACCAACCCGACGCGATAGGTAAGCCGGGTTTTGCACCGTCTCTGACTAATAAAGAGTTTTTGAGCGTGGCCTCTAATAAATTTTTAATGAGTACCATTCGTGACGGTCGTGCTGGAACCGGGATGCCACCGTTTGCACATTTGGGACGCAAACAAGTTGAAGCCATTGTTGCTTATTTACGCGACCATGCAAAACTACCCGATATCTCCGCAGTAGTGGATGCGCAACCCGATTCACACGGCGATCCTCGTTTAGGGGAGACTTGGTTTAGACAAATTTGTAGCACCTGTCATGGTTTTAATGGCGACGGTTATTCAGCCGGCAGTACCGGTACTGCCATTGGTAAAGCCGGGTTTTTAGATAAAGTAAGCGATGGTTTTATTCGTTTTACCGTCGTCAATGGTCGAACTGATACTCGGATGATGGGTTTCAGTGGGCCAGAAGCACTAGCGAATTTATCCGAAGGTGAAATCGATGATATCATCGCGTATTTAAGAACAGTGCCTTCTAAAGATTAAGTACGATAAAAGTTAATTGTTGTATCAAAAACTAGATATGAATAATAGGAGTATTAGGAAATGAAAAGAATTAAAATGTCCCGTCGGGACTTCCTTAAAAGCAGTACCTTTATTACCGGTGCGGCAGCGGGTACCGGTTTGTATGTGGGCAAAAATCCTGAATTAGAAGCTGCGCCAGTGTCGGCAGCCGAGGTTGGAGAAACAAAAACGGCAATAGCGCAATGTCCTTATTGTGGCGTGGGTTGTGGCACCATTATCCAAACCCAAAACGGCAAAATAGTATCAATGCGTCCGGATAAAGATCATCCAACTAATTACGGATTGCAGTGTATTAAAGGCTTAACCGCAGCCGAACCAATCTATGTCGATAGAATGGAAGGTGATCCGTATGTGCGTAAAGACGTTTGGGAAGAATGGCAAAAAGCCAATCATGGTGATATGGAATATATCAGCAAAACCAAAGGCTCGTTTGATGAAGAGCATTTTGTTCGCGTACCGTACCACGATGCTTCCGATATGGTGGCACGAAAGATAGCGTATCTTGCCAAAAAATATACTGGCAACTCCATTGCACTGTACGGTTCTGGTCAGCTAACCATGGAAGGCCAATATCTCGAAAACTTATTCATGAAAGGCGTGTTGGGCTCCAATACCATCGAAGCCAATGCCCGCATGTGCATGACCTCAGCGGTAACGGGTTACTTCAAAACACTGGGCTCCGATACACCGCCACTGGCGTATGACGATATTGAAATCACCGACATGATTATGCACTTTGGTCACAATGCGCGTGAATCACATCCGATTATATTTTGGCGTGCGGCGGATCATAAACGTAAAATGGACATCCCCACCGTCGTGGTGGATCCACGTTACACTGGCACGGTAAAAGGCTATGAGGATATTAATCCAGATAATTCGGTTCATGTGCCTATTTTAAACGGCGACATTAGTTTCTTAAATGCCATTGCCCACGTTTTATTAAACGATCATAAAGATGTCATCGATTGGAAATTTTTGAAAGCCCACACTACCGGCTGGAAAGAATATGTCGACGGTGTTAAAAAGGATTACAGTCCTGAACAAGTGCAAGACCGCATGGGTGGTAAAAACCACGATGTATCCCCCGAACTTATTCGCCGAGTAGCAGGCATGTTTGCCGATGCCACACGCAAACGTCTTGAGCGCAGTAAAGGCAAACAAGAAGGCAAGGGTTATGGTGGTGTTATAATAATGTGGGGCATTGGTTACAACCAACACATCCACGGCCAGCATAATGTGATATCCGTAATCAACTTATTAACACTAACTGGCAACTTGGCCAAACCGGGTTGTGGACCTTTTTCCATGACGGGTCAACCTAATGCCATGGGCGAGCGTTTTACTGGTGGTTTAACCGGACGATTACCGTTTAACCAACCACTAAAAAATGCGGCACACCGTAAACACATGGCCGAGCAATGGAACGTGCCAGAGAAAAATTTAATTACCGCAATGAATGCTAAAAACCCTGGCATGGCCATTGGCATGATGGAGCGCGCATTAAAGGGCGATGTGAAAGCGATGTTCTTTGTGTATGCCACGCACATTGATTTACCGGATCAATATAAGTTAGTGCGTCCGGCCTTAATGAAAACATTTAATGTGGTGCAAGAAATTTATCGCCATGCGCCCAATAACCTGTATGCCGATGTTATTTTTCCTGCGGCGACTTGGGGTGAAGTTGATGGTGTTTACATTAGCTCCGAACGACGTATTAATAGAACCGAAAAAGCGGCCGAGCCACCTCCAGGTTGTCGTCCTGATATGGACATGGTTATTGATAAGGGTAAAGAAATTGCACATTTACTTGGGCTTGATGCTGATAAAATATTTCCATGGAAGCGTAAAAAAGACGGATACTATGATGCCGAAGAAATTTTTCGAGCCGTCGTGGTGGCCTCTGCCGGAACAGACACTGATTTAACTGGCATGTTAGAAGTTGAAAAAATTGACAAAAAAGGTTTATATCAACAATTAAGAGATTTGCGCGGTATTCAATGGCCTGCGCCAACCTATGAAAATGCCAAAGCCGGTGGTACCAAACGTCGTTTTATGATGCAAGAAGGTGTCTGGAAAAATAAACCTTATGGTTATTTCCGAACCAATGACGGTAAGGTGCACATGAAATTGTGTTTGCAAGATTACAGTCGCCGCAAAGAAATTACCAAAAAATTAATGGAGTTTGGTAGTAAAGAAGGTGTTTATACCATTGATAATATCGCATTATTAACACAAGCTCGCGACATGGGCTTAACACCGGATCTACCCGATGAAGAACTGCGTGGTAAACAATGGAATAACGTTCCTAAAGACAAGTATCCATACTGGTTAGGACTTGGTGTGGTGTATGAGCATTTTCATACTGCAAAATCAAATCGAAGCCCAACAACACGTCGACTGGTGCCTGAAATGTATGTTGAAATGCACGTTGATGATGCAAGTGAGTTAGGCATCAAAGACGGTGACAAGGTTCGGTTGGTTACACGTCGAGGTTCATACGAAGCCAAAGCTCAGGTTGGTATTAATAGTCTGGTTAAACCCGCACGAAACAGTGTGCCACGGGGTTACATGTTTAGTCCGTGGAACTTATCAGTAGCCGATAGCGCCGATCCAAAGAAAAACAAATGGTTGGTGAATGGTGTTTCTAGCCGGGTTTGGGATGTGGTTTCGGGGCAGGTAGATTTTAAAAAATTAGCTTGTCGAATTGAAAAGGTATAATTATTATATAATCATTAAATTTATTTAAACAATGAAACTATAAAATAATGAAACGAAGAAAGTTTTTAGAGTATCTGGCCAGCACCCCCCTGCTGGCTATGATTAGTAGCGAGGGTGCCTCCGCAGCCATTACAACACCCTCGTTACGTTTTTTAAGACCGCCAGGCGCTCATGACGAAAAATTATTTTTGTCAAAGTGTATTCGCTGCGGACAATGTGGCGAGATCTGTCCTAACCGATGTATTAAATTTTTTAATATTGAAAATGGCATGGCGTCATTAGATACACCCTATATAATTCCGCGAGAACAAGCCTGTATATTGTGCATGAAATGTGGTGAAGTTTGTCCCACAGGTGCAATACCAAAAGTGAAGCACGAAGCCAATGCGATAATGCAAAATGTAAAAATGGGCTTTGCGCGAGTTGATACTAATTTATGTTTATCGTATCAGGGCAAAACCTGTGGCGTTTGTTATCGAGCCTGTCCATTACAGGATGTGGCTATTAAAGTTGGCATGTTAGAACAACCGCATGTACAAGATAAGTGTGTGGGTTGTGGTTTATGTGAACGGTCGTGCATTCAGATACCGCAAGCAATACGCATAATACCGAGACATAACGCGTGATATCAACAATATTAAACAGAGTAACTAACCTCAGTATTGGCCGTAGTTCAAGACGTTATTATCGACACCTTAATAAATTACGTTGGCTGGTATTAACACTGATAATATCATTATTGATATTATTACCCTTTATTCATTTATATCAAACCTATGAAGCTGCACACGCCTATGATTTATTAACACCGACTGAAAAAGCGATATCCGATACCATGGAGGCATTAACCTCGCCTTTTGTTAAAGAACCTGAACAATTAGATGCGATTAAAGGCACTACTTGGTCAGCGACTGTATTTGGTTTTAAAATATCCGATCCTTTAGCGGCCATTGGCCAAATGGCGGCGAGCTTATCGGTCTATTGGCCGTTTATACTCAGCGCATTGTTGCCGCTAATGGCAACTTTGATCTTAGGTCGTTTTTATTGTGGCTGGATATGTCCTGCAACATTTATTTATGAGCTTAATGATAATTTAGCCGTTTGGTTACGGAAACTGGGTTTTCCGATTGGCCAGCGAAAATTAGACCGACGTATTAAATATGCTGTGCTAGTGCTGGGCTTGTTAATGTCAATGTATTTTGGCGCGGTTATGTTTGGCTCCATTTATCCACCGGCGATAATTGGCCGAGAAATATATTATACGATAGCATTGGGCGGCTTTGGTGCCGGTGCAGTATTCTTTTTAGCAACACTCGCTTTTGACTTAATGGTCACACGGCGTGGTTTTTGTCGCTACATTTGCCCCGGTGGTGCGTTGTATTCAATACTGGGGCGGTATCGGTTATTAAGAATTAAACGCGAGGTTAGCTCCTGTAATGACTGTGCCAAATGTAATGTTGCTTGTCAGTTTGGTTTGCAGCCACAACAAGACGATTTTGGAATGGAATGCAATAATTGCACTGCGTGTATCGCGGTGTGTCCAACCGATGCGTTAAAATTTACCATAAACATAAACGACATAGTTTACCAAGGCCCCGGACACCTTGGACACCAATACCGAAAAATACAATCGACAAACGACTGAATATCATGATGAAACATAAAAAAATATATAACGTAATTTTATTGATTGTATTGCTAGGAATAACGGTTAATGCTTTTGCGCATCACGTACTAGGCCGACCTTCATATAGTTTGGGTGAAGATTCTAACACGCCACCGAGTATGCAAGTGGAAACACAGATAGGGGAGTTTTATGTTACTTACATGGCATTCCCTGCATTTCCAAAACCCGGTGATTCGGGTAGGGTGAATTTATACGTTAAAAGAATTGATAATGGTGCAACCTATGACGGTGCAATAACATTTAAAGTGAGCGATGACAGTTTTTTTTCCACAACACAAGAAACGCTCGGTACACAAAAAATTGACGATGGAGTATACCGACAAGGTTTTGTTTTTAATGAACAAGGTAATTTTTTAATCACCGCGGAGTTTGAGTCTGGTGGTGAGCCTTACCGGCTTGATTTTCCGTTACAAATTGGCGAACCTTTTCCGATTGGACCGATTGGTTTTAGTGTGTTCTTTATTGCGCTGGTATTGTTGATTGTTAATATCACACAACGAACTAAAATGTCGCGTATAAAAGCTCAACAGCATCACAGGGATAAGGAGAGTCCTGGTAATAGCACTTTGTGATGGAGACAGTTCTTGGATTATTAAATTCCGTTGTGTACCAAAGTGAAACGGCAATGGTTCATCCCGGCTTATCCGTCATGTGGGTTGCCGTTATTCTGCTCGTTATGGTATTGATGGTTGTATTCAAATTACTGCACGGTTCACGAACATCCTCTCTAACGTTAAATTCATTTAGTTTAAGTGTTGCCACAGTCCCAATACTGTCAGAGTTTATAAAAAAAATAATCACACGGCCTTATGTTATTACCGCATTACGCATTATTAGTAGCGTCGTTTTTTTATTGGTTATTGCCACAGGTTTATTTGGTACGTCGATAGCCGAACGCAACATGGCAACCATGTTGACTTGGACATTATGGTGGTCGGCTGTCGTTATGAGTGTTTTTTTTGTTGGCTCGGGCTGGTGTGCAATTTGTCCATGGGACGCTATTGCAACCTGGTTGGTGCGACGTCGTTTATGGCGGCGGGGCAGTCAACTGAGCAGCTTAAATTTAAAAGTGCCAAAAAGTATACGCAACATCTGGCCAGCGACACTCATGTTTGTGGTATTAACGTGGTTAGAATTAGGCATTGGTGTCACTACTAGCCCTTATGCAACAGCCATCCTAGCGCTATTGATTGTTGTGCTAGCAACAATCTCATTGTCGATGTTTGAACGAAAAGCATTTTGTCGTTATTTTTGTGCGGTTGGGCGCACGCTAGGAGCCTATGGTGGAATAGCACCCGTCGCGTTACGTCCGGTAGACCCTGCTGTTTGCACTGTGTGTAAAACGCTTGATTGTTATCATGGCACTGACACCATTGAAGCCTGTCCAACGCACTTGGTCATGGGCAGTTTAACTCAAAATACATACTGTACTTCGTGTGGCGCGTGCAGTCAGAGTTGTCCAAGCAACAATATTAGTTGGCAGATACGGCCTGTCGGTTCAGAAATTACAATGGCATCCAGACCGCATTGGGATGAAGCCTGGTTTATTTTAAGTTTATTAGCATTAACTTTTTTTCACGGTTTTACTATGATGCCGTACTGGGAAACGTGGATGCAAGCACTGGCCTATCAACTCGGTGATTCGGGTCGTTTGTTAGTTAGCTTTAGTATTGGCATGGCCGTTGCGATGGCTGTTCCGATAATATTATACAGCGTGAGTATTAGTTACTTGCACAAAATAAATCCACAGGCACAATGGCGACGCATTTTTTCTGCAATGGCATTTAGTGTTTTACCCTTAGCCTTCACTTATCATATCGCGCACAATTTAAATCACCTAGTGCGTGAAAGTGCCGGGTTTTGGTCGGTGTTACTAAATCCGTTTGGAACGCAAACATTGCCACTATCATCACAAGAGCTGCATTTTCGGCATATGAATCCGCTAGTGCCTGATAGTATCATCTTTGCATTACAAGCATTGTTAATTTTATTTGGATTTTATCTTGCGCTAAAGATTGCAAGTTACCGAATAACACAACTTGAATGTTATGAACCAAAAGATTTTAATAAACTATTTATTGTGATGGTTGCTTTTATTAGTTTAATGAGTTTACTGAGTTTATGGTTATTAATGCAACCAATGATAATGAGAATGTAGTATGACGAAAATAAAATCACTGATCGATAAGTTTCAAAATATCCTGAAGAAGTACTGTAGTTTGAGTAAAAACTTTCCTATTGTTGTATTTTTTAGTGTGTTTATTTTGGGTATTTTATTTTGGACTGGGTTTAACACTGCGATGGATTTAACCAATAACGAAACATTCTGCATTTCCTGTCACGAAATGGAAAATAACGT
>VAOX01021637.1_pt1 | contig 10962 bp, 8 predicted proteins | sample 3393891 | NCBI WGS metagenome assembly VAOX01 (sample SAMN08290429, study PRJNA428436) | hydrothermal vent metagenome | isolation source: Deep-sea hydrothermal vent chimney | place: Indian Ocean: Southwest Indian Ridge | depth 2822 m m | reverse complement strand
GCACATCTTTTTCACGCTCAACTGATTAATCTAGGATTATATAATACACAATATTCTCAACCACTTAGCGCATTATTGCGCGGTCAACTGATTAATTTAGGTTTAATGCACCCGTGATTAATCCAGGTTTAACTTACATATGCATTCCCACGCGGAGCGTGGGAATGAGGGCAGGGTGTTCCGGGACATTGTTCAGGCGACATCGCCCCGAGACACCGCTTCGGACTGTTCGGAACAGCACTTTTATAGTACCATCAGCGGATGAAAACCAGCCTTGATCATCTACCCGCTTCGCGCCAGCAGCACCTGCAATATATTGTTGATGTATTGCGTGATGAGTTCGAGCAGGTGACGGGGTTTGCTAATGGTAAGAAAAAACACAGTCGTATCCTCAAAATTATACTTTTTGGTAGCCATGCAACGGGCAAGTGGGTGCATGATCCCGTGCATGGCTATATGAGTGATTATGATGTTCTGGTAATTCTCAATAATGAGGATTTGCTTGAGGAATATAAAATATGGAGCATCGCTGAGCAACGAATTTCTCAGTATATCAAACAGCCTTTTAATCTTCTGGTGCATACCCTGGAGCAGGTGAATGAGGCTTTATCCCAGGGGCATTATTTTTTTACCGATATAAAACAGGAAGGTATCCTGTTGCTTGATGCAAATGGAAAAGAGCTGGCTCAGGCGGGGCATTTAACACCGGCAGAGCTTAAGGTTATTGCGCAAAAGCATTATGTGCAGTGGTTTGAAAGTGCAACGGGTTTTATGACGGCGTATAAAGCTACTCTATCTAATGGTGACTTAAAGATAGCTGCATTTTTATTGCATCAGGTTACAGAACGTTTATACGCCTGCTTTTTGCTGGTAAAAACCAACTACAAGCCCAATACGCATAATCTGGTGAGACTCAATTCGCTGGCGATGCTGCAAAATGAATTATTTGGTGAAATTTTTCCACGAGATAACAAAGTTCACCGCAGGCGGTTTCAGCTATTAAAAAATGCATATATTGATGCACGTTACTTCGAGAGTTTTGAAATTACCAGAGAAGAGCTTGAGTGGCTGGCAGAACGGGTGGTGTGTTTACAGCAGTTAACAGACAGCCTGTGTAAAGAAAAAATTAAGCATCTCGGTATGGCAAGCGACTAGTTTTTTTTCTCGTTCCCATGCTCTGCGTGGGAACGAGGGCAGGGGGGGTGTTGGGCTGCGTACCTTAGCCCAACCTACGCTTTGTTCATTTGCATTATAAATTGATAATGGTGTAAATATAGTCCCTCTGTGATTTGTTGTGGGTATTCTGTTAACGTTTAATATTTTGCAATGTCGCCAGGAAAGTTGTTAATGCGTAGGTTGGGGTGGCGCAGGAACCCCAACAATTCCCCGAGAAACTTCAGGGAGCTTCAATCTCCGTGCTACCCGCGTTGGCTAGCTTTTTATCCGATGCCAGGTTCTTGTCCAGCACCCGCTGAGCATCAGCGGCAAGATCCTTTAAACCCAGCTCAGTATAAGATCTAACCATAATTTCCAGTGCTTTACGGCTGGCTGGCGTGGTAGGGTACGTTTCAATGGTATACTGCCCACGCCTGACGGCAGCAAGCCAGGCTTTGCGCTTTATGTAGTAGTTAGCGGCATGTATCTCGGCCTCAGCCAGTTTGTTACGCAAAAACACCATGTGCTGCCAGGAGTCCTGTGCATAGCGGCTTTTGGGATGGCGCTCTACGAGGGTCGAAAAATCCCCAAGGGACTGGTGCATCGATTTATTATCGTGCAGGGAAATATCGCGGGTAAAGAAACTATCAAGAAAACCAGTACCTCGGTTGTAATTTGCCAGGCCCTTTAAATACCATGCGTAGTCTACATTCGGGTCTCTGGGATTAAGGCGAATAAAACGGTCGGCGGCTGAAATGGCTGATTCAGGTTCTTCAAACTTGTAATAGGCATAGGCAATATCAAGCTGTGCCTGCCGAGCATAGGGGTTAAAGGGAAAGCGTGCTTCCAGATTTTCAAGGTTGGTTATGGCTTTTTCGAACTCCCCGGACTCCAGCGCAGAGGTGGCTTCGTCGTAGAATTCCTGAGCTGTCCAGTCGGCGTAAATGTCTTCTTTTACACCGTCTTCACTGCAGGCCATTAAAAACAGGGGTAATATAAGGGATAATATAAGCTGGGAAAGTAGTCGCATCATGTGTTTCTGGTGTGTGTTGCTGTAAAAGTTCATACTATATAAAATGGCCGGGCTATAAAAAGTTATTCAGGGAGGTTCTGAACACGCCTGGTCAGTATAAAACAATTATGGCCTGGCCAGCGGTGCCTCCCGTTATTCTATGAGCCTATTATACACAAGAGAAGTTGTTTATGTCTGATGAAATTTCCACCTCGGCCAGTGATGAGCGCCGTCAGGAAACCGTTAAAACCGTTATTCCACTGGAATACGCTTCGCTGCGTCTGGATGCGGCGCTGGTTAAGATGTTCCCCGAGTACTCCAGAAGCCGTTTGCAGCAGTGGATAAAGGCCGGGAATGTTCTGCTGGATAATAAAATACCCCGCGCCAGGGATAAGGTGATGGGCTCTGAAGCGCTTGAGCTACATATTGAGCCTGAGTTGTGTAACCCGGATGTTATCGCCCAGGATCTTCCCCTGGATATCGTCTATGAAGATGAGGATATTCTGGTTGTAAACAAGGCGGTGGGGATGGTTGTGCACCCTGCGGCGGGCCATGCGGATGGTACATTGCAGAACGCTCTGCTGTTTCATGATAACAGGTTGCATGAGGTTCCCCGTTCAGGCATCGTGCATCGCCTCGATAAGGATACCTCTGGCCTGATGGTGGTGGCCAGAAATATTAAGTCGCATAAATTGCTGGTGGAGCAATTGCAGGCGAGAACAGTGCATCGAGAATATCAGGCGATTGTCTTCGGGTTGATGACGGCCGGTAATACGATTGATTTACCGATTGGCCGACATGGCCGCGATCGAAAACGCATGGCGGTTAAACCAGAGGGCAAGGAGGCAATTACCCATTACCGTGTGCTGGATCGTTATCGTGGGCATACCCGAGTTAAGGTTAAGCTTGAAACCGGTCGAACCCATCAGATTCGAGTGCATATGGCACAAATTAGACACCCACTGGTGGGGGATCAGACCTATGGCGGACGATTACAGATTCCGGCGGGTACGGGTGATGCACTTAAGGAAATGCTGAGAAGTTTTAACCGTCAGGCTTTACATGCGGGTAAACTGGGCCTGGTTCACCCGGGCAGTGGTGGCGAAATGAGCTGGAAAGCCGGGTTGCCAGATGATATGAAACAACTGATTGCTGCCTTACAGGAGGATATTGAAAACTCATCTGAGCCTGATGAGGATTACTTCTATGAAGAGTACTCAGGTCAGCATAACGATGAGTAAAAACCAGAACCACCTGATAAAGCCTGACTGGCCAGCTGCTGATGTTGTTCATGCATTCAGTACGACTCGTCATTCAGCGTCAGATATGGGCAGTAGTCAGGGTGTATATTCAAGTTTCAATCTGGCGCAGCATGTCGAAGACGATTCTCTGCATGTGCAGAAAAACCGCCAGCAGCTGGTAAAACAGTTGAATTTGCCTGCTGAGCCGATATGGCTGGAACAGGTGCATGACACAGCGGTGCTCAATGCGGCACAGGTGCACATGAGTGTAGACAGGCTAACGCCACCTCAGGCGGATGCATCATATAGTGCGCTTGCCAGTACGGTGTGTGCAGTGATGAGCGCAGATTGCCTGCCGATTCTGGTCTGTAATCGAAAAGGCAATAAGGTGGCCGCAGCCCATGCAGGCTGGCGTGGGCTGGTGGCTGGCGTGATAGAGGAGACGCTTCTGGCATTGGATGAAGCGCCATCTGAAATACTGGTCTGGCTGGGCCCGGCAATCGGGCCAGAGGTATTTGAGGTCGGCGAAGATGTGCGGAAAGCCTTTGTTGATGAGCTTGCCGCATCTGAAAGCGCGTTTAAGGTGAGTCGCCCGGGGCATTATCTGGCGAATATTTACCAGCTTGCACGGCTCAGGCTGAAACGTCTGGGTGTGGATGCTGTCTATGGTGGTGAGTATTGTACGTATACCGATAAAGATCGGTTTTATTCATTTCGGCGCGAAGCTAAAACGGGTCGTCAGGCGAGTTTGATCTGGTTTAGCGAATAATTGCTACCGACAAATTTTTAAAGCATGCTCACGGGTTATTCAGAATTAAGAGAGCAATTGAAAGGGTGAAAATATGAAGTGGTCAGTATTAACGCTGGTTGGTGCAGATCACCCTGGCATTGTTGCCAGGGTGACTGATGCATTATATAAAAAAGGTTGTAGCCTGGCTCAGGCATCAATGATGCGACTGGGTGCAAATTTTGCCATTATGCTGCGTGTATCGCATGCGCCAGAAACAGATTTGCGCCAGCTGCTGGCTGAAATATGCGAATCTATGCAGTTACACATTCATATCGATGATGATGCTGATAATAATGTGCCCGTAGCGGATCCCGATGTGCAAATTACTGTTTATGGTGCAGACAGAACCGGCATCGTTGCTCAGGTTACTACTGTGCTGGCTGGAGCGGGTTTAAATATTGTTGATCTGCAAACCGATACAGGCGGCAGTGAAGCAAAGCCTCTCTATATTATGACCCTGCTGGGCCAGGCTAAAAATGGCATTGAACCACTACGTGATGCCCTTGAGGGTCTGGATGCGAATATTGAAGTTAACCTCGATGAAATGACTACCTTAAGAGGTTGATCTGGCAATATGGAAATATTAATTTACCCTGATCAGCGTCTGAAGCAGATATCCTCAACGATAGAGGCGATTGATGAAGAGTTGCTGGATTTTATACAGCGACTGGAACAGACGCGTCAGTCCGGCCCTGGTGCGGTAGGTATTGCTGCCCCGCAGGTGAATATGTTTAAACGCGTGGTGATTGTTGATGTGTCCAGGATGCGCAAGCCGGTTGAAAACCACGGTCATATGATTATGGTAAACCCTGAAATTACCGAGTGGGATGGTATGGTAACAGGCAGGGAAGGCTGCCTGTCAGTACCGGATTTTACTGGAAATGTAATTCGCGCAGAGTCTATCAAGCTTAATTTTATGGATGAAACGGGCAAACAGCACGAAATAGAAAGCAGTGGCTTTGAAGCGCGGGCCATTCAACATGAAATGGATCACCTCGATGGCCTGTTGTTTCTCGATCGGCTGGTTAGCCGACGCAGTGATTTATTTAAACGCAAAAATTATAAAAGTAAGTCGTAAGTCTGGCGGGCTGCTTTTTAACAGGGGAGTACCGAATATTCTCCCTGATGGAGGCAGGGCTTTAGCCCTGCAAAACAACCCACCGCAAAGAAATCTGTCGCAGGATATCTGCCCTGACGACTTTTTTCAACTCCACGGGCACAACCCCCGAAACTCATCTATTATCTATTGAATAATTCTTTTAAATCAGTGGGCTATGTCTCAATCGCTAAAACTAGATGAACAACAATCCAGCGCACTGGCTTTAAGTCTGTGTAATGTTGGTTTATGCGACTATTGCCTGCCACCTTCTCCCGAATTGCATTTTTCGCCCACCTGGGCTCAGATTATTGGCTATAAGCCAGAGGAAATTCCTTCGGCGGAAATTTTTCAAAGCTGGTGGGGGCAGCAAATTCATCCCAATGATCATGCGCGTGTTATCAGCCTGTTTAATAAACTCTATGCAGGAGAGCTGAAAAAACTCAGTTGCAGTTTTCGACTTAAACATAAGACGAATCAATGGTGTGAAGTAGAAGTGTTTGCTAGCGCCATTAAGCGAAATAAACAGGGCAGAGCGCAGCATGTCTTTACCGTGATGCGTGATCTGGCAGACAGTGAAAACAGATATAAACGGATTGTTGAAAATCTCAATGAAGGTATCTGGGTGGTTGATAGATACAATAATATTCGATTTGTTAATCAGGCACTGGCGGATATGCTGGGTTACAATATTGATGAAATGCTGGGGAAGTCTATCTATGAGTATGTGGATAGCGAAAATAAGGACGTGCTCAAACAGCAGATTGCGCAACGCAAAAAAGCGCTATCCGGTGTTTATGAAATAGAGGTGTTGCATAAAAAAGGTCATGCTGTGCTAATCCAGCTTGAATCAGCTCCGTTGTTTGACTCGCAGGATAGTTTTGATGGCATGGTTGACGGCATTAAGGATATGACCGATATTCGTGCCCAGCAATTAAAATTGAAAATGCTCTCATCTGCAATTGAACAGAGTGGTTCCATGGTCATGATAACCGATCAGGATACGAAAATTGAGTATGTGAACCCCAGATTATGCAGTATTACTCAGTTTACATCAGAAGAATTAATGGGAAAAGCTGCAAGTGTTTTTCGTACTGATGATATCGATATGGAAATGGTCTCTGATATGTGGAGCAAAATAAACTCGGGTAATGAATGGCAGGGCGAAATCCAGTTGCGAAAAAAAGATGGCGAATGTATCTGGGTGTTAATGTCGGTTTCTTCAGTGATTAACGAAAAAAACCAGGTTAGCCACTTTGTGGTGGTGTTTGAGGATGTCTCTCAGCTTAAAGAGGCGCATTTGCGTATGGAGGAACTCGCATATGTTGATGGCCTGACCGGGCTGGCCAACCGGGTGCTGCTGAGAGACAGACTGGAGCAGGTGCTGAAAGGTTTGCAGAGAACCGAGGGCGAAGCGGCTCTTTTATATCTGGACCTGGATGAGTTTAAACGCATTAATGATTCGATGGGCCATGATGTGGGTGATGCTGTTTTAATGAAAGTGGCTGAATCATTAAGGCAGTGTGTTCGCCACCAGGATACAGTGGCGCGTATGGGGGGAGATGAATTTGTTATCCTTTTAACCGATGTTGATGGCATGTCAGGGGCTTCATTAGTTGCGACAAAAATATTAAATATTATGCAGCAGCCGGTTAAATTATTAAAAAAAGAAATATTGATTACCTGTAGCATCGGCATCACTCTGGCACCAGAAGACAGCCTTAATGCTGATATTTTGTTAAAAAATGCAGATATGGCCATGTATAGAGCAAAAGAGTCAGGTCGAAACAATTATCAGTTTTTCACAGAAGAAATGAATACGCAGATTGTTGATCATCTGTCTATAGAAAATGACCTTCGACACGCCATAGACAGTGATGAGCTGTACGTGATGTATCAGCCGCAGTTTACAATAAAAAATAAGAAAATATCAGGGGTAGAAGCACTTATCCGATGGAATCATCCAACAAGAGGCGAGATGTCCCCTGAGCACTTTATACCCATAGCCGAAACTACAGGCCTTATGGTAAAGCTGGGGGAGTGGGTGTTGCGAGCTGCCTGCAAAGACATCAAAAAACTACAGGCACAGGGCATGACAGATGTGAAGCTGGCGGTTAATTTATCGACGACACAGTTTAGAGATGCGGCTTTAATTGATACTATTCAGGACATTCTGGCTGAAACAAATTTTAAAGCCGTAAACCTCGAACTGGAAGTTACGGAAACAACGTTAATGGAGCAAATTGATCGAGCGGTTAAATTACTTGACCAAATCAGAGCCCTGGGAATATCGTTGACGATAGACGATTTTGGTACGGGGTACTCTTCGTTAAACTACCTGAAACAGTTGCCCATTGATTCGCTGAAAATAGATAAAGCATTTATTATGGATATACCCAATGACAGGGATGATATGGAGATTTCCGCGGCGGTTATTGCAATGGCACACAAGCTGGGTTTAAAGGTGGTTGCTGAAGGTGTTTCTACGGAGGCACACTGGGCGTTTCTTAAGAAAAATAAATGCGATATTGCGCAGGGTTACCTTATGGGCCGACCGATGTTACCTGATCAGCTGCTGGCGTGTTTTAAAGAGAAGGGGAATTGATATCTCATATGTTAAACCTGGGTTAAAGGCGACTCCTGCGTTTATATTTTTGAAATTCGGGTGAGTCAGGCCTTGATTTAGGTAAAAAAAACCATATTTGTTAAGTAACCTGAATCTTTAATGAGGTCTGTGCCATGAGAATGGATAAATTAACGAGTAAATTTCAGACTGCGCTGTCAGAGGCGCAGTCGATTGCGGTGGGTCGTGACCACCAGTTTATAGAACCCATACACCTGATGCTTGCATTGCTGGATCAGGACGGTGGTAGCGTGCGCCATTTGCTGACAATGAGTAATGTGAATGTAAATGGTCTGCGCTCCAGGCTGGGTGAGGAAATTGAGCGATTAGCGCAGGTTGAGGGTAATGATGGGGATGTTCATCTGTCGGGGGACCTGGGCCGCGTTTTAAATATTTGTGATAAACTGGCACAAAAGCGCAAAGATGATTATATTTCCAGTGAACTCTTTGTACTGGCAGCGGTTGAGGAAAAATCACGTATTGGAGAAATTTTACGGGAATTTGGTGCAAATAAAAAAGCCCTCGAAGCGGCGATTGAAAAAGTTCGCGGCGGGCAGCGTGTCAATGATCCGAATGCTGAAGATCAGCGTCAGGCGCTGGAAAAATATACCATTGATGTGACCGAGCGTGCCGAGCAGGGCAAGCTTGATCCTGTTATTGGCCGAGATGAGGAAATTCGCCGTACTATTCAGGTACTACAGCGTCGAACCAAAAACAACCCGGTATTGATCGGGGAGCCGGGCGTGGGTAAAACCGCAATTGTTGAAGGTCTGGCTCAGCGTATTGTGAATGCTGAAGTGCCTGAAGGTTTAAAAAATAAACGCCTGTTATCGCTGGATATGGGGGCGTTGATTGCGGGAGCAAAATTCAGGGGGGAGTTTGAAGAGCGTTTAAAAGCGGTGCTTAATGACCTTTCTAAACAGGAAGGGCAGGTTATTCTGTTTATTGATGAAATTCATACCATGGTGGGCGCGGGTAAATCGGAAGGTGCAATGGATGCAGGCAATATGCTCAAGCCAGCACTTGCGCGGGGCGAATTGCATTGTGTGGGTGCGACCACCCTGGATGAATACCGAAAATATATTGAAAAAGATGCGGCGCTTGAACGGCGGTTTCAGAAAATACTGGTTGAAGAGCCCAGTGTTGAGGATACTATTGCCATTTTACGTGGCCTTAAAGAACGCTATGAAGTGCATCATGGTGTGGATATTACCGATCCGGCTATTGTATCCGCCGCTACATTATCGCATCGTTATATCACAGATCGTCAGTTGCCGGATAAGGCCATTGACTTAATTGATGAGGCGGCAAGTCGGATTCGTATGGAAATTGATTCCAAACCTGAGGTAATGGACAGGCTGGAGCGTCGCCTGATACAGTTAAAAATTGAACGTGAAGCACTGACAAAAGAAGATGACAGGGCTTCCAGGGAGCGCCTGTCTAATTTACAGAATGAAATAGATACACTGGAGCAGGAGTATCAGGCGCTGGATGAAGTCTGGGTTGCTGAAAAAGCGGCGTTGCACGGCAGTGCCAGTATTAAGGAGAAGCTGGAACAGGCTCGGCTGGAAATGGAAACCGCACGGCGAGCCAATGACCTTACGCGGATGTCTGAGTTGCAGTATGGGCGCATACCGGAGCTGGAAAAAAATCTGGATGTGGCCGCCCAGGCAGAAATGCAGGAAATGACCCTGCTGCGTAATCGGGTGACAGAAGAAGAAATTGCTGAAGTCGTGTCTCGCTCTACCGGTATACCGGTGTCTAAAATGATGGAAGGTGAAAAGGAGAAGCTGCTGCGAATGGAAGAAGAAATCAGCGCTCGAGTAGTGGGTCAGGGTGAAGCGGTGGCATCTATTTCTAATGCGATTCGTCGTTCTCGTGCAGGTTTGTCAGATCCTCGGCGACCTAATGGTTCGTTTTTATTTCTGGGGCCAACCGGTGTGGGTAAAACCGAGTTGACCAAAGCACTGGCTAAATTTCTGTTTGATACAGAAGACGCGATGGTGCGTATTGATATGTCTGAGTTTATGGAAAAACATTCGGTTGCCCGATTAATTGGCGCACCTCCGGGTTATGTCGGTTACGAGGAAGGCGGCTATCTAACGGAGCTGGTACGGCGTAAACCCTATTCAGTAATACTGCTGGATGAAGTTGAAAAAGCTCATCCAGACGTATTTAATGTGTTGCTTCAGGTGCTGGATGATGGTCGTCTGACAGATGGCCAGGGGCGTACGGTTGATTTTAGAAATACCGTGATTGTGATGACATCGAATCTGGGTTCTCAGCAGATACAGGCATTCACCGATAAAGGGGATTACGAGGGCATGAAAGCAGCGGTTATGGAGATTGTGGGTCAGCACTTCAGGCCTGAGTTTATTAATCGTGTGGATGAGTCGGTGGTCTTTCATCCCCTGGGGCGCGAGCAAATTCGCTCGATTACTGCCATTCAGATTGAGGATCTGCGAGCACGTTTACAGGATAAGGATCTGGATTTGCGGCTCAGTGAACCGGCGTTGGATATGCTGGGAGAAGCGGGCTTTGATCCTGTTTATGGTGCAAGACCTCTGCGCAGGGCAATTCAGCAACGGCTGGAAAATTCACTGGCGCAGAAATTATTGCAGGGTGAGTTTTTGCCAGGTGATGTGATTGAAGTAGATGTTGATGGCGATGAGCTGGTTTTCAGGCACGGGGTTAAGGCTGCGGGTGTTGCGGCCTGATTTTTCAGGTTTATTGACGGCATTGGTAGAGGGGTGCATGCGCATCGCTCTGGCCCCTGTAAAAAGCTACCTGTGAGTGAGCTGATGTAAGTTATTAGAATTTATATGATAAGCCAGAATTTCCCCCTTCTTTCTTTTTTCAGGCGCTTATAGACGGTGTAAGTAAATTTGTCATATTTCTCACATCAGTTCCATCCAGGCACTACAACATTCACTGAAGATCCATTATCCTAGAAAAATCAGTTGGGTCACGAAAGTCTGCACAACTTCTTGATTCGTATAGCTATATGAAAAAAGTGCTCATCACCAATAAGGTGACTTCACATTT
>VAOX01018169.1_pt1 | contig 10974 bp, 12 predicted proteins | sample 3393891 | NCBI WGS metagenome assembly VAOX01 (sample SAMN08290429, study PRJNA428436) | hydrothermal vent metagenome | isolation source: Deep-sea hydrothermal vent chimney | place: Indian Ocean: Southwest Indian Ridge | depth 2822 m m | reverse complement strand
TTGATAACTACCGCCTTTACTTTACTGTGAACATAGGTCCGCCCCATCAACTCTGGTAAAAATCCATACGACGTAAAATTGGGTCCGTTGGGCGGTAAGCTAACCCCGTTATTAAGCCGCCCCTTTTTAGTAGAGCCAAAACAAGTGCTAGCCTTTTCAATTAAAATTGATTCTTTAGCATAGGCAGTGCCAACAAATAACGTTGTTGTTATAATAATAATTACAAATATAATTTTATTTAAATACTTATTCAAATACATACAAATTATTAAACCTTACGGACTAATTGGTATCGCATAATACATTATCGACTGGTCGGACACAGGATCATAATGTTCATCATAAACCTCTAAATCCGGTCCCGACGTATGCTGCTTTCCTGAATTAATCAGCCAGCTGGAATAAATATAATTTACCGTATTATCAATCTTTATTACTTCACCGCTGTGAGTAAACTTCGCATATTGTGATTCAGGAATAGTGATACTTTCCATTCCTTTGGGTAGATCTTCTACCCGGTCTACCTCAATTGCCGCATAATATTCCAGCTGATCGGTATTTTCATTGATTTGTTGCACAACACCGTAGCAAACGCTAGAACGAGTATGGTCAATTTCATCTAATCTTTCCAAAAAAGTGCGCCATAAAGCCGGTAATTTATCACCGATATTATTTTTTTCAGAATCCACGCTATAGAAACAGGTCTTAAGCCCAACCAAAACCATGGATTTCTGGGTAATAATTTCAGGTTCTAAGGATATATTTTTATTAATATGCATCAAATATTCTGCATTAAATTCCAGTTTTTTTAGAAATAAACTTTTGTCACCCATTTTCCGATACTCACTCGGCGTCAATTGAAATGCAGCCTTAAATGCACGCGTAAAACTTTCTTGAGACTCATAACCCGCCGATACCGCTATATCCATAATTTTAAATTGCGTTGATAATAATTTATCCAAGGAGTTAGCCAGTCTTCTGGATCGAATATAGGTTTTTAAGGTTTCATTCGTCAGCCCCTTGAATATTCTTTGAAAGTGCCACTGACTAAGACCTGCTTGTTTTGCAACATCGCTTAATGCTATATCAAAATCCAGGTTGGATTCGATAAATTCAATTCCAATCTGGACATTTTTAAGGTAGTTCAATTTCGTTTTAATCCTTAAGGTGTTTCAAAAAAACCAGTCATTGCTTCTAATTTACCATTTTCGTTATATTTTCCATAACTGATACCGGTGCCCACAATAACATTATCACCATTTTTCATATCCCATTTTGCAATACTTTGATTATGATGAGCTAAAAAATAGTTAGTAACAAAATGACCGCCAGGTATTTGTTGATGAAAATCCAACATATACTCTATTAACGAATCCCAGTCTTTAGTTTTAATAAGAGGATCATGATACAAGCACTCACGTATCAAACTCTCTTCAAAAATCCTTTGCTTTTCAACAGCAGACTCGGCCTTCCATGATGAAGTATAGGTTTCCCAGATAGTTTCAAAATTATTACTCATTTCTCTCTCCAATGTAAGATGAAGTAATAATTCTAAATGTTTGATATAGTTTATATTTGATATTTTGTGCTTTTAAATGTCAATGTAGCATTTACTACTATTTTATAATATTTAGTTTTTAATCATTCACTCGTATAATATCCATATTATACTGATGCCATATTTCTATGATTTTGCACTACCAGTTCGATGACTGTTTTCAAATAAGATTTTGCAAATTCAGGATCTAAACCATATTGTTCAGCAAGTACGGCAATTCGTTTATATTGCTGCGCCTCTCTATCAGGATCTTTTAAGGGTAACTGGTGTGCTACTTTGTAGCACCCTACTCTATTCGTTATTTTGAATCTTTCTGCAAACATCGCGACAATAGCGTTATCGATATTATCGATACTCAGTCTCATTTCTTCAAGAGATTCCATTTAGCCTCCAAATATTTTAAAAATTATTTATGTCTACTACGCTGACAATTCATACAGTTTATGTACTGATTTCCAATTTCTTGTAGTTGCACTAACGTCAATATTTTTTTCAATAAAAACATTTGAGAACTTACTTTCACCATAACCATTTGGACAAAATAAATAGACCTCCCGGCCATGAACTATCATTTTCTCAGGCAAAAAAACTTTACCCAACAACTTTGACATTTTATTTTTATCGGGTACTTCATTAAGAAACGTCACTAATACTTTAGTACCATCTTTACTCAAATCTACCTTACCAAATGGACAGTGCTTAATAACATTCTTCATTTCAAGACTTGTACGAATTTCAATTGGAACATGAAATTCATATTGTTGTTCAATAGCTTCTATTATTTTAACTGTATTTTTTTTATTGGTTTCGAAGATAACATTTCCGCTCTGGATATAAGTCACCACATTTTTATAACCTAATGACTCATACAGTGCTTTAAGATCGGTCATTATTATTTTATTTTTTCCGCTAACATTGATGCCACGCAAAATTGATATGTACTTCATGTTTCACTCTACCTTAAATGAATAGCATTTTTACCATTGACAGCTTTATTGCCTTCTGTAGCGTAACCATCCCTTTTCCACCAATCAAGTCCTCCAAGCAATTCTTTTACAGTAAATCCTAATTTTGACAAAATTACAGCTCCCTTAGTAGAGGCATTACATGCCAATACCATCGCAATAAGTTAGATAGTGTTTAGCTTCATAAAATTCGAGTTGAGTCATTTTTATAATGTTCCTTTTTTACTATTAAATAAAAACAACATTAAATATACACTATTTATTTTCATAAATAAGTATCAACACTGTTTAAAGTAACATTTTTGCTACATAGGTCAACCGATAATAGCTACAGCCATTTAGAACTAAACTTATTTGTTAAAAAGTTCGTGAATTTTTCACATTAATTACATTCATAATGTCACACATTGTCATCGATAGAAGCGCCTATCATTATCGTGCTATTTGTCAGAAGCATTTCACTCTGACGCATTCACAATGCTTTTAGTAAAATTATTTTAATATCAAGAATTAATTAACTCAGTCTAAACATTATTTATCATAAGGAGAACAATTTATGTATAGAAGATACGTCACTAAAATTGCGTTAAGCGCATGTTTAGCTTTATTTACCACTGCAAGTTATTCCAACACCGAAATAATGGGAGATTCGACCAGCACTGGTGTCGCCTATATCAGCGGAAACACCTTTACCAATAAAGAAGTCACCTACGATATCGTTGACGGCTATGGCGTATTCGAAGGTGATATTGTGTTAGGCACAGTAGCAGAATTACAACAGTCAACATCGGGTGTAGTGGCGGCTGGAAATACAACAGGCAATGTCGCCAATGGCGTTATTATTAGTGGCAGCAATAACCGTTGGAAAAATGGTTTTATACCATATCAATTTGCATCAGGGCTTCCGGCATCAACTGTGCAAGAAATTAAAGATGCAATGGCCCATTGGGTCAGTAAAACAAGTATTCGTTTTGTTCAACGCAACGCTACAAATCAAAGTCGCTATCCTGATTATGTTGTATTTAGAGTCGGTTCGGGCTGTGCATCTAATGTTGGTCGTATTGGCGGCTCTCAATCCATTTGGTTAGCTGCAGGCTGTTCAACTGGTAATACAATACACGAAATCGGACACACCGTTGGCTATTGGCATGAACAAAGTCGTCAAGACCGAAATTCATTTGTCAATATTATTTGGGCAAACATTCAACCGGGTAGAGAGCACAACTTTAATCAACACATCACCGATGGTGATGATATTGGTTCATATGATTATGGTTCCATTATGCACTACCCTCGCTTTGCTTTTTCAGTTAACGGCCAGGCTACAATCGTACCATTCAATCCGCCTTCCGCATCTATCGGTCAACGCTCAGGTTTAAGCACTGGTGATATCCAAACAGCTCGAACTATTGCACGTTGGATGCGCATATCAGGCGCATTAAAGCAGGTATCGGTTGGCTTTGGTAACCAAGTTTGGGGCGTTAATGCCAACGATTATATTTATCGCTACAATGGCAACAACTCTTGGACTAGAATCGCAGGGCGATTAAAGCACGTATCTGTTGGTCAAAATGGCGTAGTCTGGGGTGTTAATGCAAATGATTACATCTATCGTTACAATGCTAATAACACTTGGACTAGAATACCGGGACGATTAAAGCAACTTGAAGTTGGTGCTGGTGGTCGAGTATGGGGTGTAAACTCAAGTGATTACATATATAGATACAATGGTAATAATACTTGGACCAATATCCCAGGACGCTTGAAGTATGTTTCTGTAGGCCAAAACGGTGTTGTCTGGGGAGTTAATTCTACAGATTACATTTACCGATATAATGGCAATTCAAGTTGGACCAAAATACCCGGTCGTTTAAAACAAATTGAAGTTGGCTCAGGTGGTGAAGTTTGGGGCGTTAATTCAGGTGACTATATCTATCGCTATGACAATGATCGAACTTGGACCAGAGCACAAGGCCGGTTACAGCATGTCTCTGTCGGTAAAAATGGTGTGGTTTGGGGAGTCAACTCGGGTAATGCTATTTACAAACTAAAATAGTTTTATCTCACGCTCCATCCAGCCAACTTTATGATAGTTGGCTGGATATTTAAATAATAAACACCTAAATCTATTTAACGCCTTATTAATAAAAGAGAAAATACTAGTGACTTTTATAATGAAAAATAATTTATATAAATGCAATATTATTCTATTGTCAGCGCTGTTAACGATGCTCAACACAAACTCCGCCTACTCTTGTGGCCTAAAGCATAAAATTTCTGGTACTGTTTCTATCAATAAAAATAATCCAATAGATTCTAAAAAAACAGTAAAAATCATCGTCAAACTTTTGGATGTTACTATTATAGATAGCGCAGCAACAACAATCGCAACGAAAGAGTTGTTTGAAAATAGTAAAACTGCCTTTCAATTTGAATTAGTTTATGACAGCAGCCTAATTAATAAAAAAAACTCCTATATTATAAGCTCCGAAATTCATGTAAAACAAGGCCAAATTTTTATCAAAAAATACATAACGATGCAGAGCTATCCAGTATTGACAAAAGGATTTAGTAATAAGGTGGATGTTGTTGTAAACAGTATCAATTAAGGACGTCTCATCCCGAGCCTTTTCGAGGTGACAGTAAAAAAAACGTATTAACAATAAACGTAGATTGAATATTTTCATTCGCCCTCCTTTTATTATATTTAATCTAAGAATGTTTTTTTATTACATTGCTTGAATAATTTCTATTGGAAACTTGACTCCGTCAATTCCCAAAATATCATTATTTAACTCGCGGTGTAGATCAATAGGTCATACAAATAGTTTCACAATTTTCGCGTTATTCTCATTTTTTTAAAACAGGTTATCCATAACAATAACCCAATTATTCAAGTTAGGACAATCCATTAAATCAACTTCAGCCAAATCCCCTAACCTAACAGCCTAGGGATTTATTGCCAAATCTGCAATTGTGCTCCGGTAAAAATTATTGGTTTACGATATTGAGCAACCGCAAATTAGACGTTACTTTCTTTTTTAATTCGTATCAAGCTACCCTCTAAATCTACTATATTATCAAGCTTGAGTATCTACTCAATTGTTATTTTGAAAAACTTCTCTTACAGACCAACGCGCAAATTCTTCTCGTGTGCAGCTGTCAGTAGAATTAAATCGTTCCCCTTCTACGATGCGATAAATCACCATATCCATTTTAGGATCACTTGATGCATGCTCATCAATAATTTGTCGAACTGCCCATTCTGGACCATGTCGACCATTAGTATAAAACCGATTAAGTTGTATTTGTTGCGTTGTCAGTTGTTTGTGTAGAGCATGATCAAGGCTTAACTGTATTACACGTTGCAAGTCATCTATGGTGATATCCATAATTAAATCCATATCCGCAATCGCACTTTCTATCGCATGTTTGTCAATTATATTAGCCTGATCGTACTCCAATTGTTGTTCTGGTTTTTTATCAGTAAAGCGCATCATTGCTGCACGAGGGTAACGTCGCCACGGAAACACACTATTAAACACAACCGCAACAATAAAGATAATTATAACGTTAAGTAATACCGGCGTGACAATGTACTCGTAACCAAGGCTAGTAATTCCAGGCCCTCCAATTACCGCCGCGAGCGCAGTAGCACCGCCAGGAGGGTGAATGCAATGAAAAATATGCATTAAGCCAATCGCTAAGCCAACTGCAACACCTGCCGCAAGAAATGGCTCGGGAATTAGTTGGTAACTGAATACACCCACGGTAGCCGATATTAGGTTGCCACCGATTAGAGGCCATGGCTGAGAGAGTTTTCCATGTGGAATGGCAAAAACCAACACGGCTGAGGCACCCATTGAGGGCACGATAAGTGCCGCACCACTAGCTCCGGTAAACTCAAAACTTACGAAAGAAATCAATAAGATACCAAAAAAAGCACCGATACTTGCCACTAATTTTTCGGCATTGCTGATAGATTCTGGTTCAATTTTCATAAACTGTTTAAGTTGTTTAATCATTCACTTTTCTCATTTTTTTGCAGTTTTATAGAGCAGGATTCTCTCTAAAGCGACTATTAATCGCGTTTTATCAACTCTAGTATAAATTAATTTATTTAATGTTGCATTTTAAATACATGTTAAGTATAGTTGCATTTTTTAACATACATTTCAAATGTATCTTTAGTTTAACAGGAGAACATGATGACTACTTTATATGACCGAATTGGTGGAGAAGCGGCAGTAGATGCAGCAGTAGAGATTTTTTATCGAAAAGTGTTAGCCGATGATCGTGTCAATGAATACTTCGATGGCGTGGATATGGAGCAGCAAATTAACAAACAAAAAGGATTCTTAACCATGGTATTTGGCGGGCCTAATAATTACACCGGTAAAAACATGCGCGAAGGTCACAAGCATTTAGTCGAACGTGGTTTAAACGATTCTCACGTTGATGCCATTGTTGAACTGTTAGGTGCAACGCTTCAAGAATTAGGCGTTGCTGCAGAAGATATTCAAGAAGTTGCCACTATAGCAAATAGCGTTCGAAGCGATGTTTTAAATAAATAATTAGGTAGGTTTATCATGAGCCATATTATTTTTGATGAAAAACGAATTGAGTTAGATAAGGGGCAGACAGTTTTGTCTGCTCTACTAGACCGTGATTACGACATACCCAATAGCTGTCAGGCAGGAGTATGTCAGAGTTGTATTATGCAGGCAGTTGACGGTGATATTCCAGCCGAGGCTCAAACCGGACTCAAAGATACACTAATCGTTCAAGGTTATTTCTTAGCGTGTAGTTGCCAACCAAAAACGCCATTAAAGATAATAAAGGCTGATGCCAAAGCATTACGAAGCAATGCAACCGTTATTGAACATGAATTTCTGGGGACAAATATTTTACGCTTAAGATTAAAAACAGAACACGATTTTAAGTACCGTGCAGGGCAATTCATTACGGTATGGAAAAATGCCAAGCTAGGACGCAGTTACTCTCTGGCGAGTGTTGCGGATCTTGATGACTCACTAGAGTTACATATCCGACGAATTAATGACGGGAAACTCAGTAATTGGTTACATGATGAAGTTAAAACTGGTGATATTTTACAAATTCAAGCTGCAACCGGTAATTGCTTTTATACACCGGGCCAGTCAGAACAAAAAACATTACTAGCCGGTACCGGTACTGGGCTAGCACCACTAATCGGAATCGCACGTGATGCCTTACAACAAGGACACCAAGGTGACATTCATTTGATACACGGCACCACACAAAGCGATGAGTTGTATTTGCATAAAACATTACTCGAAATGGAGAGAAAACATACGCAATTTCATTATCATGCTAATGTTTTAAACTACAATGATGAACTGAAAAGTGAAAATTCACTAGAGGATGATTCAATATCATCAATTAGTTCGATACCTCTAGAGCAACAAGTTGTAGATGTGACGGCTAACTCTGAATCCAACCCGGCTGAATGGAAAGTATTTCTATGTGGTGATGAAGTAATTGTTAATAGCTTAAAGAAAAAGCTTTTCCTCAATGGTGTCAGTATGACTAATATCTATTCAGATCCTTTTGTTAAAGCTAATAGCCCTTGATGTCTATAATTAATAATGCGCACTCATCTTTCTATTAATTCAGAAAGATGAGCAACGTATCACTAACATGCAATCAGTTATTATTGAATTACTAAATGTAAATTAAATATAAAGTATTAAATTTGTAAGCCCATTATACTTTTTAGCGAACACCAAATCCTTTCATTATTTCTTTATAATAACCTTTTGCACCTGCATCCATGAAATAGTAATTTTTAACATTATTTTTTTCAAGTGCATACTGTAACCAACGTACTTGTTTACCAACTTCATCATAAATAAATAGTGGACGATTTTCACGTTTGGCCTGATTAATATATCCATCAAGTTTTTCTCGATCATAAAGCCTATTATTGGTAATTCCTTTGTCACAGCCTATGCCACATAATTAAATGCGGTTGTCACATTTTGTTCACTCACCACGGTAGGCCGTTCTATTGTTTCATTTCAACGGCTCTTAATGCGCTTTTAAACACAGTAGTCAGTTTTCTGGGGCTGACCTTTGATACACTTATTGATTTGCAATTATTAAATTTAGCAAAGCGACAAACTATCTTAACAAAATAAGGTATAAAATTATCTAAACTAATTAATGTAGACTCAAGGTGTAAATTAACCAATTCAAACTCACCGATTTTACGATGAGCCTTACAGTCCACTCTACCAATCAACTTATCTTTATAAAGAATAGGTAAACTGAAATAACCAAATTTACGTTTCTCTTTTGGTATATAACATTCAAGCTTGTAATCGAATTTAAATAACTGTTGCACTCTATTTCGGTGAATGATTGAGTTATCAAATGGTGATAAAAGTCGAACATTGGTAGCTGGTCGATTTATCTTTGTACCTAAAATATTCTGAGTAGTATATATCGGTGGCATACCATCTATAGAACATTCAATTAAAGATCCATTTTCAATTCTTTGTTGCAAAATTGTGTTGAGTGATTTTCTCAAGGTATCGCCAGGTCTTAAATGTGTCAGTTGTTTGAGAGTAGTAAATCCATATGCTCTCATCGATACGTCAATTAGATATTCTGCAAATTCTAACAAAGATGGCTCGCTGGTACATGTATTATCAGGTAAAACTCTTTCCGTCAGATCATAAACTTTCTCCATGCCATCACGATACGTAATCATTAGATCACCTTGCATGAAGAGCTTTTCCAATGCCCGCTTAGTTGGCTTCCAATTCCACCACTTCGCGTTACTTTTTGTTGTTGACTCAAAATTTCTCGCCTTAAGTGGCCCATCAATACCAATTCGTTCAATAACATGACGCATATATTTAGCTTCAACATTGGCATAATGAGATACCTCACCCCGTTTTATCGCTGACATCTGTGGTAAAACAAACCGATAATTGTTCATCGGCAAATAAGAAGCCGCGTGAAACCAATATTCAAAAACACTTCGTTCTCGTACCAACTGACTGAGGTGATCGGGTTGATAATCAGGGATACGAGTCCACAGAGTATGATGATGGGCACGTTCAATAATTGAAAGTGTATCTATTTGAATGTATCCTAAGTGTTCAAGTACACGTTGTGTTGCTTGGCGCCCCTTACCAAAAGGACGCATTGTGGTAAGTCCTTGGTGGTGTAAAGTAATAAGACGTAATTGCTGAATCATCGAGTACAACCTTATTCAATTGTCAAAAATTATCTAATGTTTAGTTCAGTAGTTTAACCGCCGCATTTTTAATCCCCACATAGAGACAGCCGCACGGCCTCATTTACTACTTCAGAATATAGAAGACAGCTTACTCCAGTGTTTCTTCAGAGTTCAGTTATATATTTTTTATCTCACGTTTTTATCAATAAAACGATTCAATTCAGAAACCGATCGAATGACATATAAAGTTTTGTCAGCTGAATCCTTTTCTAGCTTTTGTATAAAGTCACTATTCCAAAATTTTGGACATATTTTTAGCACCCTATAGCTTTCCAAGGTTCCCTTAAAAATGGAGCTACCGTCAGGCCACCCCTCCGGTTTAATGAGTAAGCCTTTTAAAAATCGCTTTGTTAGCAACCAATAGCTCACGATATAAGACAACTCTATATAGATCAATGTATCAGCTACATCCAATCGTTTATTAAATGACACAATAGGCCCAAAACCGTCGATGATCCAGCTGTCCGACGACAGTATGTTCTCGTGTGCTTCGTCGTATGCCGCAGAATCTACTTTATCACCATTTCTTTTAAATTCAATTGAATCTAATGCATGTAATTTTATTCCGATAGCAGATGCCAGCCTTTTACTTAAAGTGGACTTACCACTTCCAGGTTTACCGAATACGACTATTTTTTTCATACTATCTCCTCTAGCTTAAATTAAACCCATGAGGCAGAAATAGAGTTTATCTTTTCAGACCACAACTTTACAATTTTCGGGACTTAATTTCACGGCCTGCATTCTTGTTTTCCTCGGCTCGATACACACTCTCACAAATATGCACCTGAGGGTCTCTACTGAGTCGGTGGCCAGCCTTACTCTGACAGGATTTGGATTTGCATCCGCAGCTGTTGGGTAGCTTTAATCACTTTCATTGGATCCTTCCGAATTCCATGATTCTCGGCTTAGCTTGACGCGATGAACTGATTGTTAGGTGTTTTGTTCATGAATTTGCTCATATGTCGGATCAGCGTATTCCCATTGGATATTCTCTTCATTTAAATAATCACGGACCGCATCGAAATCGCAATGAGGCTGAACATTTATAACAAAATATCTTTCGCCGCCCATACCCTCATATCCGCAATTCATTGATGCTAAATGTTCCAATATTGATAAAGAACTCTTAGATTCCTTTATCGATTCATCTAGTAATACAC
>VAOX01035791.1_pt1 | contig 10978 bp, 9 predicted proteins | sample 3393891 | NCBI WGS metagenome assembly VAOX01 (sample SAMN08290429, study PRJNA428436) | hydrothermal vent metagenome | isolation source: Deep-sea hydrothermal vent chimney | place: Indian Ocean: Southwest Indian Ridge | depth 2822 m m | reverse complement strand
GGTAGCTTATTGTATAAGACCGATACTGAAGGCCGTTATAGATTGTCGCCGATTTTGAAAACCGAAGTGAGTATGAAAGTCTCAGGTATGGTGGTGCGCACTAAATTAACCCAGCAATTTAAGAATGAGTCATCACAATGGCTTGAAGCAGTGTATGTCTTTCCACTGCCTGAATCAGCAGCAGTGGACCACATGATGTTGCGCATTGGCGAGCGTACTATTGAAGGTCAAATAAAAGAACGACAAGAAGCTAAACGAATATACACCCAGGCTAAACGGCAAGGTAAAAAAGCCGCATTGATCGAACAAGAACGTCCCAATTTATTTACCAACTCAATCGCCAATATTGGCCCCGGTGAAACAGTGTCAATCGAAATTGAATATCAACAGATATTAAAATTTGATAATGGTCAATTCAAACTTCGGTTTCCAACAACGCTAACACCACGCTATATTCCAAAGGCGATAAAAATAACGACAACAACTGACAATATTGAAACTGGAGGTGGTTGGTCATTTAATACAGCATCGGTTCCCGATGCGTCCAGAATAACACCGCCACAAAATACTGCTCAGACTCCAGCTGAAAATCCAATTAGCATCTACGTTGAACTCAATGCGGGCTTTGCAATTAAGGAAATTAACAGCAGCTACCATGAGATAAAATCCGTCATGCACATGCAAGGACAATATACGATTAGTTTACTTAATAAAAATATTCCAAGTGATCGTGATTTTGAATTAGTATGGCAGCCTGAACTTGGCAGCATTCCACAAGCAGCATTATTTACCGAAGTGACCGAACAACAAGAATATCATTTAGTGATGATTATGCCGCCCAGTAATGATAATCAAAATCAGTTACTCGCCAGAGATGTAACCTATATTATTGATACCTCGGGCTCGATGCATGGCGAATCAATGCGACAAGCAAAATCTGCATTACTACTGGCAATATCTCGATTACGAACATTTGATAAATTTAATATTATTGAATTCGATTCAGTAACAAAATCATTATTTAATCGGAGTCAGTTGGCCACAACTAAAAATACCTCGGTTGCTACTAAATTTGTACGTCGATTAACAGCCGATGGTGGTACAGAAATGTTGTTGGCTTTAAAAGCCGCATTTAGTTTAGATGAAGATAGCGAATACATTCATCAAATTATATTTTTAACCGATGGTAGTGTTGGTAATGAAGATGAATTATTTAGTTACATAAAAAATAATCTGGGCACTAATCGACTATTCACTGTTGCTATTGGTTCATCTCCCAATAGTCATTTTATGACTAAGGCCGCCAAATTTGGTCGAGGTACTTATACCTATATTGGAAAAATTGCGGAAGTAAAACAAAAAATGTCAGCATTATTTTCTAAATTAGAAAACCCAGTGATGCACAATTTAAAAGTACAGTGGCCAAAAGGTATGGAGGTCGAAATTTGGCCAAAACGATTACCCGATTTATACGCGGGTGAACCATTAATATTCACAGCTAAAGTTAATAAAAATAGCGTAGTTAATGCTAATCAACAGTTACTCATTACGGGCAATCAAAATCAACAAACGTGGCAAACAGAATTTACATTACACGCCAATAAACAGGATTCTGGTATTGCCGTTTTGTGGGCACGTGAAAAAATAGCTTCAATTATGGATGGTATTTTAGAATTTAGAAATAACTCAAGCTCGCAGATAGTCAAAGATTTAAAACAGAAAATTATAACGCTGGCACTAGCGCATCATCTTGTGAGTAAGTACACCAGTTTAGTTGCTGTCGATACTACTCCAGTTAGATCCGAGCTTGAAAATTTGACTAAGACCAAAATAGCTAATTCAATGCCAAAATCTAAACCACGACAACAACGGATACCAGGACAATATGCACAAACAGCAACAGCAGGAGAATTGCATTTATTAGTGGGGTTAATATTATTGCTATTAAGTTTGATTTTGGTGTTTCGAGAAAAATGGATTTTTATAAAAATATGGCGTTGCGCTCCAAATTTTAACTTTATTAAAACATTGTAAAATTATGTGGTTTGTCACGCTTAAAATTTATTATAGACTAAAGTTTTATGTGCGAAAATTAACGCCAGCCAGATTATTATTCATTGTAATATTGGGTTTATCATTACAGCAGCTAGGACAAGGAAGTTATATTTATGCAAAAGCTTTTGTGGCACAATATTTAATTGAACAAGCTTGGCACAAAACCTTAGAAGGTGAGCAGCAGGTTAAGCCTTGGTCGTGGGCTGATACTTGGCCCGTTGCTAAGTTAAGTTCAAAAAAATACAATGCCGAGTTATACGTGTTGGCTGGTGATAATGGTCGTACTTTAGCTTTTGGACCAGGTTATCGGTTTGGAACTGAATTACCCGGTGCTATCGGTAACAGTATTATCAGTGGGCATCGTGATACTCATTTTTCATTTTTGCGCGATGTTGTTATCTCCGATCAATTAAGTATTCAAACTCAAACGGGAGAGTTAATGCAGTATCGAGTTACTAACACAGAAGTTGTATCCATTGATGATGATTTTATTGTAATAGATGATTCGTCGTCTCCCGACATTCCAGCTAAATTGGTTTTGGTCACGTGTTATCCTTTTGATGCTATTTTACCGGGAGGTAAGTTACGTTACATTGTGACGGCTGAGAGAGTTATAAATCATCGTTTTGTAAGTCGATAATAAATTCGTCATAAATTTGTTGAAAACCTTGGCTATAAGCTTTAATGGTGTCCACCAAATGCTCAGAGCTTGCGGTAATATTACTGTAATAACGTTTGTTTATAAAAATAGAATTATTGGAATTATTAAATAATCTAAAGTCAATTGCAATTGCAGCACTATAACTGCCCGCGTTGACATGGCGGTGTAAGGTCACTAACTCGGCTTCGAGTATATAATCTGGTTTTGATTCTCTAGTATGCATACTTATTTTATGAGCAACACCTCTTGCTTTTAAATATTGCACTATATTATCTTGTATGATTTTTGCAGGTGATTTTTCCCAATGATGATAATGATAACGGGTTAATTTTAGTTCATTATTTTTGTCGGTATAGATGAGTGTTCGTTCAGCGTATATCCCGTGAGTAATCACTTTTTTTACACGTAATGAGCCGTTCAATAATGGGCTTGGTAATTTGCTGGTTTTTAATTCGGGTAGTCGATAATAGTGATCATCGGGGATATTACCGTTACCACCAAAACACGCGGTTAATAATATGCTGGCAATGAACTGTGGGATAAGTAATAATTTTTTAGAATAAATGGGTTTCATTATTTAGTCTCCGCAACATCTTTTGGTGGTTTACCCGACAATATGATGGCAGGATTATTGCGGATTTGACGCGTAAATTCGTTAACATTACGTGATGCAGCATCAATATTATGGATAATGGTATTTACATTTTCGGACAAGGTTGTCAGGGTGTTGGTTAATCCCATAATAGATGATTTTAATTCTTGTTTATTATCAATCACAATATCATGGCTGGTATTAATAAGTTCACTGAGTTTTTTCTCGGTTTTAATAAAACGTTTTGATATTTTCAGTAAATTTTTTGACATATCATCGGCATTGTCGATGATATTGAGAATTTTATCGGTTCGGGTTTTATTGGTTAATTGTGCTAATTGATCCGAGTTTTGTTTTATGCTAATTAATAAGCTATTAATGTTATCCGTGATTATGGGGAATTTTTTTGCAAGGTCGTGACTAACCACGCCGAGTCCAGTATTTAAATTATTTAATAATGGTTTAATATCGGCCGATAAGTCACCAAATATCTTAGACATGCTAACGGCATCTTTACTGGCTATAAGAGCGCCAATTTTTAATGGGATTGTTGATTTACCCTCGGTAATTTCTATTTGGTTCTCGGATAATAAATTAGGTTGTACAATGCTGGCATAACTGTCATCGGGGATATTCCAATCATGCCTGATTGATAACACTACTTTAAATTTAGTGCCATTATCCTTGGTGTTTATCGGAGTAACGTCATTAACATAACCAATATTGTATCCACCAAAGGTAATTGTTGTGCCATTTTTAATACCGGTTATGGCGGTATAATAGGCGTAGTAATCAACTGTTTTTTCAGTTCTACCGGTGATTTGTATCAGTGTGGCAATCAATAACACCAGCATCAATAACACAAAACTACCGACGTAAAAATAATTTATATTATCTTGTTTCATTGGTTATAGTATTTCTAATTTAGTATTTAATGTGTTAATCGCTGCAAATAATCTTCATGATCAGTATTTTCTTTTCGTGCTCGTCGATTTAATAAGTCTTGAATTCGCTCATTATCTGAATCCTTTACAATTTCTACAGTATCCGATATTAATATATCGCCGTGGTCTAACACGGTAATTCTATCTGCAATTTTATAGGCACTTTCAAGTTCGTGGGTTACTACCACGATAGTCATATTCATCGCGATGCGTAGTTGTAAAATTAAATCGTCTAATTCAACTGCGGCCACTGGATCGAGTCCGGCCGAAGGTTCGTCAAAAAATAATAACTTAGGATCCATTACTATGGCTCTAGCAAGAGCAACACGTTTAATCATGCCGCCTGATAACTCGGAGGGCATCAAGTTTTCGAAACCTGCAAGATTTACCACTTCGAGTTTCATACGACTCATTATTTTCATGGTTTTTTCATCAAGATTGGTATGCTCCCGTAACGGTAACATCACATTTTCACCAACCGTTAATGAGCCGAATAATGCGCCACCTTGAAAAGCAACCCCCATTTTGCGGCGTAAGTCTTGCACAGTGTTATAGTTTCCATTAGTGATGTCTTGGCCCAGTACAGTAATACTGCCCGAGCTTGGTGTTTCTAACGCTAGCATGTGTCGTAGAATGGTGCTTTTACCCGAACCACTACCGCCCATTACAATCATAATTTCGTTTTCGTGCACCGACATACTCACACCATTGAGAATCTTCCGCGAGCCATAATGTGTCACTAGATTGTCTACTGTAATCGCATTTTTTTGTTGTGTATTCATGACGCTATTATCGATTTAGAAAAAAAGTAAATATCATGTCGGTTATCACAATTGCACTAATTGAGAGCACTACCGAACGGGTAGTCGCTCGTCCAACGCCTTCGGCACCACCGGATACCATAAAGCCATTAACACACGAGATTAACGCAATGAGAATTCCAAATACCAAGCCTTTCACCAAACCTTGCCGTAGATCATCAACCGTTAATAATGCGAGTGTGCGTTGCATATAGGTATGTAAGGTTATGTCTAAATCAAACGCGGTATACACGCCGCCACCGAGTAAGCCCATAAAGTCACCGAGTATCACTAGACAAGGTACAACGATGATCATTGCGATGACTATCGGAGACACTAAATAGCGTATCGGATTAATGCCCATCACTCGCAGAGCATCGATTTCTTGAGATTCTTTCATGGAACCAATTTTGGCAGTAATAGCCGAACCAGAACGACCCGCGACTAAGATGCATATTATTAATGGTGAAAATTCACGTGTAATTGACAATGCAATACCAACAATAACTTGCGATTCTGCGCCAAATATTTTTAAGGTTTCGATGCCTTGAATGGCTAGCATAATACCGATAGCAAAGGTAAGAATGGAAATAATCGGAATCGCTTTAACCCCAATATTCATCATTTCTTGATTGATGGCAATTAATCGAACCGGTTGTTTTTTGCGACCACCTAATAATAACCAGTAAAGTGATTCGTATAGGGTTGTAAAAATATAACCAAATTCCTCAACAAATAAAACGGTGCCACGACCGGTTTTGTCGATAAATGAATGAATAGGATTTTTTGTTATATTGTCTGACATTGTTTATTATTTTACGGCTTGTTCAAAAGTATCGTATATTGGAAAAATTTTATCCAAGCGTGCTAGTTTGAATACCATCATTGCAGCATCACTCACGCCAATTAATGAAAATTGTAATTTATTGGCTTTTGCTGTTTGAAAACCTTCGACTAGGCTGGCAACCCCGGAACTGTCAATGTAAGTTACTTTGGATAAATCGACCATTAGGTTTTGTTTTCTAGATAACGCATCGAGAATAATTTGTCGTGCAGTCGGCGAACATGACATGTCAACTGCCTCGGTTAACATAATAATCGTGTAATTGTCTTTTTCTATCGTTTCGTATGCCATTTAAGCTACCTATAGTGTTTTACGTAGTTCAAGAGTATTCCCTTTCAAACGGTCATCATCTAAATAAATCACACTATCCATGAGTTTATGAATCATATGAACTCCAATTCCCCCCGGTTTAATGTCATCCAAATCTCTAGATTTTATTTTTGATGGATCTATTTTATTTGCTTGATCAATAAGTTGAATGATAATTTCCTTTTTCTCATTATTACCAGCTAAACCGATAACGACAGTAAACTCATTTTCTGGATTGTTACCATAGCCATGTTGAATAATGTTCATACTGGCTTCGTTGACAGCAATTATAATGTTTTCAGTTAGTATTTTAGTTGTCTGTTGTTGCTCGCAAATGTGTCGTACCTGTTCTCTAATGTCTTTTAAAATATCAGACTTTGATGGGAAAGTTATTTTAGATAAAACTTCCACTGTTTTATTTTCCTTCGATAATCATCAGTGTAATATCGTCATGTAATACGGACTCGTTATTAAATATAGATACAATTTTTTTAAGACGTTGACTTTTTTCTAGCGTTGATACTTTTGATATCAGGGTTTTTAATCCTTCAATACCAATTTCTTTTTTGTTGGGTAACTTACCTTCTGAAACACCATCGGTGTATAAATATAAAGCGCTGTCTGTTAAAGAGAATGTTTGAATCGGAAAATCACAATCGGGTATAATACCAAGTGGAATTGTGAGTGCGTCAATCATTTTTATTTTACCGGTTTTATTAATTAATAAAGCTGGAGGATTTCCTGCATTTATTATTTCAACGGTATTATTACTTGGATGATAAATTCCAGCTATCATGGTTATAAACATTCCTTTGATATTGGTTTCACACAGTTCAGAATTAATAATTGACAATAATTGAACGGGACTTGATATTTTTTTTGAAAGGCATCGGAATAAACCACAGGCTTTGGACATTAACATTGCGGCATGCATTCCTTTACCGGATACATCGGCAACCGTAAAATAGATATCACCATTTTTTAATTCAATGTAATCATAAAAATCACCTGACAATTCTTTGGCAGATAAATTTATTCCAACGATTGGAAATGTTTTTTCACGCTCTACAGGCTGTAAGCTGGTTTGTATTTCTCGTGCTAAAAATAATTCACGATTGAGTTCTTCAGACAGGATATCCCGTTCTTTTAAAGTATTCTCAAGTTTCCATGTTAACTCTTGATACGATAAATTATCTGAGGCTAATTTTTCATTTGCTTGACGCATGACTTGTTCAAAGTCGAGGTTGGTTTTTATGTGTAATCCTAACGCATCGGATGCTTGGGCTACTTGTTCTGGGATATCGCGTAATAAAATGTCAATATCGTCTGGAGGCAGGTGCAGTAGTTGCTCGAGTATTTCAGAACACTCTTTTAATACAACGGATTTATTTTCAGCACTAAATAATGCAGCTAACCAATCGGAGCAATGTAAGACATGTTTTAGTTGGGGTTTATCATATTTTTCGTTGTTATGGTGACCACTTATGGCTTTGGTTAAATCATCGGGCAGTGACCAGGCCTTGCCTAATACTTCCATGACTTGGTCATGTGTGTAGCCGAAAATTTCTTGTTCAGATTGGTAACGCTCGCTGGGTGTTTTTAGTCTGAGTGAATCCCACTGTTCAATTTTGTCATTATTGAGATGAAACAACACCATCATACCAAAATCTTGTAATAGACCCGCCGTAAAACAATCGTCCAGATCAAACTTTAATTTGACGCCGACATGTCGTGCACTAACGGCTCGCAATAACGAGTCACGCCAATACGAATCAGTATCAAAATTAGCAAATAGATCGGAATTGATGGCGTCTCGGACGGTGATGCACAAGGCTAAATTTCGCAACGACCGGTGGCCAATGATATTAATGGCTTTATTTATTGACGAAACCTCTGTTCCTAGATTAAAAAAAGACGAATTGACCAAACGTAATAACTCTGCCGTCAGGGTTAAGTCACTGATTACCAAGTCGGATAATTGTTTATTCGATACCGAATCATCCGCACAGGCATGAACGATATTGAGCGTCGCTTGAGGCGGCGAGGGTAAATCGCTTGGATTAATGTCTTTAAATGGGTTTGTCTGCATAGTATTTACTGTTTGTTGCTAGTAACTTAATCGGCAGCACCCGAAATTTTTTAAGCACTTGTTTAATGTGGTTAATTAGCCGTTAGTTGCTGTTTTCGAGTTTTACACTGAAAATCCTTAATAAATTCAGTGGCTAAATACGTTAGGATAACCTTTTCTTGATTAATACCTTATATAATAGCTATCTAATCAATATTTAATCGATAAGGTAGTAAGGCGTGTCAGAATCATTTTTTATCAGTTGTAGCCCCGCATTAGTGGCTGTTCTTGCCGACGAGTTATCAGAAATGAGGATAGCTCAAACCCGACAATCCAAAGCGGGAATCTATTTTGAGGGTGATCTTGAAGACGCATACCGGGTCTGCCTCTGGTCCCGAATAGCGAACCGGGTTTTTATCGAGTTGCACCAACACGAGGTTAAAACCGAACAGGACTTATACACACAAATACAATCGATAAATTGGAGCGAGCACTTTGATGTGACTTGTTCCATAGCAATTCATTGCAATATTGTGCGCTCTAAAATCAATAATAGTCACTATGCGGCGTTAAAAACCAAAGACGCAATCGTAGATCAATTTAGAGAAGCTTACGGCGAGCGCCCAAACGTTGATAAAGACAACCCCGATGTTCGAATCATGTTGTATCTCTTTAAAAACCAACTAACCGTTAGTTTTGATTTATCGGGGGAAAGTTTACACAAACGAGCCTATCGAACCGAAGCCGGTTTAGCACCGTTAAAAGAAAACCTTGCCGCCGCATTATTAGTGAATGCTAAATGGCCAAGCTTGGCAAAAGCCGGTGGTGCATGTCTTGATCCAATGTGTGGTTCAGCCACGTTTTTAATTGAAGCAGCGATGATGGCAGCCGATATTGCGCCCGCATTAAATCGCAAGATTTTTGGTTTTAGTTTATGGAAAAAACACCAGTCGGAAATATTTGATAGTTTGATACAAGAAGCTAAGCTACGACGTGAAACGGGCTTAAAAAATCTACCTGCAATTATTGGTTATGATGCGAATCAAAAAATGGTTCAGGTTGCTCTTGATAATATTAAACGGGTTGAACTGCAAGATTTCATTCAAGTAAAACATTTAGGTTTAACGGATTTTCAATTAAAAGGCATCCAACCGGGTTTAATGATTTGTAATCCACCTTACGGTAAACGAATTGGTTCCACTAGTAGAATGCCGGAACTGTATTCGAATATCGGTAAGATAATTAAAACGCACTTAGCCAACTGGCATGTTGGGATATTATTGGCCGATCGTAACTTGGATTATGAGCTGGGTATGACGGCGGTTGAGAGTTACCCCGTTAAAAATGGTGCCTTGGATTGTTTTTTCCAGTCCTATGGTATTGCTTTTGCAACTGGCTCGAATAACGCAATTACCGATAATACTAAAACGCCTAATAAAACTGCTTCAAGTAATAATTCTCAGACGAATAAAATTGAAACCAACGATACTCAGCCCAAAAATATCGAGTCCAGTAAAATCCAGACCAGTAAAATCCAGCCCAGCCAAACCCATAACATGCAAGAATCCCAAGGCATGTCGGCGTTTGCTAACCGACTGCGTAAGAACCACAAAAAATTAGCGAAGTGGGCGAATAAAAATCAAGTTAACTGTTATCGAGTTTATGATGTTGATATTCCAGAATACGCGTTTGCGATAGATTTATTTTACGCCGAAACAGTGCATTGTCATGTACAAGAATACCAAGCACCAAAGCACATTAATCCAGACAAGGTTGAACGGCATATTCAAGAAGCATTGCACGTGATAAAAGCGGTGTTTGAACTTGATGATTCGCGCTTGTTTTTAAAAAAACGCAAACGTCAAAAAGGTAAAGATCAATACGATGTATTTGATAAGCTCAAAAACTACCATACTGTGTTTGAGTATCAGCTTAAATTTTTAGTCAATTTTAGTGATTATCTTGATACCGGTTTATTTCTGGACCATCGTCCAGTGCGTCAAATGATTTTTGAGCAAGCACCGGGAACGCATTTTTTAAACTTGTTTTCGTATACCTCGAGCGCAAGTGTCTATGCTGCAAAAGGTGGCTCGGCATCCACCTTGAGTATCGATATGTCCAAGACCTATTTAAATTGGTCTAAAGAAAATTTTGCTGTTAATAATTTGGATTTTAAAACCAACGAATTTGAACAAGCCGATTGTATCACCTGGCTGGATAATGCCGTCAAAAACACCGTCTACAAAAATCATTTTGATTTAATTTTTATCGATCCACCGACTTTTTCCAATTCAAAACGCATGGACGATGTGTTTGATATACAACGCGACCACGTTAAAATTTTAACTCAGGCCTTAGCGTTATTAACTAAAACTGGACTCATTCTATTTTCCACGAATTACCGCGGCTTTAAACTAGAGCAAGACAAACTTACCGATGTGGCTGTTAACGATATTACTAAAAAATCGATTCCATTTGATTTTCAGCGTAATCAGCGAATTCATGCCTGTTGGGAAATTCGAAAAACTTAACATAATGATTATTTTGGCTCTTTGCAATCATACAGTTCCAATAATATTTTATACCCCATGATATAATTCAGAATAAATTTTTAGTGAATTAATAAAGGAATATAGGGGCACACTGAAATTGAAGAACAAGCTTAGCAGCATCGTTATCGCATTATTGGTTTTATCAAGCAGTGC
>VAOX01008876.1_pt1 | contig 10980 bp, 10 predicted proteins | sample 3393891 | NCBI WGS metagenome assembly VAOX01 (sample SAMN08290429, study PRJNA428436) | hydrothermal vent metagenome | isolation source: Deep-sea hydrothermal vent chimney | place: Indian Ocean: Southwest Indian Ridge | depth 2822 m m | reverse complement strand
TGTGAAGTCACCTTATTGGTGATAAGCACTTTTTTCATATAGCTATACGAATCAAGAAGTTGTGCAGACTTTCGTGACCCAACTGATTTTTCTAGGATTAACCTTCGCTACTCGGCCATACTCTGGCCAAAGTCTATATAACGACTTCATGCGGCCAATATATGCTGGTTTGTTTGCGCGACTAAAGCCCCACGTAGTACAACACATTGAACTGGCTTAATCAGCCTGTTTCACAATCGCCTGAGCAGCAAATCACAAATCTCAACATCTTTCATTTTAATCGGATTGGTTTTCATACTGCTGCCTCGACTATTTTCAACAATCACAGGAAGCGCACTTTCAACAACCCCATACTCACCTAATCCGGGTAATTGCATTTTTTCAGTCCAGAGCCTTAAAGTACTGCATAATGCCTCCCATGAATCATGTTTGTTTTTATGCTTTTTCCTTGAAATCATATCACCCAACACTGCATATTTATCCAGTGCCGGGTTACAGGGCTCTCTTTCCAGCATAATCTGAATGTTTATATCTGTTGCTTCAGCCACCAGCGTTCCGCAAACTACACCATGGGGAATCGGATAAAAAGCCCCCAGTGGTGAGGCCAGGCCATGCACAGAACCCAGACCGGTTTGTGCAAGGCATATACCGGACATCAATGAGCCATAAGCCATTTTATCCTGCGCGGAATCATCAATAACATGATCATACATCACCAGCAGGCCATCCCGGATGGCGCGCAGACCACTCATCGCCAACGCATCCGTCATATTGTTTGCCCGTGTAGAGACATAGGATTCGATTAACTGAGTTAAGGCATCCATACCATTGGCCGCAACAATATTTTTCGGACAGGTACTGAGCAGCTCCGGGTCTATCACTGCGTATTCAGCCATCAGAGCCTCATCTCGGAATGATTTTTTAAAGCCGTCTTTACCCTGCACGCTTAATACCGCATTTTTTGTCGCTTCAGAGCCGGTTCCCGCTGTTGTTGGTACCGCTATAAAAGGCACAGCAGGCCCCGGATAATCCAGTTCAGGACCAACACCTTCAAGGAAATCCATAACCGAATGATTTAGTTTCAATAACCCCGCTACCGCCTTTGCAGCATCTAGCGCACTACCGCCCCCAACACCTAACACCACATCAATTGCCTGGTCTCTGAACTGACTGACAAGCTCATCCACCCGTTGAGGCGAAGGTTCTGCTGGCACATTACATTTTGATATAAGAATACATTTATCTTTGAATGCACCACTAAGCTGATTAAATGCAATGCTGTTTTCAAATGATTTTCCTCCCGTAACCAACAATACATTTTTACCGTATTGAAGGCACAGATCAGGCAATTTTTTAATTGCACCACGAGAAAAAATGATGCGAGGTAGACGGGAAATTGAAAAATCAGATAAATTCATTACTTATTCACACATTTCATAAGTTCATACAAACTGCTTACACCCCACCATGACGTGATCTGAAAGCACACAATAATCCTTTATTTTTAACACCGCAACGCCTGGACCGAGCTTTGGAACATTCAAAACCTGCTTCGCAATTATACTCTAAGTTATATTAAATTTTGGGGTACAGGCCAGTAAAGGTTGTACCTGTACGAGGTGATTCCATCCAGTTTGTAACCGCTTCTCGCCAGTTTAAATAGTGGCTCGTTTTTTTGTGCTCACGGGCTCCGGCTTCCGACTTATAAGCTTCGTATAAAACAAACTGCTGAATATTTTCATCTGACTGTAACACATCAAAACGGCAGTTTTCCGGCTCCTGAACTGATGCCTGATGATTTTCCTCTGTCGCCTGTATAAAATCCGAAACATGCTCTTTTTTTACCAACACTTCAACAATGGTGACATACATTCGCCGATCCTTATTTTTTTAGCACAGAATGAACTTAAATATACGACAGGTCAAGCCTCAATTTAAAAACTGCTGGGGATATTTAAATGCTACTATAGCATCTGTTACTACTATTTTTTTCATTTAATGCCCATTCCATGTATGCTCTTTTTTCCTGCCGCTGCTGATCAGACTATACCGAACAGCCTGATCATCTCAACGCTAGCCGATATTCAGTTCATTGAGCCTCTAACGGGTAACACCACTCAGTACCTCGCAGGTGAGCGTTTTCTGAACCTGTTGACGTTCCTGGGGTGCTCCCCAGACATCAACCTGACTCCCGGCAGCGCCTCGGATAACAACCACTGTCTTATTAGAATATTAGACACTTCTACTGCACCGAAATGCCTCGGCCTCACACAAAACGCCCACCCCAAATGCCCACATTGCAAAAAACGAATCGCTCACTGGAAGTCTGCCACATGGCAGCAAACCGATAACACCTGCATCTGTGATAAATGCCAGACCGAAACACCTTATGCCCGCCTGAACTGGAAACATGAATGTGGATTTGGCTGCTGTGGATTTGAGATAACGCATATTTACCCCCACGAAGCCGTGCCCACAGATCAACTGCTCAACGCGCTGCAAACCGCTACGGGAACGCCATGGCAGTATAGCTATGCCAGTACCCCGCCAGGAGAATATTAATGAAGTGCGGGTCATTAGACCAGACACGTATAATGCACCAGGTTTATGAATACGGGTCTAGCAGACCATTACTCTATTATAAAAGCTCTTCGACTGGCAATAATCGATAAATAAACACACTCAGCTTTCGCCAGAACCCCACCAGGGGATCCGCAGGATACTGAACTCTCTCTCCACTCTCCTCACTGTGCCATACAATTTTTTCGCGTTTGTCAGTATCAGGCGTTCTATTTTTATGCTCAATACTCTCAAGCGTTAAATGATAACTGTTCTGCTTCATTATAGCGCCACAAAATAAATCCAGAGCCTGCATTGCGAGTTCTTTATTGTTTACCAGCAAGCCCATTTCAGTATTCAGGTTTGATGATCGTGGATCAAGATTTGGCGAGCCAATAAACACCTTCTGAGAATCTATAACCACCGTTTTTGCGTGTAAGCTTGTACGACTACCCGGGCGTAACACTTTTAATTTCTGCCGATCTCGAACATAGGCAGAGGGCTTAAGCTCATATAAATTCACACCTGCTGCCAGCAGTTTTTTCCGATAGCGAGCATATCCCGCATGCACCGCCACCACATCGGTCGCCGCAAGAGAGTTAGTAAATACACTAATTTCTATACCTTTTCTGCGCAGCTCTAAAAACCAGTTCAGGCCCTGAAGGCCGGGTACAAAATACGGCGTAATAAAAACTAATGAATGCTTTGCCGAATTTAGAATCTCACGAAAGTCGATTTTTAACTGCTTATTATTACTCAGATTATTTTTATCGATTTTAGAAGGCGCATCATAAAACAGTCGAGCTTCAGCCCATATATAAGGTAATTCAGCCAGACTACGATTTTTTTTAAAATCAGAACGATTTAACGCTTCTTCGAAGTCAACTTTTTTAACATTCTGGACATAGCGTTGTAAATATCTTTTTATTTTTCTTGACGCATATTTTTTATCGGGTCGGGAGTACAGGTTTTCAACCGGTACAGCCCAGCGACTGTTCCAGTACTCATCAAACCCCGTAGAAACTTCATTTACCACTGGCCCTATAGATAACAGATCAATATCCAGAAAAAAAAATTCAGGATTGGCTGAAAAATAATTATCACCTATATTTCTTCCGCCAATAATAGCCTGACAGTTATCCACAATAATCGCTTTATTATGCATGCGCCGCCCCACTCTGGACAAATCCGTAATAAATTCAATATAACGTAGCAGGCCACGAAAAAAAAACGGATTAAACAGGCGTATTTCAATACCTGGATGAGCATTGAGTATACGAACAGCCTCGTCTGCGCCTAGCGTTTCAATATCATCCAGCAACACTCTCACGCGTACCTGCCGATTTGCGGCTTTAATCAGAGCACTGGCAATTAATTGTCCGCTGGTATCCCCATGAAAATAATAGTACTGCAAGTCAAGTGTCTGTTTTGCATTTTCAATGAGTTCATATCGTGCAAGAAAAGCATCCAGGTTACTCTCCAGTAAATAAAACCCTGAATGGTCTGAAAACGCCTCGGAGACAACTTTGGCAAGCTCACCGTCACAGGGTATACCCAGTGAAAAACTTCTGCTTTTTTTTAATCTACTGTATCCAGGCCTGTTTATAAACAAACCTGCCAGTTTTTGAAACAACTCAAATACACTCTGTAGCAGAAGTTTCAGCATAACAGCAAATCAGGCCTCCAGGGACAGGGCTTTCAACTGGTTAATTTTATCGCGTACCGCAGCGGCTTCTTCAAATTCCAGGTTCTGTGCATGTTTAAACATCTGTTTTTCCAGCCTGTCCATCTGTTTGCTAATATCCTTTATCGACATATGCGCATACTCAGCCTGCGCTTCGGCAACTTTTAAAGTCTGTTGCTGATGGCGTTGCTCATAGCCCACTCCCATAATATCATGAATCGCTTTTTCAATGCCCCGGGGAGTAATCCCATGCGTTTTATTATGCGCCAGTTGCTTTTCTCGCCGCCGATCCGTTTCTTCAAGTGCGCGCTGCATGGAACCGGTTATTTTATCCGCATATAGAATAGCCCGACCATTCAGATTCCGTGCCGCACGCCCCATGGTTTGAATAAGCGATCGATCCGAGCGTAGAAAACCTTCCTTATCCGCATCCAGAATAGCCACCAGTGAGACTTCAGGCAAATCCAGACCTTCACGCAGCAGATTAATCCCCACCAGCACATCAAACTCTCCAAGGCGTAGATCACGAATAATTTCCATGCGCTCAACTGTATCAACATCTGAATGCAGGTAGCGCACTCTCACGCCATGCTCCGTCAGGTAATCCGTCAGGTCTTCAGCCATACGTTTGGTGAGCGTGGTGATGAGCACTCTCTCACTTTTAGCGGCACGTATATTAATTTCAGACAGCACATCATCCACCTGAGTTGATACCGGGCGTATTTCAACTTCTGGATCAACCAGGCCAGTAGGGCGAACCACCTGCTCAGCCACCTGGTCTGCATGTTCTTTTTCAAATGCACCGGGCGTGGCCGAAACAAAAATGGTCTGTGGCCGCATCGCATCAAATTCATCAAAGCGCAGGGGACGGTTATCCAGTGCAGAGGGCAGGCGAAAACCAAAATTCACCAGATTCTCCTTGCGTGATCGATCCCCCTTATACATGCCCCCAAGTTGCGGTACGGTAACATGGCTTTCATCAATAACCAGCAACGCATTGTCCTGTAGATAATCATACAGGCACGGTGGCGGCTCGCCCGGCTTTCGCCCGGACAGATAACGCGAGTAATTTTCAATGCCATTGCAATAACCCAGCTCACGCATCATTTCAAGATCAAACATTGTGCGCTGTTCAAGGCGTTGTGCCTCCACCAGCTTATTGTTATCTCTGAGCTCCTGCAATCGGTCTTTAAGCTCATTTTTAATTTTATCGATGGCCTCCTGTATCACATGAGCAGGTGTTACATAGTGAGATCGGGGATAAACCGTTAGCCGTGAAACCTTGCGCAGTAACTCTCCCGTGAGTGGGTCAAAATAACTCAGTTGCTCAACTTCATCATCAAATAGCTCAACCCTCACCGCTTCATACTCAGACTCTGCCGGGTGAATGTCTATCACCTCACCGCGTACCCTGTAGCATCCCCGAGACAGCTCCAGATCATTACGGGTATACTGCATTTCAGCCAGGCGGCGAAGAATATCTCGTTGATTAAGCATATCCCCTTTCACAACGTGCAACATCATTGACAGATAAGACTCTGGATCACCCAGCCCGTAAATGGAAGACACCGTAGCGACCGTAATGGTATCGGAACGCTCCAGCATGGCTTTGGTTGCTGACAGGCGCATCTGTTCAATATGCTCGTTTATAGATGCATCTTTCTCAATAAACGTATCACTGGCAACAACATAGGCTTCAGGCTGATAATAATCATAATATGAAACAAAGTACTCCACAGAGTTATGCGGGAAAAGCTCCTTCATCTCACCGTACAACTGAGCTGCCAGGGTTTTATTGGGTGCGAGGATCATCGCCGGGCGCTGTGACTGCTGTATCACATTAGCAATAGTAAAGGTTTTGCCCGAGCCGGTTACCCCCAGCAGTGTCTGGTTTAGCAAACCATCGTCCAGCCCCCTCAGCAGGGTTTTAATTGCCGTTGGCTGGTCGCCTGCGGGGCTGTATTTAGTTTCTAATCTGAACTCTCTGGACATTGCCTAACGCCAACTATTCATAAATTATTGCAACTCATTAAAAAAACTTAAGCTTTTTGCCCATTACTGGCCTTTTGGGACAGGACAAAAGCCATCATTATTGTTTATACTCACGCAATTGTGTTTTAAAAGTAAACTAACAGGATAATCGCCTTGAGCACTCAAGCATCCAACCGTATTCAAAAAGTAAAGCCGTCTCCAACACTGGCTGTCACCGCCCTGGCGCAAAAATTACGTGCCGAGGGTCGGGATGTGATTGGCCTCGCCGCAGGCGAACCCGATTTTCCCTCACCGGATCATGTCAAGCTGGCCGCCATTAATGCTATCAACCACAACCAGACTCGATACACCGCAGTTGATGGCACACCTGAACTCAAGCAGGCCATTATAAACAAGTTTGCCGATGATAACGGCTTAAACTATGATACAGATCAGATTCTTGTATCCTGCGGTGGCAAGCAGAGCTTCTTCAACCTTGCCCAGGCACTGCTCAATCCGGGCGACGAAGTCATTATACCCGCGCCCTACTGGGTTTCTTACCCAGACATGGTTCTACTGGCAGATGCCGAACCCGTCATTGTTGAGGCTCACCAGGACCAGAATTTTAAAATTACGGCTGCGCAACTAAAAAAAGCCATCACCGATAAAACCCGACTTTTTGTTATTAACAGCCCGTCGAACCCATCAGGTAAGTCCTATAGCAGAAACGAGCTGATCGCCATATCTGATGTATTACTGCAATACCCAAACATACTGGTAGCCACTGATGATATGTACGAGAAAATTCTCTGGACGAATGAGCCTTTCAGCAATATTTTAAATGTTTGCCCCGGGCTGGCCAGCCGCACCATTGTGCTCAATGGCGTATCAAAGGCTTATGCCATGACAGGCTGGCGCATTGGTTATGCTGCCGGGCCTGCTGATTTGATCAAAAACATGAAAAAAGTTCAGTCGCAGAGCACCTCCAACCCCTCATCCATCTCGCAGGCAGCTGCACAGGCAGCCATTGAAGGCGACCAGACACGCCTTGATGAGATGAATCAGGCCTTTAAAGAGCGCCACGACTATGTGCTGGGCGAACTCAACGCCATCGAAGGCATTGAATGCATACCCAGTGATGGCACTTTCTACATCTTCCCCGACTTCTCTCAGATAATGAAGAAAATGGGCATAGAAGACGATGTAACGCTGGCAGAACGAATTCTTGAAGAGGCAGAAGTCGCACTGGTGCCTGGCTCAGCGTTTGGCAGTCCTGGGCATATGCGCATCTCATTTGCCACGGATATGGAAAGTTTGAAGAAAGCCCTGGCACGAATTAAAAAATTTGTCGAATAATCAGCAAATTAGTGTTGACCGATACGGGGTGAGTCAGTATTATAGCGCACCTCGAAACGGCATAGCCTGATTGAGAAACACTATTCCCTGATAGCTCAGTTGGTAGAGCAACGGACTGTTAATCCGTTTGTCCCTGGTTCGAGTCCAGGTCGGGGAGCCAAATTTAGCCCTGGATTAATCAGCCGGCGCGAAAAAGATGTGCAAGTTATTGATTTGGATAGCGTAATGAAAAAATGTGAAGTCACCTTATTGGTGATAAACACTTTTTTCATATAACTACACGAACCAGGAAGTTGTGCAGACTTTCGTGACCTGACTGATTTTTCCAGGTTAAAAAACCTCTTAGCAATAAGGGGTTTTTTTTTTCGCCTCCTGAAAAAATCAGTTGAACGCGAAACAATGCTGCAACATCTGGTGAATACGGCTGCGCCCTGAATTGCACCTCCGGGAGGTCGCCTGGCTATATAAAAAAGCGCTCTACAAATGTAAGGTATCTTTAATTTTACGGCTTATAAATAATACTACATTGGTGATATTTTTTTCTGGAAGTTAATTGTATGAAAAAGACAAAGATGAGCTTGTGCCTCACAAGCCGGAAAACGATTATTGGAATAGTCATAGTGTTATTTAATATCCAGGGCTGCTCTACGGCTCACAAACCTGGCAACTCAGGCGCACCTAAAGATGTTCAGAGCACATCAAAAGAAATCCTGATGTATCATTTTATAACAAGACATGCCGCTGTAGAATGCCCACAACATGTTTCCCCTGGAGAAAAATGTCCAGTTGATCCTGTTTTAACTGATTGTGGCAACAGCTATGCAGAGACTAAAGTACCAAAATTTAAAAATGATATAACGGAATTTCGCAGTTCAACGAAAACATGGGTCTTCGACACTTTAAAGCCTGCAGCAGATGCAATTGAGAAGACAGTACTTCAAGAAAAAAATGTATACACTGATGCATATGCCCACCTGTTCACAAGCATCGGGGCTCATCCTGGCAGTAATTATACATGGGCTATGAGAAGGAGTACTAATACAGGTGATGGCATTGCTAGCATATTCCAGCAATTAAAAAATAGTGATGACTACATAACTGGCCCAAGTTGTAATGAGTTAGATTTTTCAAATACTGATACAGCTTATGCCTACTATTTAAGAGTAAAGCAAAAATGGACACTGGAATATGAGTTTAAATTAGGGATTGTATCTTGCCTTTGTACAGGGCAAAAGCCCGGGATTTGTACAGCTCATCGAGCTCTAAAGGATTGTTAAACTGTAACTATTCAGCACAATTTTTAAAAAACTTAAAAAAACACCTGGCAGCTTTTAAGCGAATTTTTAGATTTTTTGTAGTATGGGCGTAGTTCAAAAAAAGGAGTGAATGGCCCATCCTTCCCTTGCGTGTGGCGTGCAGGGATGCACTAATATCGCGATTGCAGAATGCAAAGGAGCGTGTTTTTGACATAGACAGGCGCGCGCCCAAATATCACATGATGTGCTAGTGAGGTGTAGCGTCTTCACCGAAAGGGTAAATGGCGGCATCGTAGAATATTCAGTATTCTCATGTACCTGTCACGTTATTGCGCGTTCAACTAATGAATTTAGGTTCATGCGAACCGGAACCACTCTACGCATTCCCCAGGCATAAAACATATTGTTTTACCCTAAAAAGATCCGTTGAGCGACCAGAAGCACACTTTGAGGTGCTCAACTGAACTTTTTAAATTAAAAATTTGAGTAAACCCATTTAAAAGCAACTATACTAAAATATATTGCAATTAATGGCCTCATCAAATGGAAAAATTGTTAATAATATTAAAATACATAGAAAAGTCGCTATGGTGTGTACTATTGACTGGGCTTACCCTGTATTATCCTGGAAAATTAATCCATGGTTTTGTTGTTTCTTATATGGAAATATTTATAGTTGAACCGGAAATTTTTGAAGGCATTACCGGCATAAAAGAGCTCGTATTTATTGATGGCCTGGCGGCTTTAATACTGAGTAGTTCCAGTTTTTTATGCGCATGGTTATTATTCAAAAAAAATATTAAAACAAAAATAGTTGTTTTTTCATTTTTATTACTTACATTAACCTATTATTTGTTAGAGCCGCTATGGTTTCAATTATCGGGATTTCCCATGGCTCTTTTAGATAATCAAATTTATGAAGAACCGCTGAAGTTGCTACTCCCTCCAGGCGCTGTGATTATATTTGGTATTTATTTTTATATTTCAGATATTGTAGAATCTGGTTTCAACCTGGATTAATCAGCGGAAATAACGCCATCAGGTTAACTCGGGGTTAATAATCCTGCTTAAAACGCACAATTTCTCGTCGTTGTTTTTTATCCGGACGCTTTGCGGTATACGGCATATTTGCATTTAAAGCCTTTAACGATTCCGCCAGTGACTGTCTTTTTTCAATACTTTGCTGACTTTCTATATACAGCATGCGAGCTTCATCAGCAGGCCTGCGTTGTTTATTCAAACCTTCAACGCCAAGTTGATATTCAAACTGCCCACGGGTTATATTAAGTTCATCGCCAATTTTTACATTCCGTGATGGCTTCACCCGATCACCGTTTAAATGGACTTTACCACCACTTACGGCTTCTGCTGCCAGTTTTCGGGTTTTAAAAAAACGCGCAGCCCAGAGCCATTTATCCAGCCTTTGCTGGCCTTCAGTCTGCATTTTCAGGCACTTTTCTTAATACAATGAGCACAGGTATCAGCCATAGCAGCCCTCCAAAAAAATAGCTTTTCTTTTCTTCCTGTTTCACGCCATCAAACACACCTTCCTGTACATTAATACGCTGTATCTTCTCATTTTTTTTCGCCACATAGGCCACTTCACCAATTGCCAGAGCCTTTTTTTCCTCTGGCGTTTTTATATCAACAAAACCACGCTTCACCTTTACAAATAGCCCTTTGCTATTCACATCCACACTGCCACCACATCCATGCGCCTGTAACACACGAATCGCATACTCAGTGCCGCGTACACCTACTGTCGCTAATGGCGTGCGCATTTCATAAATATCTTCTGCCATTTTCCCAATACTTCCGGTAATTTTTTTCACACTGCCTTTTATCAGATGAATAACACTGCGGTTATCACCCTGTTCTAGTTTATATTCTTCAATCAACATTTCACTATTACAACGCAGGTCAATTTTAGCCTCATCAATCATACTCATTCGCACAAAACCTTTTACGCCACTGTATATCCGATCGCCCACAAAAATGATATCTGGACACACATCATAATATTGACATCCAGAACATTCAAGTGTAGATTGATAAAAACTAGTAAGGAATATCCCCGATCAAGGAGCAGATTATGCCAAAACCCCGCTATGCACAGGTTTCACTTGAAGCCACACCTTACTACCATTTAATCTC
>VAOX01024033.1_pt1 | contig 10997 bp, 10 predicted proteins | sample 3393891 | NCBI WGS metagenome assembly VAOX01 (sample SAMN08290429, study PRJNA428436) | hydrothermal vent metagenome | isolation source: Deep-sea hydrothermal vent chimney | place: Indian Ocean: Southwest Indian Ridge | depth 2822 m m | reverse complement strand
GATGCATTAAACTAGCGGCCGCTAGTTTAATGCATCTTTAAGTGCTTTACCAGCCTTAAAACCAACTGAATTTGAAGCTTTAATTTCCATAGGCTCATTTGTCTGTGGATTGCGGCCTGTTCGGGCAGCACGATGTCGTTTTTTAAAGGTCCCAAAACCAGTAATAGTGACATCTTCCCCAGCCTTAAGTGTTTCTGTCATCCCGTTAATTAGTGCATCTAACGTGCGGGTGGCGGCAGCTTTACTTGTTTCTGCATGCTCGGCAATTAATTCTATCAAGTCTGTTTTATTCATTCAGTCTAATCCCTTAATTTTAACGAAACAGGTTAACTTTTTATTTACCCCGCTCACAAACTGAACAAATAACATCCAATAAAGAAGGGATAGATCAAGCCGTGCAACCGTAGCGCCTTGAACCTATCCCTTATACCCAATTAATAATAAGCTTGTCAAATCATTATGCTTTTGCCGATTTAATGAGCTCTTAACCCATTTTCACTGTTGGCTTCAGCATCATCATCTGATTTCGAATCCTTATCATCAGGCAATGGTGTTGGAGTATGAGTGAGTGCCAGCTCTAGTACCTGGTCTATCCATTGTACTGGTTTTATATCCAGAGATGCCTTAATGTTGTCCGGAATTTCAGCTAAGTCACGTCGATTCTCTTCAGGAATTAACACAGTAGTAATCCCTCCACGATGCGCAGCCAGAAGCTTTTCCTTCAGCCCCCCTATCGGCAATACTTCACCGCGTAAAGTAATCTCACCGGTCATAGCGACTGCTGCTTTTACCGGGATCTTACTAAGAGCAGAGACTAATGCGGTGCACATTGCTACCCCTGCACTCGGCCCATCTTTAGGCGTTGCCCCTTCTGGAACATGAATATGAATATCATACTTTTGATAAAAATCGTCAGCGATACCCAGCACACGTGAACGACTTCGCACCACCGTCATTGCAGCCTGAATAGACTCTTGCATCACATCACCTAGTTGGCCTGTATGTACAAGTTTGCCTTTTCCTGGCACTAGCGCTGTTTCAATTGTTAACAATTCACCGCCGACTTCAGTCCATGCTAAACCAGTGACCTGGCCGACTTGATCTCTTTCTTCAGCCAAACCATACCGGAAACGTTTAATGCCTAAATAATCTTCCAATATTTCTGTTGTGATGTGAACACTGTCGGTACCTTTATCGAGCAAAATTTCTTTCACTACCTTACGACAAATTTTGGACAGTTCTCGCTCAAGATTTCGTACGCCTGCTTCTCTCGTAAAGAAACGTATAATATCTCGCATGGCATCTTCATCAAGTTTTATCTCCGATGACTTGAGGCCATTATTTTTAATTTGTTTAGGAAACAAATAACGTTGAGCAATATTCACTTTCTCGTCTTCGGTATATCCTGGAATACGAATAACTTCCATGCGGTCCAACAATGGTGCCGGAATATTGAGTGAGTTCGCCGTGGCCAAAAACATTACATCTGACAAATCAAAATCAACTTCCAGATAATGATCTGAAAAAGTATGGTTCTGCTCGGGATCTAGTACTTCCAATAGAGCAGAGGAAGGATCTCCACGAAAATCCTGAGATGTCTTGTCAATTTCATCTAACAAAAATAAAGGATTGCGGGCCCCAACTTTAGACAAATTCTGTACGATTTTGCCGGGCATAGATCCAATATAAGTCCGTCTGTGACCGCGTATCTCGGCTTCATCACGCACACCCCCTAACGCCATACGGACAAACTTCCGATTAGTAGCGCGCGCGATAGAGCGGCCTAGAGAAGTTTTACCTACACCTGGAGGCCCTACCAAACATAAAATAGGTCCTTTGAGTTTTTTCACCCGCAGTTGTACTGCAAGGTATTCAAGAATGCGTTCTTTTACTTTTTCCAGGCCATAATGATCTTCTTCCAAAACCTCTTCGGCCTTGTTCAGGTCACGGCGAATCTTGGTACGTTTTTTCCACGGCAGGCCTACCAACCAGTCGATATAGTTACGCACGACTGTCGCTTCTGCGGACATAGGTGACATTTGTTTAAGTTTGTTTAACTCTGAAGTGGCCTTTTCATGTGCCTCTTCTGGCATTTTAGCATCAACAATTTTATTGGCTAAATCTTCGATTTCGTTGGGTGCATCTTCCATATCCCCAAGTTCTTTATGAATGGCTTTCATTTGTTCATTGAGATAATACTCGCGCTGGCTCTTCTCCATTTGCGATTTAACTCGTGAACGAATTCGCTTTTCAACTTGTAACAAATCAATTTCGCCTTCAATCAAACTTAACAGATTCTCAAGCCTGATTTTGACGTCTTCCACTTCAAGTATCCCTTGCTTGTCTTCTATCTTAAGGGACATATGAGCGGCAATTGTATCCGCAAGACGGCCAGGATCGTCAATGCCAGACAGAGATGAAAGAATTTCGGGGGGTACCTTTTTATTCAATTTTACGTATTGATCAAACTGTGACAACAAAGAGCGCATTAACGCATCTGTTTCATGCTCGTCGTCGTCCTCGTCTTCCACCGCCACAAGGGGTTCAATTTCTGCTGTAAAGAAGTCTTGCTCGGTAACAAATTGCTTTACCCTGGCTCGCTCTGATCCTTCTACCAATACCTTTACAGTACCATCGGGCAGTTTTAATAATTGAAGTATGGTTGAAAGTGTCCCTACTTCATGAATTTCATCTATTTCTGGATCATCAACTTCAGCGCTTTTTTGAGCGACTAGCAATATTAGCTTGTCATTTTCCATTGCGCTTTCCAGTGCCTGAATAGATTTTTCTCTACCCACGAACAATGGTATTACCATGTGTGGATATACTACGACATCGCGTAACGGTAAAACCGGTACAGTTTTAGTGCCATTATCGACATCAGTCATTTGATCTTCATTCCCCATACAAATACCCTCATTAATCTCGATGATTCCCCATGAAAGAAGAAACATTCATCTAATACATGCGGATTAAAATTAGTATTTCAACTGTTATCACTCATTATGGTTCAAAGTGAGTGTATTGGCTATACATGCATTTAATGGGCCGGCACAACTTAACGGAAAGAAACAATTAACGATTGGGAGAAAATTCATGAGTATAAAAAATAGGTTTCAGTAAGGCCCCTGAAAGTGACCTTACTGAAAATCAAGAAATGAACTATTTATCCGCAGAGGCTACTTTTTCGGATGATTCGTAAATGAATAGCGGCTTGCTTTCATCTCTAATCGCGCTTTCATCTACAACAACTTTAGAAACATCATCCATTGAAGGTAAGTCATACATTGTATCAAGCAACACGTGCTCAAGAATTGTACGTAAACCACGTGCTCCTGTCTTACGCTTCATGGCTTTATGTGCCACTGCCCGTAAAGCATCATCACGAAATTCAATTTCGCACCCTTCCATTTCAAATAATTTAGCATACTGCTTGGTAAGTGCATTACGAGGCTCGGTAAGAATAGTGATCAATGCATCTTCATCCAACTCCTCAAGAGTCGCGACAATTGGAAGGCGTCCTACAAACTCAGGAATAAGACCATATTTGATCAAATCTTCTGGCTCGACGTCAGATAATGTCTCACCAATGCTTACTTCACTTTCTTTACTTTTTACTTCTGCAGAAAAACCAATACCACCCTTATGCGAACGATCTCGAATCACTTTCTCAAGACCGGAAAATGCACCGCCCACAATAAACAGAATATTAGAGGTATCTACTTGCAAGAACTCCTGCTGTGGATGTTTGCGCCCGCCCTGTGGAGGAACCGATGCCACCGTACCCTCGATAAGCTTTAACAAAGCCTGCTGCACCCCTTCACCTGACACATCACGAGTAATGGAAGGATTCTCAGACTTACGTGAAACTTTGTCAATTTCATCAATATAAACGATACCAGTTTGTGCTTTTTCTACATCGTAATCACATTTCTGCAATAATTTTTGGATAATGTTTTCAACATCTTCACCCACATAACCTGCTTCAGTAAGTGTTGTCGCATCTGCTATGGTAAACGGCACATTTAACAGCCGTGCGAGTGTCTCGGCCAATAAAGTCTTACCCGATCCTGTAGGCCCAATGAGCAAAATATTACTTTTAGAGAGTTCAATTTCACCTTTATGTTGAGCTACTTCCATACGCTTGTAGTGATTATATACAGCGACGGCAAGAATCTTTTTAGCACGAGTCTGACCGATGACGTATTCGTCCAGAGTTTCTCGAATTTCATGTGGCTTAGGAAGCTTGCTAGACTCGGCGCTCGCCTTATCCTGCATTTCTTCACGAATAATGTCATTACACAACTCGACACATTCATCACAAACAAAGACTGATGGTCCGGCAATCAGTTTGCGAACTTCATGTTGGCTTTTGCCGCAGAATGAGCAATACAATAATTTTCCATTATCGTCGCCTTTATCCTGTTTGTCGTCACTCATATTTATGACCTCTTAACGTTATATTATTATTGTTGTTATTAATTTTTCACATCCCTTCCGCAAACCTCACCAGAAAATTTGCAAGGGTCCAGCTTTAACTCTTACATTGACCTTACCCTCTATAGCGTCCACTTGTAAACTTTTATTTACCACACTATAGTCATAATCCCTAGACATAACAGGGAATTACGTGATCAAGTATATCCTACCATAACACCTTTTTGTCTAAAATTTAACCTACTTAGAATCAGGTTCATTGGCAGATATTGAGTTCTGACGAGTATCGACAACCTTATCAATTAGACCGTAAGTGACTGATTCATCACCACTCATAAAATTATCACGCTCGGTATCATTAGCAATTGTGTCGACTGGTTGCCCTGTATGGAGCGCTAAAATGTCGTTTAATCGGTCACGAATTAGTAAAATTTCCTTTGCGTGGATATCAATATCAGTGGCTTGGCCTTGAAACCCGCCTAACGGCTGATGAATCATCATACGAGAATGTGGCAAACAATAGCGCTTTTTTGCCGCTCCACCGGCAAGTAATAAGGCTCCCATACTGGCAGCCTGGCCGATACACATAGTGCTAACATCCGGCTTAACGAACTGCATTGTGTCATAAATAGCCATACCAGAGGTCACTGACCCTCCTGGTGAATTAATATAAATATGTATATCTTTATCCGGGTTTTCAGATTCTAAAAACAAAAGTTGGGCAACCACTACATTCGCCATATGGTCTTCAATGGGGCCTACGATGAAAATAACGCGCTCTTTTAATAACCTCGAATAAATATCATAAGCACGCTCTCCTCGCGGGGACTGCTCTACCACCATAGGAATTAAACCGAGATTACGTGTACCAAAATCAGTGTTATCGCCGTACTTATTGCTCATAGTATCGAAGTTCCTGTTAAACGTGTTCGTTAATCCAAACGATGTTACTCTTAATAATAGACTATGGATTCATAACTTCATCAAAGGTCATTGTCTTTTCTGTCACTGTAACTTTTTCCAATAAATGCTCTACCACTGCCTCTTCAAGAGCCAACGCCTCAATGCTACGCATAGCATTGGCATCATTACGATACTGTTGAATCATCGTATCTGAGTCTTCATAGCTTTCAGCCAGTCGATCTAAAATTTTACTGACCTGATCTTCCTTCGCCTCTATCTTCTCTTTTTGGACAATTTCTGACATTAGTAAGCCGAGTTTTACTCTTTTACGTGCTTCTGTCTCAAGAATATCTACAGGGAGATCCGAATCCTTGATATTCGGCATATTCTGGCGATACTGATCACGCAGAGCAACAATCTCTTTCTCAACTAGGGCATAAGGTAGCTCAACGTCGTTTTTTGCTATCAGAACATCAAGAACCTTGTTCTTCATGGTTTCACGAAGCTTCTGAGCAAGCTCACTTTGCATATTCTTGTTAATATCACCACGCAGCTCATCAATATTTCCGCTAGCAACACCAAAAGATTTAATGAATTCCTCGTCCACTTCTGGTAATACAGGCTCATTAATTGATTGCACAGTAATCTCAAATACAGCAGGCTTACCTGCTAGCTCAGCTTTAGAGTAATCATCAGGAAAGTTGACTTCAACATTTCGCGTGTCACCTGTTTTAACTCCCATCAACTGTTCTTCAAATCCCGGGATCATAGACTTAGAGCCTAAAACAAGTGGATGATTCTCAGCAGCACCACCTTCAAAGGCTTCACCATCAATCTTTCCGACAAAACTGATTACCACTTGATCCTCTTCTTTTGCTTCCCGCTCTACCTCATTCCAGGTGACCCGTTGTATACGGATTTTCTCCATCACTTTATCAATATCTTGATCTAATACTTCGCACAGAGGCTTTTCAATCTCTACCCCATCGAAAGAGCCAAATTCTATTTCTGGATAAACTTCGAAAGTCACGCTGTACTCAAACTCTTTTCCTGTTTCTGCATGTTGCGGCGAAAACTGAGGAGTGCCGGCGGGCCTAAGCTTTTCCTGAACAATCGCATCTTGCCATGTCTGCCGCATGGTCTCTTCGAGGACTTCTTGGCGAACAGAACCATCATAGTGCTGCTTAACAACGTCCAAAGGTACCTTACCTTTACGAAACCCTTTCAAATTCACTTTAGATTTTAAAGAATTCAGGCGACTACTTACCTCTTGTTCAATTTCATCGGAAGGAACCTGAACAGTTAACTTGCGCTGTAATCCACCAGTGATTTCTACTGACACCTGCATGACAAAACCCCATTACATATAAAATGTTGAAAAACTCAATAGAAAAACCGAGCCTGAAAGCAATGCTAACAAGCGAGGATCTGTTAAGCTGTTGTATTAAATAGTATTTAAATATGGTGCGAAAGGAGAGACTCGAACTCTCACGGGTTACCCCACTGGTACCTAAAACCAGCGCGTCTACCAATTCCGCCACTCTCGCGATAAGTCTTTAATAACGCCGGAAAAATCCGCTCGTTACGGAAGCGCCATTATCCTGTATTAATAAAATTCTTGCCACCCTTAAATCCCAACAGTCGCCAAATAATTGAAATTATTTTTATTTTGACCAACATGTCGCTCTATCTCCCCATTTTTTTTGTGAAACAGTACGGGATTAAACGAACTAACTCTCGAAAGTTGTCATGGTCAAAATTACCACGTAAAGCAATTCACGCAACAATTACACCCTCACTAGAAACCCTACACAAATAAAAAATTAATAAACCCCCTGTTTTGGCGCTTTTCATGCGAAACAGGCTACGCTATCATGTTTTTGCACTTTTATTGTTTGTCAAAGTACGATATAAATAGAATTCTTATTCAGTTATATTCACCTCTAAACATTATTATAAAAATGGAATAGAAAAGCTTATGAAAACACTAGCAGTATTAATACTTTCCTTATTAGCTTTTTCAGTCTTTGGAGCGTCTGCGAAGTCAAAGCAACTTTACACCTACACAGGAAATGATCTTTCCTCAAATTGTGTTGACGGAAGTGCTTACCGACGTGGATTATGCCTGGGCTACGTGAACGGCGTTGCGTCTATGCAGAAAAAAGCTTGTATTCCGGATGGCGTAAAATTCGGTCAATTAAAACGTGTTATTGAGCGTTATATGGAAGAAAATCCTGAGCAAGCCCATAAACATGCATTTAAAATTGTAGTGGCTGCACTTAAAGAAGCTTGGCCTTGTAAATAATCTGATTACTCATCATTTTTTTGCAAACTTGCCTGTTGTCTCATGATGACTCGACAGGCAATAAATCCTCCCCCTCGTTGTCACATAAATAGACCCTTATCTCTGTACTATACTTACTTCATAGTTTAATTTTTTAGGCTGCAGCACTTAATTCTACGGGATAAAGCTCTAAACCTGCTTTAATGGCTGAACACCTAACTTAATGGCGGTGTTATATGATTATCAGTACCACAGATCCGATCACAATGAATAATATTGCAGACCCTGACAATCACCCATCGATTATTGAAGGTAAAGGAAAGACAGCAATTCGGATTTACTTCGAATCTGAGGACACTCGCCAAATATGGTTGGAAATTTGCGGGGATTCTAATCAAAACCTCAGCCACCCTACTGAATTTGAATCGAATTGAATTGAATTAATGACACAATAAAAAAAGGAGAGTTAAGTTAACTCTCCTTTCATATACCAAAAAGCTACTTGAAAATTACCGACGTTTTTTCGACTTCTTACCAGATTTTTTCTTGGCCGCTTTCTTTGCAACTACCTTTTTCTTGCTAGTTTTCTTTTTTACGACCTTCTTCTTACTAACTTTCTTCTTGCTGGTTTTCTTCTTTATGACCTTCTTTTTAGCTAGTTTCTTACGCGCTGGCTTCTTCTTACTCTTCTTTTTAACAGCTTGCTTTTTAACTGTTTTCTTTGCTACTTTTTTCCTGGAAGGCGTACGCTTTGTGCTTACTTTTTTCTTAACAGATTTTTTCTTGGCGACTTTCTTCTTAGTCACTTTTTTCTTCAGCTTTTTCTTTAAAATTTTCTTGCGAATAGTTTTCTTGGCTACTTTTTTCCTGGAGACCTTTTTCTTGCTAACTTTCTTTTTCGCAGGTTTACTCGCTGTTTTCTTTTTACTTACTTTCTTTTTAGCCGCTTTTTTCTTGGCCACTTTCTTTTTGACCAATTTTTTCTTTGGCGTAGCTTTAGATTTCTTCTTTGCCGGCGCCTTTTTTACTGCAATAGTAATTTCTTCAGCTTCAATTATTGGTTCTGGTTCCGGCTCAACGTCAACCACAGGCTCAGTGAAGACCTCATCTACCTGATTGTCAGTGACCTCAATATCGGGTATCACTAATTCTTCTGTAGAAGGTTCTACGGGCTCATCATTGGCCCAGCTGCTGACAGAATTACCATACCCATAGTTACTGCCTGGCTCAGACTTTAAATCAGCTTCAATATTATTAGAAGTCGAATTTTCATCCTGAGACTGACTAAAGGAGGTAGATTCTGCTGAGCTATCTCCACCGCTTCCTTCTTCAGACTTTACCGCTTCACCATCCACCATGTTGTCCACTACTTTATGAAAATAGTCGACAAAAGACTCTTTCAAGTAGCTTCGAACCTCATCTTCGTCTTCATCAGTAAAGCTCATATTCATCATGCGAATTTTATCAATCTCATCGCTGGCAAATGACCGTACATTTTCTCGCCACATATTTTCAGCAAGCTCAAATAATTCGCTATTACTGTCTGACACAGACAAAATATCTTCTTCTAACTCTTCAATTGGTTCCTTGGCTCGATCAAATACACGCTGCTTAAGCAAATCTCTTTCGTCTTCGCTCATCTGCTCCCATACACTCATTGCACTCTCCTTAACATACTATTCGGAAATCTATTCAGGTCAGGCATTATAGACATCTGCATGACTGAAAGCATCAAAACAGTTTAATAACACCGGAATTCAGTTTGAATACGGTTAAATTCATATCAGTTTAGTCAATATTATTATTGCTTAAAGCCGCTTGAACACATTTCTCTGCCTAATCACAATTAGCTACAACGTTTTTATAAAACAAAAACCTAAAAAATATTCTTATCCAGTAGCAGCTTTTCCATCCAGACTATTATATAAAATCCATTTCTATATCTGAAACGTTTAGTAGGCTTTGTAGGCCATGTCAAGAAAACACTGAATAATGTAGTTATGGTAATCAATATAAATTAACTTAAAGCAGCCTAATATTTTGGTGGAATGCTCAACCAATCTTAATGAAAAATAATCGAGTCAAGCATGGTAATACCAGGCTATTTACCTCAAAATTTATCCACAGAAGCTGTGGATAACTTTGTGGATAAGTCTATAAATATGCACCAGAACCAGTGACTTTTACGTATTTCTGTCACATTGTGTAATTCATAAGCAAAGATTAAATTCACATGGAACAAAGACTTATTCGCCCTATATGATTAAAACACCTTATTGTGGGATTTTTTGACACTAAAGTGACAAAGTTTTAACAGCTGTGTATAAACCAAAATTGCTAATAACTTAGCCAAAGCAATCCCATCAGAGCCTTCACTAAAATTCAGAGCCTCTTTTACGTTCAAATACTTACGAGCCTCTATTCACTTCAAAACTAAACGTGGAACTTATTACAAATGTTTCACAGGTCATTCACTAAATTAAAATAATTTAAATTATTTTGTCATTGGCTATTCCCTTTCAGAAACCATCGTCTACACTTCAACATTCCGGAGCTTCTTACGCATGGAAGTTACGGTAATATTATAAAAATTTCATAAAAACCTACTTAGTATATAAACCTAAAATGATAACGAAATAGACATTGAATAATCAACAACGATTTACACTACTACCATTTAAACTTGAGCCTACACGGAACCAGCCCACCATTAGTGGACAGCTGTGTGCACAGAATACCAAATTCATGATCGAATTTAGTACAGTACAAACTCAAGACAATATTAAGTGGCCGAATTTTATCCAGAAGCCAATCAATAATGACAGAATGCGCCAGGGTGAATTATGGAAGCAAACATGTTTTGAACTATTTGTATCATCACCAGAAACTAAAGAGTACCGTGAGTTTAATTTCTCCCCAAGCGGACTATGGAATAGTTATGACTTTACAGATTATCGCCAAGACCCGAAAAATGCAGAGATCAAATCACCCTGCATTAAATACGTCAGCTCTGGATTCAGCATGCACTTACTCTCAGTCACACTTCCCCTCGAAAACCTTATGCAACACTTTAGTTCTCATACAAAACACGGGATTCAATTTGGCGTGACTGCAGTGATTCAATATTCAAATCAAAGCTATGACTACTATGCCCACAAACATTGCGGACAAGAACCTGATTTTCATTTACGCAATAGTTTTAATCTTAAGGAGCCTCTGATCAATTCATGATTACGATCTTACTGTCCTTTAATGTCAATGACTACGTTAAAAATCTTGCCAATAGCCGTGCTATTAGCTGCAATCTTCGCCTTGCCACTGATATTTCTGAACAGCAATCTCATTAACCAGAATTAATCAGAGGCTCCTTAAT
>VAOX01006714.1_pt1 | contig 10997 bp, 10 predicted proteins | sample 3393891 | NCBI WGS metagenome assembly VAOX01 (sample SAMN08290429, study PRJNA428436) | hydrothermal vent metagenome | isolation source: Deep-sea hydrothermal vent chimney | place: Indian Ocean: Southwest Indian Ridge | depth 2822 m m | reverse complement strand
CAATTAAATTCACTGGCTATTTCACAGAATCAACAGATTGCGGAAGCGTTTCCTCAGGAAAATAAAATGCAACGCCGGTATTTTCAGTTATTAAAAAATGCCTATATTGATGCACGATATTCAAAACATTATGAAATTACTCAGGAAGAGCTTGAATGGCTGGCTGAGAGAGTGGTGTGTTTACAGAAATTAACTGAAAGACTTTGTAAGGAGAAAATGGATAATTTAATATGACGAAAAAAGACACTTCAGGAATTCAGATGAATATGATCAGAATAGACTATATCCGGGCTTCAGGCTATTATTCAGCTACTGTTTTAATCTGTAATAAATGAAAGGGCACAATATGGAGCAGCAACAGCATGATAAAATTGAAAAAATCGTTCTTAGCTGTATTGATACGGCTAAAGCGATGCTGAATGAGTATGAACGTGTTATTCCTTTTGGTATCCGCTCATTTAATGATTCGGATGATCTGAAAATGAACTGCCCGGCAGATAAAAACCCGGACGCTAACTGGTCTGAACAGATCGAGCTGGTGGTTTCTGAATTGCAGGGGTTTGTTCGAAGTGATGATATATATGCAACAGCGCTGGTTACTGAGCTTGCCTCTGATGGTGATACGGGTATTGGCCTGCAAATCGAAACTGAGGTTTCATCTGTGCTATTTGTATACCCTTTCAGTAAACAGGGAGAGGAATGGCATATTGATGAGACGGTGAAAACAGATCAGCTACTGAGGACTGTCTATAACAACCATACGGCTTAAGCTGCAATTTAATTCATGATGATTCATCCTGGATAATCCGGGATAATCGACCTGCCTGGCGGGGTTATTATGGCGTTAAACCGAAAGTATTTCCTGCTTTTTCAAGCTCACATAGCTAAAAATTTACCGTCTTTAATGCCATTTTTTTCTTTCTATTTTATATCCCATGTCATTTAAACCTGGTTTCTGTTGATCCTGATCAATAGAAACGCCTATATAACTAATAGGTTATTTACTAATAAGCTCACATGAAGCGGCCTGGCTTTCCTTATAAAAACTAATAAAATCAAAAAGATAGAGTAATAATGATGGGAGGGGTCGTAACATTTTTCGAGTCTTAAATAGCCCATTTCATACGAATATGCCCTATAGACCGATTGCTGATTTCATGTATAAAATACTTACACAGAAGAGAACAGATTTATGAAATAGTGGCTATTTCAGACTATAGTTCTGACTGTTATTCTAGTAGTAATTTTTGATTAGAACAAATGAACCATTAAAAGTTAAGGGGATGTATATGTTGGGTTATAAACAGCTTGCTCGCAGGGGGCCTGGCCTGATTCTGCTTGCAGTCAGTTCGTTGAGCTTTGCCGCGCCTGGCTCGGTTAATGAAGGCAAGGCATTATTTGAAACCAGCTGTATGGCCTGTCATCAGGCAGATGCGATCGGTAAGCCAGGCTTTGCACCGTCATTAACGAACCAGGAGTTACTCAGTGTTGCCTCCGATAAATTTTTTATGTCAACGATCCGTGATGGGCGTGCTGGAACCGGTATGCCGCCCTTTGCTCATCTGGGTAAAAAGAAAATTAAAAGCATTCTTGCCTTTTTACGCTCCCATGAAAAAACCCCAAACAGGTCTAAACAAATTGATGCTCAATCCGATTCCTATGGGGATGCTCGTAAAGGTGAATTATGGTTCACTCAAATCTGTGAGAACTGTCATGGCATTAATGGGGAGGGGTATGGCTCAGGAATGGTTGGACCCGCCATTGGAAAATCGGGGTTTTTAAATAAGGTTTCGGATGGTTTTATTCGTGAAACCATTAAAAATGGTCGTTCGAATACGCGTATGCGTGGGTTTGCCGGGCCAGCAGGGCTGGCGAACTTAAATGTCTCAGAGGTTGACGACATTATTGCTTTTCTACGCAGTTTAAATGAAAGTAGCCGCAAGCGGCGCTGATCATTTAATCGAATAAAAATTGTGAAGATTATAATTTAAACTATTTAATGGGAATAACAGCATTATGAAACGTACAAAAGATCTTTCCCGGCGTGATTTTATTAAAAATAGCACGTTTATTACAGGCGCAGCAGCGGGCGCTGGACTGTTTGTAAGCGATAATCCCGAACTGGAAGCCTCTCCTTCAAAAGATAAAAATACGGCCAAACGAACAACGGCGCTGGCACAGTGCCCTTATTGTGGTGTTGGCTGTGGCACGATTATCGTCTCAGAAAATGGAAAAATTGTGTCTATGCGCCCGGATAAGGATCACCCAACGAACTATGGGCTGCAATGTATCAAGGGCTTAACGGCAGCCGAACCCATTTATGTTGATCGTCTCGAAGGGGACACAATGGTGCGTAAGGATGTATGGGAGGAGTGGAGTAAAAAAGATCATGGGGATATGGAATTTATCAGTAAAACAAAAAATGCCTTTGATGATGAGCTGTTTGTGCACGTGCCCTATAAAGAAGCATCGGATATGGTGGCACATAAAGTTGTTTATTTTGCTAAAAAATACGGCGGTAATTCTATCGCGCTGTATGGTTCCGGTCAGCTAACAATGGAAGGTCAGTATCTGGAAAATTTGTTTATGAAAGGCGTGCTGGGCTCTAATACCATTGAGGCTAATGCACGTATGTGTATGACGTCTGCGGTTACGGGCTATTTTGCAACACTGGGTTCAGATACACCACCGCTTGCCTATGATGACCTGGAACTCTCGGATATGGTAATGCACTTCGGGCATAATGCCCGTGAGTCTCATCCCATTATTTACTGGCGTATTGCCGATCATAAAAAGAAAACGGATATACCCACGGTTATGGTTGATCCTCGCTGGACGGGATCAAGCCAGGGCTATGCCGATATTAATGCTAAAAATCATGTTCATATGCCGGTGCTTAATGGCGATATCAGTCTACTTAATTCCATTGCTCATGTATTGCTTAAGGATCATGATGATGTGATTGACTGGAAATTTGTCAAAGAGCATTCCACTGGCTGGGAAGAGTATGTCGATGAGGTAAAGAAAAACTACAGCCCTGAACAGGTGCAGGATCGAATGGGCACAGATCAGGTGGGACCCGATGTGATTCGTAGAGTGGCCGGAATGTTTGCAGATGCAACACGCAAACGCCTGAAGCGAAGCAAAATGGATCATGCCGGAGATGGCCATGGTGGCGTTATCATTATGTGGGGTATTGGCTATAACCAGCACATTCATGGGCAGCATAATGTTATATCCATTATCAATCTGTTAACGCTAACCGGCAATCTGGCAAAACCCGGTTGTGGTCCATTTTCCATGACAGGACAACCCAATGCGATGGGCGAGCGTTTTACAGGCGGCTTAACCGGACGCCTGCCATTTAATATGCCACTTAAAAATACAAAACACCGCAAGCATATGGCAAAGCAGTGGGGTGTTCCAGAGTCGAATCTGGTAACTGCAATGAAAGGCAATAATGTCGGCATGGCAATCGGCATGATGGAACGTGCAAACAAGGGTGAAATTAAAGCCATGTTTCTGGTGTATGCAACGCATATCGATTTGCCGGATCAACATAACCTGGTACGCCCGGGGTTGATGAAATCATTTAATGTGGTTCAGGAAATATATCGCCATGCGCCGAATAATCTGTTTGCAGATGTAATCTTCCCGGCGGCAACCTGGGGTGAAGTAGAAGGCGTGTATATCAGTTCTGAACGCAGAATTAATATCTGCCAGGCAGGTGGCACACCCCCCCCGGGTTGTTTGCCGGATATGGATATGGTGATAGACAAGGGCAAGGAAATTGCGGATTTGCTGGGGCTGGATAGTAAGAAAATTTTTCCATGGGGTAGAAATAAAAATGGTTTCTATGATGCTGAGCAGGTTTTTCGCTCGGTTGTCGAAGCGTCTGTGGGAACCGACACCGATTTAACCGGTATGCTGGAAGTAGAAAAAATTGATGGCACAGGTCTGTACCAGCAGCTGATTGATCACCGGGGCGTGCAATGGCCTGCACCGACTTACAGTATTGCAAAGGCGGGGGGTGCAAAACGCCGCTTTATGGGGCAGGAAGGTGTCTGGAAGTCCAAACCTTATGGTTACTTTAGAACGAATGATGGAAAAGTACATATTAAACTGTGTAAACAGGATTATAGTCAGCGTAAGGAAATTACCGAAAAACTGATGGAGTTTGGTGTTAAAAAAGACCATTATGTGATTGATAATCTCGATATTATAATCAAAGCAAGGGATATGGCGTTAACCCCCGATTTACCGGATGAAGAACATCGTGATAAAAGCTGGGATAAGATACCCGAAAATAAATATCCGTACTGGCTGGGCCTGGGCGTAGTGTATGAGCATTTCCATACTGCGAAGTCTAACCGAAGCCCAACGACCCGGCGCCTGGTGCCGGAACAGTATGTGGAGATGCATCCGGATGATGCCGAAGCACTGGGTATTAAAGATGGTGATCAGGTAAGACTCATTACACGCCGAGGGTATTATCAGGCGCGTGCGCAGGTGGGTACAAACAGTATTATTCGTCCCGCACGCAATTCGGTTCCACGGGGTTATCTGTTTAGCCCGTGGAATCTGTCGGTTGCAGACAGTGCAGATCCGAAGAAAAACAAATGGCTGGTCAATGCGGTGTCCAGTCGTGTGTTTGATCCGGTGTCAGGTCAGGTCGACTTTAAAAAACTGGCCTGTCGCATTGAAAAAGTCTGATCAATACATTAAGGTGAAAATGACTAGCTACATCGATGTGTAGCTAGTCTGGCACGGTAATTAGTCTGGCATATGAAAAGACGAAATTTTTTAAAAGAACTCGTAGCAGGCAGTCTGGCAACAACGGTATTAAAGCCGTCTATTGTTGATGCAGTTATAGCCAATAAAACCTTTACAGCAAAAGTAGGACAACGGTATCTGCGCCCCCCGGGGGCACTGGATGAAGTCGCATTTGAGAGTCGGTGTATTCGATGTGGGCAATGTGGAGAGGCCTGTCCTAATCGCTGTATAGAGTATTTTAATCTGGAAAATGGTGTAAAGTCACTCAACACACCTTACATCACGCCACGAAAAAAAGCCTGTATTCTGTGTATGAAATGTGGCCAGGTTTGCCCAACCGGTGCGATTAAACCACTTGAGCGCACAGCTGAGGATATTCTGGGATTTGTAAAAATGGGCCGAGCGCGGGTGGAAAAAGCCCTGTGTTTATCCTATCAGGGTAAAACCTGTGGTGTTTGTTATCGTGCATGTCCGCTTCAGGATACCGCCATAAAAGTGCAGTTACTTGAGCAACCCGTGGTGCTGGATGCCTGTGTCGGCTGTGGTTTATGCGAGCGTTCCTGTATACAGCTTCCACAGGCCATAAAAATTATTCCAGCTCATATGGGCTGACGGTGCAGAAGCAGTTGAAAAAAATGAAATCGGATATAAAACCATTTTTTATATGGCGGCACTTAAATAAGCTGCGCTGGGTTATTCTAACGAGTATTTTTTTAATGCTTATATTTTTGCCCTTTGCCCATGTGTATCAGACATTTGTAGCATCTTTTTCCTATGATTTACTGGATCCGGGTGAAAAGCAGCTGTATGACCTGATGGAAATGCTAACATCTCCCTTTGTGAATAATCCTGCAACGGATCTGGATGTGATTAAAGGTAACACCTGGTCGGCTAATTTTTTCGGGTATAAAATATCCGATCCACTGGCGGTTGCTTCTCAGGTTGCGGCGGGACTGTCACTTTACTGGCCATTTATATTAACCGCGCTTATGCCGATTTTTCTGAGTGTTCTGTTTGGTCGATTTTTCTGCGGATGGATCTGCCCTGCCACTTTTTTATATGAACTGAATTCCACGCTTTCGTTATGGTTACAGCATTCAGGCATAAAAGTCGGCAGGCGGCGATTAAACAGACAGATTAAATACTGGGTATTAGGAGGCGGGCTTGCTATATCGGCCATGTCCGGTTCAGTGCTCATATCAATGATTTATCCACCGGCAATTATTGGTCGCGAAATATACTTTGCTGTGGCATTAGGAGGCTTTGGTGCCGGGCTGGTATTTTTTGTTTTAACGCTGTTGTTTGATCTGCTGGTTTCCAGACGAGGTTTCTGTCGTTATATCTGCCCTGGAGGAGCACTTTACTCATTGCTGGGGCACTTTCGTGTGTTTCGCATTAAACGCATCGTTGAGAATTGTAACGACTGTGCAAAGTGTAATGCGATCTGTGAGTTTGGGCTGGATCCACTGCGTGATGATTTTGGTCAGGAATGCAACAACTGTACAGCCTGCATTGCGGTGTGTCCGACAGATGCGCTGACATTGAGTGTGAAACTGCATGATGACAATAATCAGGGGCCAGGTCATCTGGGTAAGGTATATAAAAAATCGCATCAAACAGATTGAAACGTGGTTCTTAATTACTTATAAATGAGGATATTATGCAAAGACGCAGTTTTTTACAGAAACTGATTTTAGCTGCGACGACCTTTGGTGCAGCATCTATCCCCTATGGTATTTCTCGTTTGTTAATATCATCTGAGAGCACACCCTTTTCTAATCATTTACGCCCTCCAGGTGCGCTTTCTGATGAAGCCGCTTTTATTAATGCCTGCATCGGCTGTGGCATGTGCGGTGAGATATGTCCACCTAAATGTATACAGTTTGATAAAAGGCGTGGTGGTGGGTATAACACCCCGTATATAAACCCTGAGTATAAAGCCTGCATTTTGTGTGAGAAATGTACGCAGATATGCCCAACGCAGGCATTAACACCAACACGCAGAGAAGATGTTAAAATGGGTATTGCGCAGATTGATCGATCGGCATGCTACCCCTGGGTTGATCGAGGTGTGTGTGGTGCCTGCGTTGCAATTTGCCCATTGGGCGACAGGGCTATAGCGTTCGACTTTGCAAATATGTACCGCCCCTATATAAAAGAAGAAGGCTGTGCGGGTTGTGGCATGTGCGTAGAAATATGCCCACATCCGAGTTTGCCGATACGCATCGTTGAAATGGGGGAGAGCAGTGTTACAGGACACCGTATTTAAGCCGCGAGTGGATGTGCCATGCAGTTTATTTTATATCGAATAAGAAAGGCAGGTAATGAAAATATTCAGGAAAAATAATAATACAGCGGAAATATGGCCTGTTGTATCCGTGCTGTTTATTTTGTTGTTTGTATCTGTGGCATCTTATGCCCATCATGTACTGGGGCGGCCCGCATACAGCTTAAATGAAGATTCCAATACCCCGCCGAGTATGCAGGTTGAAACACAGATTGGCGAGTATTTTCTAACCTATATGGTGTTTCCTGCCTTTCCGAAACCCGGTGAAAATGGCCGCATTAATGTGTATGCTTCACGCATTGATAATGGCGACACTTTTCAGGGTGAGATGTCCTTCTCTGTGCGAAACGATAACTGGTTTGGCGATGAGAATGAAGAGAATATCGGTACTCAGAATGTTTATGATGGGGTATATCGACAGGGTTTTCTGTTTAAGGAAAAGGGCAAATATATTATTACCGCAAAATTTACCTCGGGTGGAGAGCCTTATATTATAGACTTCCCGCTACAGATAGGCGAAAGCTCTTCAATGGCCCCGGTGGGCGTTGCTCTGGGTGGCATTGTATTTGTGCTCATAATGGTAAATATTATTCAGCGCAAGCGCCTGATGCGTGAAAAAATACGCTCAACAAGGAACGACCCGGAGTGACCCATCCTGGCTTGCCCGAATTCTGGTTTTATAGTGTATGGGGGGTTATGCTGATACTCAGTGTCTGGTCGTTAATTAAAAAAACGCCCGCTGATATTTCGACAAGGCACATCAGTCTGGCAAAAATTAAGCAGATACAGCCCGTTATCCGGTTTCTTACAACGGCTATCTGGCCATTATTAGTGTTAAAAATAATCGCGGTTTCTTTTTTTCTACTGGTGATTTACGCCGGTCTTATGGGAACACCTGTCGCCGAAAAAAATATTGCCACAGTGCTCACCTGGAATATCTGGTGGGCCGGTTTAATTGTTTCGGTGTTTTTTTTCGGCTCGGCCTGGTGCGCAGTCTGCCCATGGGATACGCTGGCTAACTGGATTGTTAAGCCCCGACTATGGTTTAATAAACAATTAGTGATTAAAGTGAATAATGCTCTGGAGCTGACACCCCCGGCATGGCTGCGCAATGTTTTCCCCGCATTGCTGATGTTTATCGGGCTTACCTGGCTGGAGCTGGGCGTAGGCGTTACCACCAGCCCTTACTGGACAGCCCTGCTTTCTTTATTAATGGTGGTGCTGGCAACTGCTACATTAGCCATTTACAAAAATAAAGCCTTCTGTCATTACATCTGCCCTGTGGGGCGCACCGTAGGTTTTTATGCACAGCTGGCACCTGTAGAATTGCGGCCCATTAACACGGACACCTGTTTACACTGCACGAGCCTGGCATGTTTTAATGGCACAGATACAGTTGATGCCTGCCCTACACAACTGGTTATGGGGCGTTTAACCCAGAATACTTATTGCACATCATGTGGTAACTGCACACAAAGTTGCCCACATGAAAATATTAGCTGGCGGCTGCGGCCTCAGAGCTACGAGGCGATACAGAGTGCGCGGCCCCATTGGGATGAAGCCTGGTTTATGCTGGCCTTGCTGGCGCTAACCAGTTTTCATGGTATCACCATGATGGAATTCTGGGAAGGCGGGATAAGTCGTTTTGCACAGTTAATCGGAGATTCAGGGCAGTTGCTGATCAGTTTTTCGACAGGATTAATATTAAGTATCATAATACCCGTGTTGGTATATGTGCTGGCTGTTGTTTTAACTCAGTATACAGTAAAAAAAAATATTCACTTTAAAAAAGCCTTTACAGGTCTGGTTTTTGTGACACTGCCGCTGGCCTTTGCCTATCATCTTGCGCATAACCTCAACCACATGATTCGTGAATCGGTGGGTGTTACTCAGGTATTTTTAAACCCTCTCGGTGTGGAGGCTGAGGCGGCAACACTCGCGCAGAGTATTTTAAAAGAATATAATATGCTGTTATCTCAGGACGTGTTGTTTGCATTACAGGCAGGGTTAATGGCATCGGGTTTCTGGATAGCGATAAAAGTATTGCGCCATCGGGCGCACCATTTATTCGCCGCTACAGGCTGGCAGCTGATGCCCATGTTGCTGTTTATTCTGGGGGTTAGCGGCTTCAATCTCTGGATGTTATCTCAGCCTATGGTTATGCGGCTGGGTGCATTGTGTAAAGCCGTAAATTAGAGGACAGCAGATTGGATAGACGTGCATTTTTTACACGAGGTGCGGGCAAAGCCGCACAGGCAATAACAAAACATGCAGCAGATCAGGCGCGTAAAAATGCCATGCGCTGGATACGCCCGCCGTTTGCCATTGAAGAGCTGGACTTTTTACTGGCCTGTGATCGGTGCGCACAGTGCATTGATGCCTGCCCGCATGATGTTATTTTTCCCCTGCCTTCGAAACTGGGGATTAAAGTTTATACAACACCTGCAATGGATTTATTAAACCAGGGCTGTCATTTATGCGAGGACTGGCCCTGTGTTCAGGCCTGTACCCGAGGCGCATTAAAGCTTGCCGATAATCGACAGGATGAGTCGGAGAAAGAACAGGCGCAAGCGTCAGATAAAAAAATCGTGCCGCGCAAACTTCCTGTACTGGCCGTTGTGTCGATTAATGAAGAAACCTGCCTGCCTTATAATGGCCCGGAATGTGGCGCGTGTAATATCTGTCCGGTACAGGGAGCCATGACCTGGGAGATGCAAAAACCGCTGATTAACTCCCTGCTTTGTACAGGTTGCGCATTGTGTCGAGAAGCCTGCATTGTAGAGCCGAAGGCTATTTCTGTTAAATCAGCTAATGGTTAAACACTACCAGTCTTCCTCAACTGGAACAGGCATATCACTGTGGCATTTAAAGCAGGGAAGGTTTTGTTCTTCATAGTAACTATGGTCATCATCATCACCGCCCCGGTACACTTGAGTATTCTCTGGTAGCTGGTGAGCAATACCTTTGTGACAGTCTATACAGGTTTTATTTCTGTACTGTGAGTACTTGTGTACCAGACCACTACGGCTTTGTTGCTGGCTTATCTCCATTGCAGCAAACGTGTGGCAGTTTCGACACTCACGGGAGTCGCTTTCTTTCATCGCCTTCCAGACATTCTGAGCAAGCTTCAGGCGTTTTTTATTAAATTTTTCAGTGGTGTTAATTGAACCGGTTATGGCATGAAACAGCTCATTGCTAGCCTGTATTTTGCGAGCGACTTTATGAATCCAGTCTCGGGGTACATGGCAGTCTGAACAGATAGTGCGTATACCCACCCGATTTTTAAAGTGGATGGTTTTTCGGTATTCCTGATAAACATTGTCTTTCATCTCATGGCAGCTAATGCAGAAATCCAGTGAGTTGGTTGCTTCCATGCCCGTGTTAAATCCGCCCCAGAAGATGATGCCGACAACCATGAAAAACAATGCCGCTCCCACAGTTGTACCGAAGATGAATTTCCGGAAAAGTAAGTGTCTGAAGAAATTTAGCATGAATGAGTCAACTGTGTTTGCTACAGGCTGTATTATAGTTGTTATCTGATCAAACAGTAATTTAGAATATGGTGAATAATTAATGCAGATCAAATAAATGAGGAATTTGAGTGTTCAGGGGAGTGAAATCGAGTGTCGGCATATGCAATCAGGTAAAGTAGCGTATTTACGGGTAGTTAAGCCGTGCTCATATTTGAGGTAAAGTTGTGTTCGGGTGTGCTTTTAAAATAATTATTTTATGAATAAGACAGGAGATAATCATTACGTGTTACAAAGGCGCTAAAGGGGGGGGGGCACGGCCCGTTCTCCCGCTGCCACCTCTTCATCCTTTGTACCGGTCGTAAACCTGGAAAAATCAGTTGAGTCACGAAAGTATGCACAACTTCTTGATTCGTATAGCTATATGAAAAAAGTGCTCATCACCAATAAGGTGACTTCACATTTTT
>VAOX01020827.1_pt1 | contig 11024 bp, 12 predicted proteins | sample 3393891 | NCBI WGS metagenome assembly VAOX01 (sample SAMN08290429, study PRJNA428436) | hydrothermal vent metagenome | isolation source: Deep-sea hydrothermal vent chimney | place: Indian Ocean: Southwest Indian Ridge | depth 2822 m m | reverse complement strand
CCCAGGACACGCAGATTTTGGCGGTGAAGTAGAACGTGTACTTTCTATGGTTGACTCGGTATTACTCCTGGTTGATGCGGTTGAAGGCCCAATGCCTCAAACACGCTTTGTAACAGAAAAAGCATTAAAGCGCGGTTTACGTCCTATCGTTGTTGTTAACAAAATTGACCGTCCAGGTGCTCGCCCTGAATGGGCTTTAGACCAAACCTTCGAATTATTTGATCGTTTAGGTGCGACCGATGAACAACTCGATTTTCCTGTTATTTACGCGTCAGGCTTGAATGGTTTTTCTGGTTTAGAGCCGGATGTAAGTGAAGGCGACATGACACCATTGTTTGAAGCTATTGTTGAACATGTGCCGGTTCCACCCGTTGATGCTGATAAACCGTTACAGCTTCAAGTTTCAGCACTTGATTACAACAGCTTCGTTGGCGTTATCGGTATTGCGCGTATTGAGCAAGGTAAACTGAAAAAGAATCAGCAAGTTACCTTGATTGATGTTAACGGTAAAACACGCAATGGTCGTGTTCAAATTATTTATGGTTTCCTTGGTCTTGAACGTATTGAAACTGAAGAAGCAGAAGCAGGTGACATCATCGCCTTCACGGGTATCGAAGGCTTACGTATTTCAGATACGATTTGTGATCCTGCTAACGTAGTTGCATTACCGCCTTTGTCGGTTGATGAACCTACTCTCAGCATGACTTTCCAAGTTAATAACTCTCCACTTGCAGGTCAAGATGGTAAGTATGTAACAACCCGTAATATTCAAGAACGCTTAGATCGTGAATTGATTCATAACGTGGCATTGCGTGTTGAGCAAGGCGAGACACCGGATAAATTCCGCGTATCAGGTCGTGGTGAATTGCACCTCTCTATTCTTATTGAAACCATGCGTCGAGAAGGTTTTGAGATGGGTGTTTCCCGTCCAGAAGTTATCATACGTGAAGTGGATGGCGTTAAAGAAGAGCCTTATGAAATGATCACTGCCGATGTTGAAGAACAACATCAAGGTAGCATCATGGAAAAACTCGGCGAACGTGGTGCAGACTTAAAAGACATGGTGCCAGACGGACACGGTCGTGTGCGTTTAGACTTTCTTATTCCTGCTCGTGGCCTAATTGGCTTCCGTACTGAATTCATGACAGCAACACAAGGTACTGGCTTAATCTACAGCGTCTTTGATCATTACGGGCCTGTTAAAACAGGTGACTATGGTCAGCGTATGAATGGCGTATTGATTTCAAATGGTAAAGGCAAAGCCGTTGCATTCTCTTTATTCAATCTACAAGATCGTGGCCGCATGTTCTTAGACCATAACGATGAAGTATACGAAGGTATGATCATCGGTATTCACACTCGCTCAAATGATTTGGTTGTAAACGTATTAAAAGGTAAGCAGCTTACCAACGTACGTGCATCAGGTACTGATGAAGCTATTTCATTAACGCCACCTATCAAGCAAAGTTTAGAGCAAGCGTTAGAATTTATCGATGATGATGAATTGGTTGAAGTAACGCCACATTTCATTCGTTTACGTAAAAAAATATTAACAGAGAATGAACGTAAACAAGCAAATAGATCTGCTAAAAAGTAAATAATACTCTACGTTAAACTGAGCACTTAAAAGCCCCGTTAAGAATATTCTTAACGGGGTTTTTTATTGCATTAATAATTAATAAAACATGGATTACATGCTAAGTTACAACTAATATATAAGCTTCTGTATGTTAAATACAAATGAAGGAAAAATTATGATTGGGAAAAAGAACATAGTCTTTGGTTTTATATTTTTTGCTTTAACTGCTTCGCTCGGTGCAGTCATGGTCGATATGTATGAAGAATATGGCGCTGCAGCAGGTGAAAAACAGGTCAGTGTTGGACGACTCGCCCAATTAAAAACAGACGGTTTTGAAGAAGAACTAGAACCTTTAACCGCACTACAAATCGCAAAAGCAAATACTGATGGCATATTAAGCATGAGTAAAGTCAGTAATGTTGAGTTTGGTATAGATTACATAAAAGGTGGGCCTCATGCACACGGCAACCTTGAATCCTTATTGAATATAGTTGTCGGTTTTATACTGGGCTTTATTTCGATAGCCGTTTGGCAAAAACAACTATTGAGCTGGGGTTTTATTCTTGGCACACTTTTACATTCCGGCATGATGTTTTTAGAACGTGTCTTTGGTATGGCGTGGGCAGGTAAAGTATTAGAAAGCGGTGTTGGCCCTGTTATTATTTTAGCTTCACTTTTATTTATGGGGCTTGCTGTGGCAAAAGGTTTTAAACCCGAAGCAGTTAAAGATTAATATTTAACAAAAAATTATGCGAAATTTATACCCTGATATTTCACCCTATAAAACACATCAACTTAAGGTTGATGCGCCTCATGTTTTATATCTAGAAGAAAGCGGTAATCCTGATGGTATCCCCGTGTTATTTGTACACGGTGGGCCGGGTGCCGGTTGTGAGTCGTACCACCGTCGTTTTTTTGACCCTAATTTATACCGTATTATTTTATTTGATCAGCGGGGTTCAGGGCGTTCAACACCTCATGCCGAATTAGGCGGTAACAATACGCAAGCACTGGTTGCTGATATGGAAGTGATCAGAGAAAAATTGAATATTAACCGCTGGGTTTTATTTGGCGGTTCATGGGGTTCAACTCTTTCGTTAGTGTATGCTCAAACGCATACTGATCGCGTAATGGGTTTAATTGTTCGCGGTATTTTTTTAACGCGACAAAAAGAAATAGATTGGTTTTATCAAGAAGGTGCAAGTCGAATTCTTCCAGATTACTGGCAGGACTTTATCGCTCCGATTGATAAAAGCGAACGTGGTAATTTATTAAACGCCTATTATGAAAAACTTACAGGTAAAAATGAAATTGCACAAATGCAAGCAGCAAAGGCTTGGTCAATATGGGAAGGGCGTACCGCAACACTAAAACAAAATAAAAATGTCATTGAGCATTTTGGCAGTACGCATACTGCATTGAGTTTAGCGCGGATTGAATGTCATTACTTTATGCATGATTCTTTCTTAGAAGAAAATCAAATACTTAACAATGCAGATAAATTAAAAAATATTACAGGTATCATTGTGCAAGGGCGGTATGATTTAATTTGCCCAATGGAAAGTGCGTGGGACTTACATCAAGCATGGCCAAGCTCAACATTAAAAATTATTGCTGATGCAGGACATTCTGCAACTGAGCCAAGCACAATGGATGCTTTAGTAACGGCGACCGATGAAATGGCAGAGCAATTAAAATGATTGCGCTTATTCAACGCGTTACAGAAGCTAAAGTTGTTGTGAGTGATGAAAATATCGGTGAAATAGGGCAAGGTATTTTAGCTTTTATTGGTATTGAAAAAGAAGATAGTGCAGAGCTTGTTTCTCGTTTACTCAATAAAATATTATCTTATCGTATTTTTGCAGATAACGAAGATAAAATGAATTTAAGCGTACAAGATATAAAGGGTGGTTTATTGTTAGTGCCTCAATTTACGCTTGCCGCAGATACACAAAAAGGCTGTCGCCCCAGTTTTTCTTCTGCTGCCCCTCCTACTTTGGGCAAAGCTTTATTCCGTGAGTTGGTATTGCAAGCAAAAAACAACTATCAGAATATTGCAACAGGTGAGTTTGGTGCAGACATGAAAGTGTCCTTGTTAAATGATGGTCCCGTTACATTTTGGTTACAGGTAAAAAAATGAAAAAAGTAGTTGTTGGTTTTTTAGTGCTCGTCGTTTTATATTTTATATTAGATAAAAATACAGAAAATCATAAACCTATTGTCGAAGCATACCCTTGGCAAATAACGATTTTAGCAGATGGCAAAACACGTGTGTTTGGAATAATACTGGGTGAAACATTGTTGCGAGAGGTGAGTTATAATTTAAACAGCACACCAAAGATGGCGTTGTTTAAAACAAATGAAAAATTAACATTAGAAGCCTATTACAAAAATATTTCATTAGGAGGGTTGATTGGTAGTTTTATTATTACCCTTGATGCGTCTAGTGAACAACTCAATAATATCAAAAATGTAAGCAAAGAAAAAAGGGCTGAAAATAAAGGTGTACGTTATGACCTTGATAAACCAACAGCTGATAATGCCGCGTCTCTGCGGGTTAAGAATTTAATCTATATTCCTAGTGCGCAATTAACAGAAGATATTATTATAAAAAGATTTGGTCAGCCAACGCAGAAAATAAAATTAAAAACAAAAGAAATAGGTTGGCATTACCTTTATCCAGAAAAGGGATTAGATCTTATTTACAAAGAAGATGGAAAAGAAGTTTTACAATACGTACTGGCAAAAAACTTTAATGCACTGCTTGAGCCGCTGCAGGCTCACTAAAAGGGGCGACAGTAATACGGTTTCTGCCTTGGTCTTTTGCGATATATAAGGCTTGATCTGCTGAATTAAGTAAAGACTCACCGAGTGAACTAATATTCTTATTAGTTGCTGTTGTCATAGTTGTGCAGCCAATTGATACTGTGACATTTAAATCATCAGGTAAACTGTCGACATGCAAAATCGCATTGGCAATTGAAAGTCGAATACGTTCAGCAATGTCTTGAGCAAGTTGGGTGTCTGTATTTGAAAGTAAAACAGCAAATTCTTCACCGCCATAACGCGCTAAAACATCGCTTAATCGCATTTGTTGTTTGATTATGTTGGAGACATAACGTAAAACTTGGTCGCCAACAGAGTGACCGTACAAATCATTAAATGATTTAAAGTGATCAATATCAATAAACAAACAGCTCACCGGTTGTTTTTCGCGTAAACCACGCACGACTTCTTCTTCTAGTCTTTGCATAAAGTAACGGCGGTTGTGTATACCGGTTAATGCATCGGTTAGCCCGAGTAGTTTTAGTTTTTCATTATTTACCGCGTTCTCTATGCACACCGCAAGAATAGAAGACAAACGCTTAATTAAATCTGTCCCAATTCCCGGTACAAAGCGTGTTTCATCGTAGCTAGCAAGGTTAAGTGAGCCAATTAATTTATGGTGACGAAACAAAGGTAAAATAGCCACGCTACTCGGTTTTTTACGAATTTTAGGAAATAAAATATCCTCACAGGCATCGGTACACTTGCCTAAATAAGGTTCATCTTTAAAGTTTGGGAATAACGTTTTTTGAAAATCAATAGGGCTTGCTTTTTCTTCTGCTGTTGTTTGCGCAATGACAACGTTTTCTAACTGGGTGTGGGTATTAGAAAAAATAAGCGTAGGCATTTTGAGTAAGCCTGGGCTCATAAATTCAATAACATGACGGATTTCATATTTAGGATCGATGAGCATTAAGGAAACATAGTCTAAATCATAGGCATCACGATATTGTTGCAAAATAATATCAATAAGCTCAGGCAAGCTATTCGCACTAATAAAATTTAATTCTTGTTGCTGCATTTTCTGCAGTTTTAATTCATTTTTTTGCGCCTGCGACATAATCGCTTTGAGCTGTTTTCTTAGCTCGAAATTAGATTTTTGATCAGTTTGGCTCATTGGACTATTATTTTTTTCAACCATATATAAATACAGTGTGCGCGCCATTTTTTTGGGGAGGGACAAAAGCTGTTTGCGCAACAACAAAATCGCTTAATACTTTAGCATACTCCACTCTCAGAGAGCCAAAAAATAGTGTGATATTCTTTGCATCATGAGAAGTAAAAGCTTATTTTTATTGCATGTATTTTTTGTCCGCATACAAGTAGGTATACTGTATGCTTAGAATAATAAAAGAGTACTTGTGAATGTCGGTGAAAAATAATGCGCAACAGATTGAAATAACAGCAGAAAACAAATGTTCCTTTTGTAAAGGGACAAAGTGTTGTGTATACGTGACACAGGAAATGGAAACACCACGTTCCATCTCTGATTTTGATCACATGCTCTGGCAGCTCGCGCACCAAGATATGCAAGCTTATAAAGATGAAGACGGCTGGTTTTTAATTGCTATGAATAAGTGCCAATTTTTACAAACTGACGGTGGTTGTGGGATTTATGAAACACGCCCACAAATTTGTCGAGACTACTCAAATGATTTTTGCGAATATGATGAACCGGCTGAGATACATTTTGAATATTATTTCAAAACGTATCACGAATTGGATGATTACTGCCGCAAACGATTTAAAAAATGGGATCAGCGGTTTGAAGCAGAGTAGGAAATAAAGCACTAACGCAAAAAATTCAATTTTTTTAAGGTGTAATGTCTCGAAAATCTTTAATTGCCTGAAATTCTTCCGTGTCCCGTTGCGGGCTTTGGCTATCTGGATTAAGTACCGCCAGTAAATGTTGAATACCGTGTTTTTGTGCAGATCGCAAAACGGACAAGGTATCATCTACTAGCAAAGTTTCATCTTTGTTAAAGGGGAGTGTTAAATTTAACTTATCCCAAAATTCAGGTTCTTCTTTTGGTAGTCCAAAATCATGTGCACAAATAATGTCATCAAAGTGATGACTTAACGAAGTACGTTCCATTTTGAGCATGAGACTTTTTTGGTGTGCGTTAGTCACAAGTGCAACATGTTTGCCTGCTGCTTTAACGGCATCTAAAAATTCCACAACGTGTGGGTGTATGGCAATAAGGTGATCAACTTCTGCTTTGAGTAACGCAATATCCAGATCAAGCTGCTCAGACCAAAAATCAATACAGTACCAATCCATCGTGCCTTCTGCAGATTGAAATTTAGGAACTAAAATCTTCCGCGCATCATCAATATGCAGTTGGTTTTTTTCCGCATAACGCAATGGAACGTGATGTTGCCAAAAAAAATTGTCGAAGTGTAAATCGAGTAAGGTGCCGTCCATGTCGAGTAGCACGGTTGATATGTTGTTCCAATTCAGCATTGAGATAAAAACTATAAGTAAAGAAGATAAGAGTAATCGTACCAGTTTTTTAAGCTAAATTTTAGTCAGAAAATGCTATAGTGTCATTTCTATGGAGCATAAAGACCTCAAAGAACTGCTTGATCCCGTCATACAAATTGCCTATCAAGCAGGCAATGTGATTATGGAGGTCTATGAGGCCGGTTTTTCTGTTGAAGAAAAACCCGATCATACCCCTGTGACAGAAGCCGATATTGCCGCAAATAAAATTATTATCTCAGAACTTAAAGAACTCACTCCACACCTGCCCATTCTTACCGAAGAAGTGAAGCCCACATCTTACGAACAACGCAAAAATTGGCCCCGTTATTGGTTAATTGATCCGTTAGACGGCACGCGTGAATTTATTAAGCGCAACGGTGAGTTTACCGTGAATATTGCCTTAATAGACGGCGATGAATCGGTGATGGGGGTGGTATATGCGCCCGTTATTGGTGTGCTGTATTATGCGGCAAAAGGGCAAGGCGCATTTAAACAAGACAGCACCAATGAACCAAAGAAAATTCGTGTGCGTGAAAATTGCTCGAAGAAAACAGTAGTTGCGTGTGGCCGCTCTCATCCAACCGCAGAGATTATTCGGTTTTTAGATAATCTCGGTGAACATGAAATTGTTCGCGTTGGCAGCGCATTAAAGTCTTGCATGGTTGCAGAAGGAAAAGCTGATTTGTACGTCCGTTTAGGCCCCACGTGCGAATGGGACACTGCTGCTGCGCAATGTGTGGTTGAAGAAGCGGGTGGTAGCATTACGGATACCAGTATGAAACGCTTACGCTATAACACTAAAGATGAATTGTTAAATCCCCATTTTTTTGTCGCGGGCGACCAGTCGATAAAATGGGATGATTATCTTTAATGCTCGTCGTAAACCGACATGATTGTTTTTAACTCAAGCAGTACTTGTTGAGTTTCTTCAGAGTTGAGATCGTCCGTTAACGCCACCGAATGGCCGGATTCCAGTGTCGCAATCGAGGCGCGAACGACCCCACAGCCAGCTTCACACACTGCTTCAATTCGTTGGTTAATTTTTAGAGAATATGTAGGCATAAGACAGAGGTAATTGCGAAAAAAAGCAATTCTACCACCTCACTTTAACTGAGGTAAATAACTTGTTTGATTTTCAGCCAAATGAAGATCAGTCATTTCATGTGAAATGGCACTAAAGCTACATAAACAGTACATAAATTAACACTTATGTACTGTTTATGAAAAAAGCACTTACGCAGAATCACCTGTTGTTTCAGTCGGTGCGTATTGTGCAGGATTCGCTTGAAACTTAGTGTGACAGCTATCAGAACAAAAATGTAACGTTGTGCCTTGATATTCTTCTTTTGCTGCTGCATTACTTTCTTCAATTGTCATACCGCATACTGGATCTTTAACCATGATATTTCTCCTTTGTTTGTAGTTGAAGTGTACAACCTATGTGCTACGCACAGGTCAAGTTTTTATTTATAAATTTTCTTCGCTTAACCTGCGGGTACGGCAAATAATAAAACAAAAAGAAGGATAAGAGCAATAAAAACAAAAAGAATACGTTCACGAACATTATGGCAAACACTAAAAGCGACTAGACACTGTAGTAAATAATAAAAAGCAAAGGCGCGTGATGCCAAAGCAATAATCTCAAAGGTTGAACCAGACCATGCTAATGCCATCGCGGCAGCTCCGACCATTAAATAACCCCAACGCGTGTCGAGGCGTTGTTGACTAGCTTCTTGCATATTGGCCGCTGCTGCGAGTGTGTCTGCAACGGCTGCAGAAAATTGTGACATGCTGGCAGCAATAATTAAGGGTATAGGTAATAATATGGAGGCCGTTGCCGCTAAGGTTATTAGGCTATTGTCGTCATAATTTCCGTTTAATGCTGAGACTATAGGCTGAGCGAGAGCAACAAATAAAATATAGATTGTAAGCGAAAAATATTGTGACCAACGTGAAGCGCGAATACGAGTAACCGTATCAAAAGTTTTACCAAGATAACGTGTTGTTTCAAAGCCTTGCACAACAATTAATGTACCTGCCACAATGGTAATCATTTCCCAGCTACTTCGTTGCGGCATCTCAGGTAAAGTAAAATTTCCTTGAGATAAAAACTGATTAAAATCATAAACAGCAAATAAAATAAGCAGTACAGTAAGAATAACAAGCGTGATATAAAGTGCCCAGCGTTCTAGATTTTCCAATGGCTTCAAGCCACCAAATAAACCTATAATAGTGATTGAGCCTATTATTATCGTGGTCATCATGCTTTTGTTGAATGCGCTATCCATATCAAAGTTGGCAAGAACAAAAGCAGATAAAATATGTACATAAAGGCATATAGAAATGACGTAAGCGGCAACCAAGGCATAATCAGAAAGTCGTTCTGCCATAAGGGTAAATTTTTTCTCGCCTTTTGCCAGTACAGGTTCGGCGCAAAGTATATTATGCCTAACAATTTTCCCTACTAAAAAAGCAATAGCAGCAATGACAACCATTGCGGGTAGTGCATAAGGGCCAACGGCACTTGCTAAAATAGGTACAACAACGAGAAAACCGCTACCGAAAATAGAGGCTAGGGGTGTACTTATTGCGGGAATAATATTTTTTACTGTGGTGGTTGTACTTGCTTCTATATTACAACTACCTTTATTTGTTGTGTGGCTTGTTGACATAGAATTAAGTTTCATTGGGGTTATAAAAGAATTGCCGAATACAAAAATATCATTTAATGTGGAACGAGTATACAGCGCGAGCGTTATTAAAAATAAAAGCTTATTCGTGTGGTTATTTAAATTGCATAACATCAAACATATAAGAGGATACTCAACATGAGTAGCTTGTAACAATATGGATTATTGCTGGCTTTAGTTATTGGTACGGTTGGTTTTATTTTATCAATCTACGCCATTGCCCGTACTTTTGGTAAAGCACGGCAAGAGCCCGGTAAAGATGTACCTGCTACTGCGGGGCAGTTATCACGTGATCCTGTTTGGATTCGTTATCATGCTCGTTATTATGGTTATGCTTTATTGTTTTTAGCTTTTGATATGGAAATGGCTTTTATGTATCCATGGGCCGTTGTTTATAAACAAGTGGGCATTGTTGCTTTGCTTGATATGGGCGTTTTTCTTGTCATATTATTTTTAGGTTTGTTATATGGGTGGAGTCAAGGTGCGTTGCGTAGACAATAATAAGGTAACAAGTAAATGATCACTGGAGCTCGAGCTCATTCTCAACAAGGAATAATGTCCGTACTTAAACGGATAGTTTCTTTTTCCATGTCACAAGATCTTGGTGTTTACGTTGTGCCCGGAACAGACGTTACACGTGCTTATGGGTTGGATATTGAAGCGGCTGGGATGAATATTGTTGCCAGTCCTCGACATGCCAGTGTTTTGCTTATTGCGGGTGATATACCAGAGGCATTACGTGATGCCGCTGCTGTTATATATGCACAAATGCCACGTCCACGCATTTTATTTCACTTAACAACATCAACAAGTGCTGATTTATCGCCATTACCGGCAGCCGATATTATTGCAGGGCTTTCTCAACAAGATCTGGTTAAGGGTGTTATTCAATTACGTAAAGCGCTTGCAGAAGGTGCCTTTCAGTCTGAGGTTTCAGATTTTGATGCACCCGTTTTACAAATTCGTATTGAATACGTTTGCCCAATGCACCCAGAAGTTATTCAGGATGAAGAAGGTTCTTGTCCGAAATGTGGTATGAACCTAATGCCGCGTGAAGTGGCGGCGAACACTGCACATAATCATGCTGAACATGATGTGCAAAGTGATGATCATTTATCTCATGATCATTCTGTTGCACACGATCATGCAGCCGTTGAATACACCTGCCCGATGCACCCCGAAGTAATTCAAAGTGAACCCGGTTCTTGTCCAGAATGCGGCATGAATTTAGAGCCGAAAGAAATCGAAGCGAAGCATGATCACGCAGTTGAATACACCTGCCCAATGCACCCCGAAGTAATTCAAAGTGAACCCGGTTCTTGCCCAGAATGCGGCATGAATTTAGAGCCGAAAGAAATCGAAGCGAAGCATGATCATGCTATTGAATACACCTGCCCGATGCACCCCGAAGTAATTCAAAGTGAACCCGGTTCTTGCCCAGAAT
>VAOX01023893.1_pt1 | contig 11047 bp, 10 predicted proteins | sample 3393891 | NCBI WGS metagenome assembly VAOX01 (sample SAMN08290429, study PRJNA428436) | hydrothermal vent metagenome | isolation source: Deep-sea hydrothermal vent chimney | place: Indian Ocean: Southwest Indian Ridge | depth 2822 m m | reverse complement strand
TTCCGGTATGAAGTAGATTCAGCAGCTATTAGCTTTTCGGCACGTTATCTTTGTCGCCTGTTTCATTTGGCACGTTTCCTGCTTATTTTTCGGTACTGGTAAGTGCTTATGGAGAGGCGTGGCATCATGATGACCCGGATGGATGAAAAGCTGAATTTCATGGCGAAAGATTTGGATTTGCGGGCTTTCCGCCAGCAATTACTGGCGTCGAATATCGCTAATGCTGATACGCCCAATTACAAAGCAAGAGATATCGACTTTGCCGCCGAGTTACGTCGTGTCCAGCAAGGAGGCCAGTCAGGCCTCAAGTTAGAAGTGACGTCGCCACGGCATCTTTCGGCACCCGCCGTTAATCCACTTGCCGTACGCATTATGTATCGCCAACCTATTCAACCTAGTATCGATGGTAACACGGTGAATATGGACGTGGAGCGCGGAAAATTTACCAATAATGCCATTCACTATCAATTTGTTGTTGACCGGGTGCGTGGGTTTTTCCAAGGAATGCTGACCGCGATTAGGGGGCAATAATCATGTCGTTATTTAATGTGTTTTCTATCGCCGGCTCCGCTATGTTGGCGCAGTCTCAGCGGCTGAATGTGGTGGCCAGTAATTTGGCTAATGCTAACAGCACAACCAGTTCTACCGGACAACCTTATCGGGCACGGCAGGTAGTGTTTTCCGCTATGCCAGTTGGGCAATCGGCAGAAGCTATCGGTGTGCGGGTCGTGAAAGTAGTAGAAGATCCTTCACCGATGAAAATGGTGTATGACCCTGGTAATCCATTGGCCAACGCCAAGGGCTATGTTGCAATGCCTAACGTCAATCCGGTCGAAGAAATGACCAATATGATCTCGGCGTCTCGTTCCTATCAGAACGACGTAGATGTGATGAATACAGCTAAGACGTTATTGCTAAAAACCCTATCCCTGGGACAGGGTTAATTATTGAAGCGGGGTGAGTGACATGACAGCAGTTCAGAGTGTAATCAATGCAGTGGGTGCACAAGGCACCGTGAACACAGGCAATACCCTCAGCGCTACATCGACCAACACGCAGGATCGCTTTCTTAAGTTACTGGTCGCGCAAATGAAAAACCAAGATCCGATGAATCCACTGAACAATGCTCAGGTCACGACCCAAATGGCGCAGATCAGTACGGTGACTGGGGTATCGCAGTTAAACACAACATTGAAATCAATGGCTGCCGCCTTCGCTTCCAGTCAAGCGTTGCAGGCGGCGAGCGTGATTGGTCATGATGTGTTGGCGCCAGGCAACACGCTAACTTTGCAAAGTGGCGTGGCAACAGGAGGTGTTGATTTGCCAGGGCCGGCTGACAAGGTTGTGATCAGCATTCTCGACAGTGCTGGCAAGGCTATTCGTCGTGTTGACCTGGGAAGCCAGCAAGCTGGCAGCTTGACTTTTAAGTGGGACGGCAAAACCGATGATGGTGCTACGGCGGCTAACGGGACATATTCCTTCAAAGTGAATGCCACTCAAGGAGGGAAAGACGTTAAACCAGTATCGCTGGCGATGGGGACGGTAAGTGGCGTGACGCTCGGTGCGAATGGCGCGGTGCTGAATGTTGATGGCCTGGGCACGGTCGCCATGGCTGACGTTAAGCAAATTTTGTAGCCGAGGGGCCTAACATGTCTTTTCAGCAAGGATTAAGTGGTCTGGATGCCGCTGCCAAGGAGTTGGATGTTATCGGCAATAATGTGGCTAACTCCAGCACGGTGGGATTTAAACAATCCCAGGCACAGTTTGCCGATGTTTATGCCGCGTCGTTAAGTGGTGCGGCTGGCAGCTTGGTTGGTCTGGGAACACGGACGGCTTCTATCGTGCAGCAATTTACCCAAGGCAATATCGCGGTGTCTAATAATCCATTGGATATGGCGATCAACGGCAAAGGGTTTTTCCGTATGAGCAAAAATGGTGCGGTGACCTATACGCGTAATGGTCAGTTTCAACTGGATAGCAATGGTTATGTGACCGACAGCAGTGGTCGCAAGTTAACTGGTTTCGGTGCCACGACGATTCAAGACCCTGTAACTGGTCAGACAGTGGCGGCGGCGGATACTGGTACCCCGATCGATTTGCGGATCAATCCTAATGCTCAAAGTGCCCCACAGGCCACGGGGTCTTCTACCGCCGGGACTGGTGTTGATATGACATTCAACGTGGATTCGCGTGCCACGGTGCCGACTACCGCGTTTGTTTCAACTGTGGCGAGTCCTGTACCTGACCCGACCAGCTACAACAGTGCTACGTCGATACAAGTATATGACTCGCTAGGTAATCCTCATACTATGACGCTTTATTTCCGCAAAACTACGACTGCTAACCTCTGGGCAATGTATACGGCGGTCGATGGAACCTCAATTAATAATTCTACTATAACTGGGGGCACGGCCGGTCAGCCTGTGGGCTTGCAGTTTACGTCCAATGGTACCCTGGCTGCCAATGGTTATATCATCGGCGGTACTTGGGATGCAACCAATAATACCATTACCGGCGGCACGGCCACCGCACTGGTGCCGCCGCCAACGATGAGCGTCAATCTTGATCAAGTTGCCACCGATCTGGGTAAGACTAACGGGGCCTCTTCGCCGCAAGTGTTCGCGCTCGACTTGGCTAAATCTACACAATATGGATCGACTTTCGCGGTTAGTGCGGCGACGCAAGATGGTTACACTTCTGGCAGGCTAAGCGGTTTTAGTATTTCACCCAACGGGGCGATACTGACGCGCTATACCAATGGTAAATCGAATACGTTGGGCTTTGTACGGTTGTCGGATTTTCCTGATGCACAAGGATTGCTGCCTAGCGGCGACAATCAGTGGATAGAAACTGCGGCTTCCGGCCAGCCGCTGGATGGTACGCCGCAAGCGGGATCGTTTGGATCGATCCAGTCAGGCGCGGTTGAGGATTCCAACGTCGATTTGACGCAGGAGCTGGTGCATATGATCACCGCTCAGCGAATTTATCAGGCGAACGCCCAGACGATTAAAACACAAGATCAGGTTCTAAATACGCTAGTGAACTTGCGCTAAGAATAGCATGTGCGGCGGATGATGTTTGACCCAGTTAGCGAAGAAGACGTTGCTGAGTTGATGATGTGCCATAGTTTCGTTGGACAAGAGAGGTACCGAGATTCATGGATCGCTTGATTTATATCGCTATGAGTGGGGCCGAGCATGCTTTTAACCGGCAGGCGGTGACGGCGCATAATTTGGCGAATGCATCGACTACAGGTTATCGGGCCGAAGTTTCCGCTTTCCGGGCGCTACCGGTGTTCGGCGAGGGCAGTCCGACCCGGGCGTTTGTGGTGGACTCCACCGTGGGCACTAATTTCCGTCCAGGTGCAATTCATCAGACGGGGCGCAATTTGGATGTAGCGGTCCAGGGGCGAGGATGGATAGCGGTGCGGGCACCGGACGGTACGGAAGCATATACCCGTGACGGTAGTCTGAAAATTAGCCCTAATGGCCTATTGCAGACGCGTAACGGGATGAACGTGATGGGTGGGGCTGGTCCTATCGCTGTTCCGCCTGATTCGGCGATTACCATCGCCTATGACGGTACGATTTCCACGATTCCAGCAGGTCAACGGCCCAATGCAATCGCGGTGGTGGGCCGCATCAAATTAGTCAACCCGCCGGAAAATCAGCTGGTTCGCGGCGATGACGGCTTGTTCCGACTTAAAAATGGGGGAGCGGCGCCGGCCGACATTAACGTCGGCTTGGTGCAGGGGGCACTTGAATCCAGCAACGTCGACCCGGTATCGGCACTGGTCGGCATGATAGAGCAGGCGCGGCAGTACGACATGGAAATCAGATTGCTGCGGACGGCGCAGAACAACGCACAACAGGCTAGCCGCATTATGAGCCTGACATAAACTATTTAGGACATACATCATGATACGCTCCCTATGGATCGCTAAAACTGGTCTTGATGCCCAGCAAACCAATATTGACGTGATTTCCAATAATCTAGCGAACGTCAGCACGGATGGTTTCAAACGCTCGCGCGCGGTATTTGAGGATTTGCTGTACCAAACCTTGCGTCAACCAGGGGCACGGTCTTCGCAGCAAACGCAATTACCTTCCGGTCTCCAGATTGGTACTGGCGTTCGGCCTGTGGCTGTCGAGCGGATTCATACTCAGGGTAACTTACAGCGCACCGATAACCCACTGGACTTGGCGATTAACGGCAGGGGGTTTTTCCAGGTATTGATGCCGAGTGGTACCACTGCCTATACTCGGGACGGCTCGTTCCAGGTTAATTCTCAAGGAACGTTGGTTACGGCTAGCGGTTACGCGGTGCAGCCTGCGATTACGATTCCTGCAAATGCGTTGAGTGTGACGATCGGCAACGATGGTACTGTCACCATTTTGCAGCCGGGTAATCCGCCGCAGCAGACTCAAATCGGTAATATCCAATTAGTGGGTTTCATTAATCCTACCGGCTTGCAGAGCAAGGGCGGGAATCTCTACTACGAGACGGCGGCTTCCGGATCTCCCCAGACAAATACCCCAGGGACTAATGGCCTTGGTTTGCTCAGACAGGGCTATGTGGAAACTTCCAACGTCAATGTGGCGGAGGAGCTGGTTAATATGATTCAAGCACAGCGTGCCTATGAATTAAATTCCAAAGCGATTCAGACATCTGATCAGATGTTGCAGCGCTTAACTCAGCTCTAATGTCCGGCGCGGGTGAGATGATGGATAGTGTCGCGCAAAAGAACATCAGAATAAGTCGGCGGTATTTGGTGGTGGCGTTGGGGGTGTTGCTGCTAGCAGGGTGTGCGACCATACCACCGACCAACGTTCATCAGCCAATGTCAGCGCGCCCGTCGGCGCGCCCGGTCGCGCCGACGGGCGATGGTGCTATTTACCAATCAGGTTATACGCATGTGACGCTGTTTGAGGATCGTCATGCCCAAAATGTAGGGGACACGTTGACCGTACTTATCAGTGAGAGTGATAGTGCGAGTTCGCAAAATAACAAAAGTGAAACGCATAGCGGTAGTAGTAGTTTCAAGATGAATCCTAATGTTTTTTCCTCTTCTGCCAACGCGGGGACGAACACCTCGTTGCTAGCCTCGTCGACCGCTAACAAATCTGAAGATAAGGGTAGTGATACCAACAGCGGCGCGTTTACCGGGACAATCACGGTGACGGTAACCGAAGTGCTACCTAACGGTAATCTTGTGGTGAGCGGTGAGAAACAGGTGGCGGTTGGTAATAATACCGAATATTTGCGATTGTCCGGGGTGGTGAATCCCGTAATGATTACAGCGGCAAATACTGTCAACTCCACCCAAATTGCCGATGCACGTGTTGAATACAAAGGGGATCAGTCAATTGATGAGGCAGGAATTATGAGCATGTTGGCGCGCTTTTTTCTTTCGGTAGCTCCTTTCTGATTAAAGATGACTGGATTAGTCGTGACAAGAAAACTAAATCAATGGTTGGTGTTGGTGCTTATAATTTTATGGGTGACGCCACCTGTTTACGCTGATCGCATTAAGGATCTGGTGTCGATTCAAGGGGTCAGGAATAACCAATTACTGGGTTATGGCCTAGTGGTGGGCTTGGATGGTAACGGTGACCGAACAACGCAAACACCTTTTACCGTGCAGAGCATCATTAGCATGCTGAGCCGCCTCGGCGTTACCTTACCAGCAGGAACTAATCTACAACTGAAAAATGTGGCAGCGGTGACCGTGACTGCGTCGCTACCTCCGTTCGCGCGTCCCGGCCAGACAATCGACGTGACGGTTTCATCTATTGGTAATGCCAAAAGTTTGCGCGGCGGAACTTTGTTGATGACGCCTTTGCGCGGGGCTGATGATAAGGTTTACGCGATCGCTCAGGGCAGTTTGGTGGTCGCTGGCGTCGGTGCTGCGGCGGGAGGTGCGAGTACCCAAGTGAACCAACTGAGTGTTGGCCTAATTTCCAGTGGCGCGACAGTGGAGCGTGCGGTGCCAACGGAGCTGGGGCAAGGAGGATTCGTTAATTTCGAGTTGAATACGACAGATTTTACCACTGTCAACCGAGTTGTTGAGGCAATTGATCAAGTTTACGGCGATGGCACCGCCAATGCGGTGGATGGGCGGGTAATTCGGGTGCGCGCACCGCGAAACCGTAATCAGCTAGTCGCTTTTATCGCACGCGTGGAAGCGCTACGTGTTAATCCTGGCGAATCGGCCGCTACGGTTATCATGAATGCGCGTACCGGTTCTGTGGTGATGAATCAGGCAGTTACTGTGGATGCTTGTGCAGTATCCCACGGTAACCTGTCCGTTACTATTAACACCGAGCCAACCGTTAGCCAACCATTGCCGTTGTCTGCTGGACGGACGGTAGCGCTACAACGAGCGCAAATTTCGATTAGCGCCGGTAAAGGGCAATTGGTTGCCGTACCTTCTGGTGTGTCCCTGAGCGAGGTCGTCAAGGCGCTGAACGCTGTCGGCGCAACGGCACAAGATTTGCTTGCCATATTACAAGCGATGAAAGCAGCCGGTGCGCTACATGCGCAACTGCGAGTCATTTAAGACGAAGAAAGAGAGTGCAGGCGATGATTACCTCGACAGATATAGCCAATCAACTGGCGCTCAATGTGCAGAGCCTGGGGGCGTTGCGTCTTGCAGCTAAACGGAAGCCACGGCAAGCAATGAAGGCGGTCGCGCAGCAGTTTGAGTCATTGTTTCTCAATATGATGTTGAAGAGCATGCGCGCTACCGTACCCAGCGATTCTCTGGGAGATAACAGTCAGAGCCGCTTATACCTATCACTCTTGGATCAACAACTGGCGGAAAAAATGGCGTCTGGTCCTGGGTTAGGCATCGCTGGTTTATTGATGAAACAATTTCCTCACGGGGGACGTGCTGGTGGAGGTGATTTTCATCGTTTACCCAATGCTGTACCGACTGTAGGTTTCCCCTTACCGGGACGGCGCGGGATCGCGTTGCCTGGCAAACAAGTGCCGACGCCATCGGCGGTTAAAGCCGGGACAATGGGAGAGACACAAAACCGCTCATCACCACAGAACTTTATTGACCGTCTATGGCCTCATGCGGTTCAAGCCGCCCGTGATTTAGGTGTTCCTCCGCACTTTCTGCTGGCGCAGGCCGCGTTGGAAAGTGGTTGGGGGCAGCATGAGATTCGTCGATCAGATGGTCGTCCTAGCTACAATCTATTTGGTATCAAAGCTGGTCATAATTGGCATGGCGCTGTGGCCTACGCGACGACAACAGAGTACGTAAACGGTCGGGCAACCACCAAACGAGAGCCTTTTCGCGCCTATGATTCTTATGCTGAGGGTTTTCGAGACTATGCGCATCTTCTAAAAAATAATCCTCGCTATGCGCCGGCGCTTGCTGGTGGCGTGAGTGCGGCCACCTTTGCTCGGGGACTACAACGTGCTGGTTATGCCACTGATCCGATGTACGCCGACAAGCTCACGCGCGTGATTCATAGTCAGACGATGCGCCAAGCACTTGCTGGATAGCTATATCGACGGTTTTTGCCGCATCAGCGGCAGAGGTTGCCACCTGCCTTGCGCGCGCAACATCGATAAAAGCACGTCGCCGAGGTTGGATAGCCATGGTGTTTTGTGCTGGCACCTAACTGTAGATGAGCCGTCAGCACGCTTGTGCTTTTTCTGTGGCTAGCTTTAAGTTTTAGCGAATTCTGCCGTTAATCGGACACGCTGCGGCGGTAATGCAAGTAAGGAGAAGTAACATGGGATCTGGGATTTACGGCATTGGTGTGAGTGCGCTGAATACTGCCCAGGCAGGGTTGGTAACCACCGAACACAATATCGCCAACGCCAACACGACCGGTTATCATCGCCAGCAGATTGTGCAGGGTACTCGGATACCGCTGTTTAGCGGCGTAGGTTTCTTTGGCCAAGGGGTGGCAGTTAACAATGTGAAACGTGTCTATAGTCAATACTTGGACGGCCAAGTACTACAAACAGATACGCGGAGCAATCAACTAACCGCTTATCATACCCAAATGCGGCAGATCGACAATATGCTGGCTGATTCTAGCGCGGGATTGTCGCCGGCATTACAAGATTTTTTTCGAGGGGTAAACGACGTGGCGTCTAACCCTTCGTCGATCCCATCGCGGCAATCTATGATTAGTGGCGGCCAATCACTGGTGGCACGATTCTCAGCGTTGAACGATCGCTTCACGCAATTGCGTGACGGCGTGAACACCCAAACAGCTAGTATGGTAAGTGAAATCAACGCTTATGCTCGCCAGATTGCTGATATGAATCGTCAGATCGTCCTCGCCGAAAGTTCTGCCGGTAATTACAAGGCGAATGACTTGCACGATAAGCGCGGGCAGTTGGTAGAAGAACTCAATAAGCTGATTAAGGCGAATGTGGTGACCCAAGGGGACGGCAGTTTTAATGTCTTTATTGGTAACGGCCAAGCGCTGGTTGTGGGGCAGTCGGCCACCACGTTAACGACGAAGTCTTCTATAGAAAATCCAGCAAATTTAGATGTCTACTACAAAATTGGCAACAGCCAAGTACTCATTAAATCAGATCTGCTAACAGGTGGGCAATTAGGCGGATTGCTGAAATTTCGTCGTCAATCGTTGGATCGTGCGCAGAATGAGTTGGGACGTATCGCGATTACTGTGGGACAGACATTCAACGACCAACATCGATTAGGGACTGATCTCAATGGTAAGCTGGGAAAGGACTTTTTTACCGTCGCCCAACCAAAAATTTTGCCGCGCAGCACAAACGCAGGTACTGGCACAGTTACCGCCAGTATCGTCGATGTGCGGGCGCTGACCACCAGTGATTATCGATTAGTGTCGGATGGCGGTACCAATTATACACTCACCCGTTTATCTGATAACGCGGTCTTGATTAATAACGGTACTTTACCGCAAACGGTGGATGGGCTAACGATCAATGCCAGTGGTGCACCAGTGACAGGCGATAGTTTCTTGATTCAGCCGACGGTCAATGGTGCTCGTGACCTCAAAGTCGCGATTACAAGCACGGAAGCGGTCGCCGCTGCCGCGCCGATGGCTACCGCCGCTGCCGCCGCCAATACTGGCACCGGTGCTATTGATCTGGGTGCTGTCAATTCTTTCAATGACAAAGTGACGATTACTTTTACCAGTTCGACGACGTTCGACGTTGTGGACAATGCCAATGGTGCTACCTTGGCTAGTAATATGACCTATACGGCTGGCAATAACATTGATTATAACGGCTGGCAGGTACAAATTAACGGTACTCCCAATACCGGCGATACCTTTGCTGTTGATAATACGGTATCGACAGCAGGGGCGAGTAATGGCGGCACAGGAACTATCACGGCGGCGGTGCCGATTTCCCCAGCAGTTCAGTTTGGTCCTGATCCCAATATCGCCGACCCGGTGACGATTACCTTCAATAATCCCCCCACCACGTTTAACGTGACCGGGGCGACGACTGGTTCACCGACGACGAATGTGGCTTATACGGCAGGGACGCCGATTTCGTTCAATGGATGGGCGGTGAAAATAACGGGAGTACCTAGTTCGGGCGATGTATTCACTGTCGACGCTAATAGCAGTGGCGTAGCAGACAGTCGTAATGCCTTACGGTTAGCTGGTTTACAGACCAAGAATACGATGGAGGCGAGTTCTTCTGGCGCCGCCACCACTTCTTATCTTGGCGCTTATGGGCAGATGGTCAGTGACGTAGGTAACAAGACGCGGGAGCTACAGGTTACTAGTGACGCGCAGACTGCGCTGGTTGCTCAAGTTAAACAAGAGCAGCAGTCATTGTCTGGCGTAAATCTGGACGAAGAAGCGGCTAATTTGTTGCGTTACCAACAGGCTTACCAAGCCGCTGGCAAAATGATACAGGTGGCCACTACGATGTTCGATACGCTGTTAAAACTGGGTAGTTGAAGAGGTGAATAATGCGCATTAGTACCAATACTCTCTATGAGCGCAGCGTCGCTACGATTGACGACCAAACCAGCGCATTGCTTAAGATTCAGCAGCGGCTAGCATCAGGACGGCGAATTCTCGCTCCGGCCGATGATCCCGTCGCAGCGGCGCGGGCGTTCGAGGTTTCCCAATCCTTGAAGGTTAACGATCAATACCTGATCAACCAAAAATCCGCTAATGGCAGTCTGGGATTGGAAGAGTCGGTGTTGGCGTCAGTACAAAATACCTTGCAATCGATTCATTCGCTTGCAATTGATGCTGGCAACCCGACCTACGATAATACAAATCGTGGTTATATCGCCACCGAGCTGCGCAGCAAATTTAATGCGCTAGTGGGGCTGGCCAATAGCACTGATGGGGCGGGTTTGTACCTGTTTTCAGGTTACAAGGGGGCAACGTTACCATTTACCGTGGCCGCATCAGGTGGGTCTAACGTGGTTAATTATAATGGAGACCAAGGGCAGCGCCTGATGCAGATTACCTCGTCGCGTCAAATTGCAATCAGTAATGCAGGGTCGCGCGTATTCATGGATGCCAAGGACGGAAACGGTACCTTCGCCGCAGCGGCTGGGACGGCGAATGCCGGTACGGGTATTATCGGCCCGGGTAACGTTCTGGATTCGACCAAATGGGCAGCGAACGCAACTAGCAAAGATTACACAATTAAGTTTCGCAATATTGCCACGGCAGTGCCGCCGCCTGGCGGCACTAATGAAGTCACTATTACCGACACATCAACCTGGGAAAACACCGAAAAAAACTTCACGGTTGCTTTCGGATCCGGTACCTATACTGTGACTGATAATGTCCACAACACTACGAGTGGCCCCTTCAATTATACGGGTAATCCGACGAATATTTCCGGGGTGGGTGCCAGTTTTAATTGGACGCCAGCGGCCGGAAGTTCCTATACCATTACTTCTGGGACGACAAGTTACGACATTATCGACAATGTGAGCGGTAATTCGGTGATTACCGGCACAACACCTCCTGCCACGGGCAATTATCCGCGAACATATACGAGTGGCCAAGCCATCAATTTTTCTAACTTGGCGGTGCCCACCGCTGGT
>VAOX01002048.1_pt1 | contig 11077 bp, 10 predicted proteins | sample 3393891 | NCBI WGS metagenome assembly VAOX01 (sample SAMN08290429, study PRJNA428436) | hydrothermal vent metagenome | isolation source: Deep-sea hydrothermal vent chimney | place: Indian Ocean: Southwest Indian Ridge | depth 2822 m m | reverse complement strand
TAGCTACTTGTTAGGCATTTAATCTACGAAACTCCACATATCTGAGAACACGAAATGATCAAAAGTTTTTATATGGTCTTTTAAAATTGGCTCTGAAATCATATTTGGTCGAATATCGCAGTAATAAACCCCGTCCAATGGATTTAGCTTTACCGTATAACCTTTAAAGTGACCCGGTAAAAATGTTGCACTAATTCCATATTTTCCCTCTTGCCCTTTTCTTTGTACATCATTTAGGAAAATGGCAAAATGTGGCGTATCTTTTCCAGTTAACCTGTTATATAAAAACTTGTCTATAAAGACTTTATCTATCCGATCTTTACTTGATGTTTTAACAGAGCCAATGGCCATGACCTCATCGTTTTTAATTAAATTCAGATCGTGTTGGTAGTTCATCTTGAATGCTTCTTTACCGTCTATCTCTACAGGAACGCGAATAGTTCCTTCTGTAACCTCCAAACCACAACGTTCAATAATTAACCTTATAAATCTCTCGAAAAGATCACCATTTAATTTCCTTGCTGTATTAGATTTATTTGCTGGTAGTGCATCAAGGCAAGCTCCAATAGATTGTTGCGCTGAATATATCAATCTATTGATTAAAATTCTATTTTCAGGTGTATCAACGTCTGTATCTCTAATGTTTTTTATTAAATATTTGAAATCATCTGAAAGTGATTCAAATTCTTCAAATGAATATAGAAGATTAGAGTTTATGGGTCGAGTAACATTGTAAGTTCCGTCACCTTTGTATTGAAAAAATTGATAGTGATTTTCATTTCTCGAAACAATAACAGCCTGTAAGTTCTGCTTTATAAACTCAAGATAAAGCTTCGGGAACTCCAAATAATCTTCTATCGATAGAAAGTTGTCTTTATTGAGAACGTGATCTACTAATTTTTCTAACTTCATCGGATGGAATTCCTTCTTTTATCATTTTCCTTATCAAATTTAATCCAGTCCTCTTTCGATTTAAAAATAATATTATCTAATCTATCCATCGCCCAAAGATTATATTCAGATTCGAGTTCACATCCTGCCCAGCGCCTTCCTAATTGTTCAGCAACAACTGCTGTTGTACCAGATCCCGAAAAAGGGTCGATAACAAGATCTTTTTCGGAAGAAGATGCCAAAATAATTTTCCTTATCAACTCTTCAGGCTTTTGAGTTGGATGTTTTGTTTTTTCTCCCATGCCATTGCATGTCGTTGGAACCTCTAATACATCTCGAGGCTTAGCTCCTTTAGGGTGTGGTGTCCATATATCTTTTCTTTTTCCACCATTACCATATTGACTTGTTTCCGCTTGCGGATGCGAGGGATACCTTAAAGTGTGTCCACCATATGGAATACGAACATCATCAACATTAAAGTTTTGTTTTTTTGACTTTCTAAGATGCAGAATACTTTCATGAGATCGCCCCCAGTCATTTCCTAGATTAGCCTTATTTTTATAATGCCAAATTAGCCAACGGCACCCCTTAAAATATTTCATTGATGGGTGTTTTATATCTGCAAGAATCTCAGAAAAACCACAAACATATAAAGTACCTTCTTTTTTTAAAACTCTATGAGCTTCTGAAATCCACTGCATAGACCAATCTATATATATTTCTTGTGTTTCAAATTTATCCCAATCTGCTTTTTTTATATTGTATGGAGGATCGGCAAAAATTAAATCTACAGACTCTGTATCTAAAGACTTTAGCCATTCAATTGAATCACCTTCAAACAGAGTTCCATTCAGATGCTTATATACAGGAGCGAACAAATTATCTTTAAGTTTAGTATTTCTTAACCCTTTATATTCATTTTTAAATAATTCATCTTGGTTTATTGCGCTCGTTATAGGCATTGATCATCCTCTATTTTAAACTGGTTGGGCAATTGCTTATCGGCTGCTTTTTTAAGCCAAGCGGACAAAGATAAACCTGCTAGCTCAGCAGCTTTCTTATAAGTTTCTTTTTGCTGGGGTGTTACACGAACAGGCGGTAAAACTTCTGATGAGCTGTGCAATTTAGATGGTCTACCACGCTTTAAAGGTTTTAAGTTCGTCATACCTTAATTATTGTATATACAGTAATTAAATGCAAGCGAGATTTACTTTTTTTGCCTAACGTAAAGTAGACACCCTAATGAGGTGCGTTCAAACACGCCTGTTAAGGTGCCTATATTGAAGTTTATGACAAACTACGCTTATAATACGCAGTTTGTCAACGAGCATACACACCCTATGCCATATTGTGATGACGCATCGATGTCGGAACCACAACGATCGCGTAAGCCGAAGCTGCTGGATCAGGTTCGTGAGCGTTTACGCGCACTACATTACAGTCTTCGCACCGAGGATACCTATGTTGAGTGGGTTCGCCGCTTCGTGCTCTTTCATGGCAAGCGCCACCCTGCGGAAATGGGTCAGGAAGAGATCGAGGCTTTTTTAAGTTATTTAGCGGTCGAGCGTCAGGTTTCTGCGTCGACGCAGAATCAGGCGAAGAGTGCGCTGCTGTTTTTGTATCGTGAGGTTTTGGAGGTCCGTTTACCATGGCTGGATGGGGTGACCAATGCGAAGCGTGGCGAACGTTTGCCGGTGGTGCTGACAAAACGCGAGGTGGCTGCGGTGTTGTCGCACACTTCCGGCGTCACAGGTTTGCTTGCGCGCTTGCTATATGGCACCGGCATGCGGTTGATGGAGGGTGTGTGTCTGCGCGTGATGGATGTCGATTTTGAACTTGGCGAAATCGTGGTTCGCGAGGGCAAGGGTAACAAGGATCGGGTGACAATGTTGCCCGCCAGTCTAGTTGAACCGTTGCGGTCCCACTTGATGACGGTCAGGTCGTTACATCAACGTGATCTGGATAAAGGTTTTGGTGAAGTCTATTTGCCATTTGCGCTGGCACGCAAATATCCTAATGCCGGTCGCGAATGGGGTTGGCAGTATGTGTTTCCTTCCGTGAAACGCTCGATTGATCCACGCTCAGGCGTGGAGCGCCGACATCATCTGGATGAGAAGGGCGTGCAGCGGGCAATGAAGCAGGCGTTGCGCGACACGGATATTACCAAACCGGCCACGCCGCATACACTGCGCCATTCATTCGCCACGCATTTGTTGCAGTCAGGCTACGACATCCGCACGGTACAGGAACTGCTGGGTCATAAACATGTGGAAACGACCATGCGTTACACCCATGTGCTGAATAAAGGTGGGCGTGGTGTGATTAGTCCTCTGGACGATTGATCATGTAGTTCTGAGACCACCATCATATTTGTACGCTGCAATCTACTCGACCTTCATTGCTGCGCACACTCTCGTTGATCCGGCGGTTGGTCGGCTTGGCTGTGGTGGTTTATCCATCCCTAATGAAAGTCGTGGGATATGGACTGAGTTCAGTTATGGTTAAGCCAGCGGCGCACTTTTTTAACGACATTCTGCCGTTGAAATTTTGCTATTTAGAGCTAGTTTTATAGTGTCATTGTGAGATTTGGTGGAGGAGCCAATGTTTGAGTCGCTCAAGAAAGTCGGCGAGGAGCTTAATCGTGCGTGGGAAAATTTGGCGGAAGGCTGGCGCGAACTCTTAACTCGTAGTGGTAATGCGTTAACTCATTTCTGTCGCCCGGCAAAGCGGGTGAATGAGGAAATGGCGGCGCTCCATGGAGCGTTACCCCAGTGGAGTCTGTTGGCGGGTGAAGTAACAGAAACTGCGCGAGAGATCGTGGTCAACTTGGAAGTGCCGGGTATGGAGAAAGATGCGTTCGATATTTCTGTCGAGGGTAATCAGTTATTGATCTATGGCGAAAAGCACTGGGTATGTGAATCTCATGATAAGCGCTACCATTTGATGGAGCGGGCCTACGGCAGTTTTCAGCGGTTGATTTCGTTACCAGGTGCGGTTGACAGCGCTGCGGCCCAAGCGTCATACAAGCACGGCGTGTTGACAATCAGGTTGCCAAAAACAGCTGACACTGTAGCGAATAGGATCACGATTAGTTAATGCATGGCCGCTAATTACCATAACGAGGATGAAATTATGGCGTTCGCCGAGTGGGCAGATCAGTATAGTGTGGGAAATGCACTGCTGGATAACCAGCACCAGCAGTTGTTAGCCATCATCAACGAGTTGCATCAAGCAATACGCGCTAAGAAGGGCGGAGATCAGTTGGCTGAGGCGGTGCACTCACTTATTACGCATACCCGCAGCCATTTTGCCGATGAGGAAAATATGATGGCTGCTGATGGCTTTCCTGGTTACGCTGAGCACAAAAGTGTGCATCAACGGTTACTGCAGCAAGTTATTGATATTGAGGGCAGGTTGCATCACGGCAGTGAGTCTATGACACCTGATGTACTATGTTTTTTTCTCAACGAGTGGCTACTTAAACACATTCTTGAGATGGATAAACAGTACACACCTTACCTCGCTGGCGCGCGGCAGGTCTAGATGCCGTCTACGTTTAATTGCAACCAACATTCCAACAATGCCAAGTGCCATAATTTACTGCCCTGGAGCCTGGTGAAATACGCTTCTGGCGCGGCCAGTAATTGGTTCACCGTGTCGCGTTGAAATAGGCCGCGTTGGCGGCAGGCACTGGAATTCAGTATTTCCGTCATAAATGCCAGGAAATCTCCTCTGACATATTTTAGTGCTGGAACGGGAAAATATCCTTTGGGGCGGTCGATAACTGCGTCCGGCACCAGTCCTCTGGCGATTGCCTTCAGCGGATATTTGCCATTTTCCCGGAGTTTGATCGATGGCGGCATTTGCGCCATTTGCTCAACCAGCTGGTGGTCAAGAAAAGGCACCCTGGCTTCTAATCCCCAAGCCATGGTCATGTTATCTACCCGTTTTACCGGGTCGTCTACAATTAGCGTGGTGACATCCAGCCGCAGCACCTTGTCCAGGAATGTGTCCGCACCAGCGTCAGCGAATCTGGCCGCCAGCCAGTGCATAGTCTCGTCTTTTACATGGTAGGCCGGGGTAACTGTTCGCAGAAATTCCTCGTGGCTGCGGTCACAATAGTGCTGGCAGAAGCGTTCTATGTCGCTGCCTTTCGCAGCTTCCATGAGCGGAAACCAAAAATAACCCGCGAATACTTCGTCTGCACCTTGGCCGCTTAGTACAACCTTAACTTCTTGCGATACTTTTTCGGCGAGCAAATAAAAGGCAACAGCGTCCTGCCCCACCATCGGTTCAGCCATGCTGGCTACCGCTTCTGGTAGCCGCCTTAATACTTCCTGATTGGGAATGAGATATTTGTGATGACGGGTGCGGAATTTTTTCACCACTTGATCAGAGTATTCAAACTCATCGGCTCGTTCATCGCCGACATCCTCAAAACCAATAGAAAAAGTCAGCAGGTTGTCGACGCCGACACGGTCGAGTAATCCGACAAGCAAGCTGGAATCTAGTCCACCTGAAAGCAATACACCCACGGGTACATCTGATGCCAGGCGTCGCCGCTCTATAGCGGCGGTCAATGTGGTTTCGGTCGCGGCCAGCCATGCCTCCTCGCTGACCGGTTGACTGGGGCGTTGGGCGGCAAGCGTCCAATAGACGCGCTCTTGACGTTTTCCACGTGGGGTCCATATGAGCGTGGTAGCCGGAGCTAGTTTGTGGATCCCGCGTAAAATTGTGCGTGGCGAGGGGACAACCGCGTGCAGCATAAGATGATGGTGCAGTCCTACTGGATCGAGTGCAGTATCTACACCACCAGCGGCCAGCAACGCCTGCGGAGATGAGGCGAAACGTAGTCGCTTGCTGTCAAATGTGTAGTACAACGGTTTAATGCCAAGGCGATCGCGGGCGAGAAAGAGTGTTTGGCGGCAGGTGCTCCAAATGGCAAAGGCGAACATGCCATTGAAGTGTTCTACGCAGCTTTCGCCCCATGCATGATAGGCTTTGAGGATAACTTCACTATCACTGCTGGAAAAAAAATGATAGCCACGGTGGGCGAGTTCCGTGCGTAACGCGCCATAATTATAAATGGTCCCGTTGAATACCAGTGCAAGCTGTAGCGCATTATCCACCATCGGCTGGTTGGCGCTTTCCGATAAGTCGATAATTGCCAGCCGGCGATGGCCAAAAGCCACGGGGCCGTTGGCATAATTGCCTTCGTGATCCGGTCCACGCCGCGTTAGCCGTGCCAGCATTTTTTCAACGGACAACAACTCAGGCCGCGCGCCGTCGAAACGCAATTCACCGCAAATGCCGCACATGGTCGATATTCCCTATTGGTAGCCGACCAATGATAGCGTATGTGAGTACGCGCTGTCCTGCGCGCGCCGCAGCGCCGCATGTGCTTTTGATAGAGTGGTCGCCACGGTTAGATACCACGCAGCAGTTCGTTAATCCCCACCTTGGCGCGCGTCTTTGCATCCACTTGTTTGACGATTACAGCACAATACAAACTATATTTGCCATCGGCGGAGGGGAGGTTGCCGGAAACGACTACAGACCCAGCTGGGACACGCCCATATAGGATTTCACCTGTTTCCCGATTGTAAATTCTGGTGCTCTGACCGATGTAGACGCCCATGGAAATAACCGATCCCGTTTCGACGACAATTCCTTCGACGATCTCAGAACGGGCGCCGATGAAACAGTCGTCTTCGATGATTGTGGGTCCAGCTTGCACCGGTTCCAGCACGCCGCCGATGCCGACGCCGCCGGAGAGATGGACGTTTTTACCAATCTGGGCGCAAGACCCCACGGTTGCCCAGGTATCAACCATAGTTCCTTCGTCCACGTAGGCACCGATGTTGACGTAAGCTGGCATGAGCACTACGTTTTTGGCGATATAGGATCCTTTGCGTGCTGTTGCTGGCGGCACCACACGGAAACCACCTTCACGGAAGTCCTTGGAGTTGTAATCGGAAAACTTGGACGGCACCTTGTCAAAATAGTTAGTGAATCCTCCCTTGATGAAGAAGTTGTCTTCCAGGCGGAAAGATAATAGTACGGCTTTTTTTAACCACTGATGGGTTACCCAAACCCCTTCTACTTTTTCGGCTACGCGTACTCGTCCTTTATCCAACAGATCCAAAACATGTTGTACTGCATCTTTGAGTTTGGCGTCGGCGTTACGTGGAGTAATGTCGGTACGATGCTCGAAAGCATCTTCGATAATGGTTTGTGATTCGTTCATAGTATTTCCTGTCAATGATGCAATGCTCGAATAAAATGTTGGATCCGGCGTGTGCTATCGAGGCATTCTGCCATTTTTGCCACTAGTGCGATACGCACAAATCCATTGCCTGGATTGATGCCATGAGCATCCCGAGCGAGATAGGTGCCTGGTAGAACGGTGACATTATAGTCGCGGTACAATCCTTGGGCGAAATCCGTATCGGCCCCCGGCGTTTGCAGCCATAAATAGAATCCGGCATCTGGGAGCCGTACCATGGTAACTTCTCGCAGTAATGGCACTACGGTGTCAAATTTTTGGCGATACAGGCGGCGGTTTTCTCTCACATGCGTTTCTTCCGCCCAAGCCGCGGCACTGGCCGCTTGTACGGCTGGGTTCATGGCGCAGCCATGGTAGGTGCGATAAAGTAAAAACTTCTCGATAATTGTAGCGTCTCCGGCGACGAAGCCAGAGCGCATTCCAGGTACGTTAGAACGCTTCGACAGGCTATTGAAGACGACTAGCCGCTCGAATTTTGTTCGTCCTAATTGGGCGGCGGCTTGCAGGGCACCTAGTGGTGGCTGTTTTTCATCAGGATAGATTTCCGAGTAGCACTCGTCCGCCGCGATAATAAAGTTGAAACGATCCGCCCATTCAAATAGCTGTTGCCACTCATCCAAACTCATGACTCGACCGGTAGGGTTAGCTGGCGAACAGACGTAGATCAATTGGACGCGGCGCCATTGTGCTACGGTAATCACTGTAGTGTCGGCTATGTAGTCATATTTATCTAACATATTGAAATAAAAAGGTTCTGCTCCAGCCAGCAAGGCCGCACCTTCGTATATTTGGTAGAATGGGTTAGGAGAAATAACCAGCGGCCTTTCGTTATCTGTGTGACGATCTACCACTGCCTGGGCAAATGAAAATAAGGCCTCTCGACTACCATTAACCGGCAGTATCTGTGTGCGTGGATCTATTGTGGTCAGGGCGTAACGACATTGAAGCCAATTGGCAATGGCGTTGCGTAGCTCTGGTGTGCCGTTGGTTGTGGGATAATGCGCCAGCCCATCCATATGGCGGTTCAAATTATCCCGTATAAAGGCTGGTGTGTGATGCTTGGGTTCGCCAATAGATAAACTGATTGGCGCGAGCGCTGAATTAGGCGTAATTCCGTGAAGCAGGTTGCGCAGTTTCTGGAATGGGTAGGGTTGGAGCCGGTCGAGATCGGAGTTCATATTCTGGGCTATCCTCGATGGGCGAGTATGGCGAAAGAGCGCACCTTGGATCAAAGTGCGCCATTATAAGGGGTTTGGATGGCAGCTACCAAATATTACGCCACGACGGGATTATTTACCGGTGCGGTAGTCTGGGGAGCGATCTGGTATCCATACCGAGTGCTGGAATGGTCTGGGGTTAGCGGTGAGCTAGCGAGTTTTCTTACTTATGCCATTGCCCTTGGTTTGGGAATGGTGCTTTATTTCCACCCTCGGCGAAGGCGGCAGCGGCTTGCACCGATGCTTTTGTGGGTCGGCTTGACGGCAGGGTGGGCTAATTTGGCGTACGTTCTTGCCGTCATTCACGGCGATGTTATGCGAGTAATGCTGTTGTTTTACCTGGCGCCACTGTGGACGGTAATTTTTTCGTGGTGGTTCCTCAATGAACGGTTGCAAGTGGTGGGTTATGGTGTAATAGCGCTATCGTTGGCTGGTGCTATGGTTATGCTATGGCCGACGGCTAGTGGGGCGCCGTTGTTGCAGAACAATGCCGAATGGCTTGGGCTGTCCGCCGGCGTAGCATTTTCCTTGAGCAATGTGCTGGCACGGCGGATGGCGTATAGCGGCATAATTGCAAAATCTGTAAGTATCTTCCTGGGTGTGGTCTTCGTTTCAGCTATTCCGTTGGTCGTGCATCGTGGCGCACTGGCTGTGCTTCCTCGGCTCGATACCACTACTTGGCTGTTATTGGTCGGAGTTGGCATCACTGTTTTTGCCGTGACACTCGTTGTGCAGTTTGGCATTAATCATACGCCAGCCAATCGGGCTATCGTGATTTTTCTATTCGAGTTGGTGGTGGCGGCCGCTTCAGCTTACGGTTTGGCCGGTGAGCAGATAACGGTCCGGGAGTGGCTGGGCGGCATCATGATCGTTGCCGCGAGCATTTTGTCCAGTAGGCTCGACGCGTTACCAGCTAGCGGCTAGTGTGGAGCGATTGAATATAGCGTCGGTGGTAGCGAAACACCGTCCACTCTAGCCAATCTTGAACCTCGTCAGTAAGTCGAGAGAACTTGGCGAATGTTCGTACCCCTTCTGGCTGGTTGACGCATGTAATGACCCGCGCTGGCAATTGTAGTGGTTGTGGTAGGCGCGGATCAATAAAGAGGGAGAGTGCGATATCACGGTTGGCAGCAGGGCCGTCAGGTGCGGTCCACTCAATCGCTTCGGCGCTGAGCGTGGCTGGGTGAGCGGCCGGCAGCGGTGTTTGGCTGGCTATGAGCTGGGAGAATAAGCTTACGGCGAGATCGAGCTTAGCCTCTAAACGGTCGAGGATTTTTGCCATTGTAGCGCTAACATCTACTTCTTGTTCTGTTAATGGTGTTTCCATTGCCGCCAAGGCGTGAAGGAGGACGGTATTGGTGCGCATCTGCTGTTGCAATGCCCATGCTGTCGGCAACGGTTCGTCGCGCCACTGTAATGGTAGGTTGCTATGGTAAAAAACACCTTGAGAAAATGGCATGGGATACTCTATCGACGACTGTTGAAATTATGACGGATAAGATGCAGCGGCGGCAATGTTTACCTCACATGGTAGTGTCGTAGCTTTGTTCCTGAGAGCGAGCAAGGCGGTACCATAGGCAGCTTCGACATGTGGCGAGCGATGCACCGTGGTTTGCAGTAGGCGCTGGCGGATACGCGTCCATATATGGTTATTCGCGCCGCCGCCGCTACTGAACACTTCGCTGACCGGGGTGGCACCGAGCTTTGCTAGCAGTCGGTAGCCATTAGCTTCGATTCGCGCTATTCCTTCTAGCAAACCATGGAGAAAAACAGCGTCATCCGTGGGGCGCGGGTTAAGGCGTGGCGGTAGTGCTGGGTCGTTGATGGGGAAACGTTCGCCGTATTGTGGCAATGGATAATAGTCGAGGTGGCTTGGGTGCTCTGGATTGATTTTAGCGCTGAGTTGTTTGAGCTGGGTGTCACTGAAAAATTGTCGTAGCACGGCACCGCCACTGTTGGATGCACCGCCAACCAGCCACAAATCACCAAGCCGGTGACTGTAGACACCATAAGTCGCCGCGTCTACTCGTTGCTTGCTCAATACTTTTAATACCATGGTTGATCCCAGTGAGGTGACGGCCTGCCCCGTTCGGTCGGCACCGCTGGCAAGGAACGCGGCGATGCTGTCCGTGGTGCCAGCGTGAACGATACAGTCGATGGGGAGAGAGAACTTGGTGGCGATGGCCTGCACCATCGGCCCGATGGCTGTGCCGGGCGCTAATACTCGCGGTAGACGGGAAGCGACGGGCAGGGCACGCAACCAGGCTGGGTAACATCGCTGCTCGGGGTCGTAGCCTAATTTTAAACTGTTGTGGTAGTCGCTGATGCCCGCTTTGCCGTGCAGCAGAAAGGCGAGCCAGTCGGCTTGGTGCAGTAGATAGCGGCTGTCGTGATATGCGCTTTGTTTGGAGAACCATAGTAATTTAGCCAAACTAGATGAAGCGTTCAGCACTACTTGATTGGGAGGTGCGACGGTTTGTAGGAAGGCAGCCTCTTCGATAGCGCGGCTGTCATGGTAAAGCAGTGGCGGTAGCAATACGCTGCCATCACTATGACAGAGCAGCACGGTTGCCGAGGTGCCATCGACAGCGATAGCGCGTAATTGCCGCCGCAATGTCAGAGGAAGGCGCGACAATAAAGAAAACAGCGCGCTACGCCATATTGTGGTTATATATTCAGAGCT
>VAOX01006399.1_pt1 | contig 11087 bp, 6 predicted proteins | sample 3393891 | NCBI WGS metagenome assembly VAOX01 (sample SAMN08290429, study PRJNA428436) | hydrothermal vent metagenome | isolation source: Deep-sea hydrothermal vent chimney | place: Indian Ocean: Southwest Indian Ridge | depth 2822 m m | reverse complement strand
GAATCATCACGTTTTCCAGTTGATGATCAGTTAATAAATGCGCGCAATAACTGGTGGGGTAGCAGTGATCCAGGCGTTATTGGAAATAGCATTGAAGATGCTACCGATGGTCCTCAGGGAGATGCGAATATATTTGAGCGCACATATGCAGATTATCTGCCGTATCTGACCAGTTTAGATGGCCCGCCAATTGCTGGAACGCCTCTGTCGGGTGTGATTACAACGCAGACATTGGCAGCAGGCACGTATCTGGTTTCTGGGTTTTTGAGTATTGCGCAAAATGAGGTATTGACGATAGATGCAGGTGCAGTTTTTAAGTTCTCAGAAAATAGCCATTTAAACATTGATAGTAGAGCAACATTAACTGTAAATGGGAGCGCTAGTAATCCTGTTGTGTTTACCTCAGACAACTCTCAGTTAAGTGCTAACAGGTGGTCGGGTATTTATACTTCTGGTGGAGTTGTTAATATTAACAATGCAGTAATTGAAAATGCAGTAACTGGACTGGAGTTCGATATATCCGGCAGTGGCAATATCACCAATAGCGATATTCGCAATAATACACTCGGTGTATATATTCATGGAAGACCAAATACATCTTTAAATGATGCAGGTACATTTAACCTGACTATTAATAACAATAATATTTATGATAACGGCACTAACCTACGTATCTGGGATACTCATGAGTCATCACGTTTTCCAGTTGGTGATAAGATTATAAATGTCCTCAATAACTGGTGGGGCAACAGTGACACCAGTGTTATTCAAAATAGCATTGAAGATGCAGCAGATGGCCCTCAGGGAGATGCGAGTGTATTTGAGCGAACATATGCAGATTATTTGCCGTACTTGACAGGGCTGGATGGTCAGCCAATTGCTGGAACCCCTATATTAGGTACACTTACAACACAAACACTGACAGCGGGCACCTATCTGGTATCAGGCCAGGTTGTTGTGCCGGCAGGTAATACATTGACGATAGAGGCAGGTGCTGTATTAAAATTTAATGAAGGTGCTTCTTTAAAAATAGACCCATCTGCAACATTGGCTGTAAATGGCGTGCAGGTAAATCCAGTGGTCTTTACATCGCTAAGCACTGTTCCTGCTATGGGAGACTGGAAAGGTATTGAATTATCAACCGTGAATTACAGTATTGATAATGCAGTGGTTGAATATGCCCAAACTGGCGTAACCATTACTAGCGGCCCCAGTGGTACTTCTGGTATTACTAACAGTACATTTCGATATAATCAGAGAGGTATCCAGACATCAGGCTTATCTACCAATAATGCCATTATAACGGGCAATACAATTGTAAGTAATAATTACGGTATTTATTTAATAAGCAGTAGCGCCCCAGTCATTACCAGTAATACAATTGAAAACAATGCAATTGCTGGAATATATTTATCAGGTTACGGTAGTTCAACCACAGTTCTGGACATCAATAACAACTGGTGGGGTACAGCTACTCCAGTTTTAGGCTCCACCAATGGAGTTGATGTTTACTACGACCGGACAGATCAGTCAGTGGCTCCAATTAGCAACCCATCGCCAGTTCCATTTGGGCCGCCCATTGTAAATCTCACTATAACGGATGTTAGCTACTCAACCACATCGAGCAAAAATATTACCTTCGATCCAGCAGCGGGTGAGCAGGCACAGGTTCAGTTTACGCTTAATCAGGCGGCGACTGTTCGTGTTCGCTGGTTTACAGAAGATACAGATGTACTGGTACGAGATATCGCTCAGTCTCTGGCGGCTGGTACACATACGGTTAGCTGGGATGGAAAAGACGAGTCAGGTGCCGATGTGCTTAATAATGCATATACCTTTAAAATATATGCAAACGATGGTGTAACACAGGCAGTGTATGATGTGCAGGGTGGTGGGGCCATTCAGCTTATAGGTGGTGGATTTAATAATGCGCTTAATGCATATACGAATGACTCATTTAAAACAGCCCTGACGGTTCGTTCACCGGGTTGTGATGCAGGCTGTCGTACGAAACTGCGGATAACGGGTAGTAATAATTTTGTCGCGCTGGAAGATCAGTTTGAACCAGGCAGCTATACCGTGGGCTGGGACTTAAGAGACCCTGCCGGTAATGTTATTACAGGAACAAATAGAGCCCTGCTAGAAGATATGACTACCTTAAGGCCTAATTCTGTCATTATTAAAAACAGTGTATTGAGCTTTAATATTAAAGGCACAGGTGCGTTTCCTGATATAGAAGTAAAATCAGATCCTTATGTGGTTTACCATAGCTATGAACAAAGAAGTAAAGTTGAGTATCGTCTGGATCGAGATGCGACTGTTACGGTGAAAATACTGCCGCCTAATATTACTAATCCTGATGATCCTTCGGTTATAGTGCTTGTGCCGAGTACATTACAGAGTGCGAATATTGGTGGTACACCTTATAGCTTTACCTGGGAGGGTTATACAAATGCAGCAGGCCAGACAAATAATATAAAAGTATCTGAAGAAGGTGCTTATACCTACCTTATTGAAGCAGTCAGTCAGGCAGATGGTAGTACGGCACTGTATCGTGGCTTTATTACCATGTTCCATTAATGAGTGATAGAAAGTTGATGATGAAAAAAATAAAACAAAATACGCCTGTATCCCTGCTGCTATTAGCCGCAGGGTTATTGTTTACGCCACAGGTGTTTTCATCAGCAGATTGCATTGCTTATCTGCAATACACGGGTGGCTACTGGCAGGTGTGGCTAATGGATGAGCAGGGTAATAAGCAGAAACAAATTACTCATTCACTATACGATAAAAGCAGTTTTTCCTGGTACCCAGATACAGAAAACTTTCTGGTTAATAGTAACCAGGGGGAGTTGTATAAGGTAGATATTAAAACGGGAAAAGAGCTAAAGCTCAATATTGGCCTTAAAGGTATGTTTGATGTGGCATTATCGCCGAATGGTAAAAACGTAGTATTTGGTTTAAGCACTTCTGGAAGTCGAGATGATCATAATATCTGGCAGGTCAATTTAAAAACCAGGGAAACGCATAAGCTGACTAACCTGAAACAGATGCAGCATATGCCGAAATGGTCAGCAGATGGCGAATGGGTGTATTTTTCATCTAAAGCGGATGACCAGCACAATGATATTTTACGCGTACAGGCCCGCATTAAGAGGCCAGACGGGGAAAAATCTAAAAAAATAGAGACAATGACTGCGAATGCCCTTTATAACTTTGATGCAGTTGAATCTATTAAGGGTGAGCTGCTGTTTTCGAGTAATCGTACAGGCAGCTATGAAATTTGGAAACAGGATAAAAGCGGTAAACTGAGTCAGCTTACACAGCGCCCCGCAAGAGATGCACGACCAGCCTGGTCAGCCGATGGCTCCAGGGTTGCTTTTGAGTCTTCACAGGGAGGGAAAATGAATATATGGACGATGGAACAAGATATAAACCCATCAAATAGCAACAAAATGATGCAGATTACCCATGCGGAGACAGGTGCGCGTTTTCCAGTCTGGAGTCCTGGTGATAAGGCAGAAAAGCCACAGAGGTTGTGCGACTGATGCGAACCTTAGTATTGCTTTTTTTATCTGCTTTTAGTGTTTTATGCTGGGGTGTGGAAATATCAGGGGTTTACCATGAGCCTGAATTGTTTGAACCTTTAAAGCAGCAAAAAGTGGAAATACACTTTACACTATCTGAAAATGCGCAGGTTGCTGTAAAGATATTTGATGATCGTGATTATTTAATAAAAAAAATAACCAGTAAAAGAAAAAAAGGCGCACATAAAGTTAGCTGGGACGGCAAAGATATGAGTAAGCATAATGTGCCGCCTGAAGCCTATCGTTACACCATTGAAGCGACAGGTTCCACTGGCCAGCGTGTAGAATATGATGTGTCGGAAATAACGGGTGGAAAAACCTTAAGCGTTAAAAATATTAGCTGGGATAAAGAGAAAAAAACTGTGCGCTACCAGCTCCCAGAGGCTGCCAGGGTGATTGTTCGAATCGGTATACAGAACCGAGGCCCCCTGATGCAAAGTTTACTGGACTGGTCGCCTCGCAATGGTGGTTTTCATAATGAGGCCTGGGATGGTATGGATGCCTCTGATGTGGTGAATCTTGAATCTCACCCCAAACTCGATATTAGTGTAGATGCATATAGCCTGAGTGATAATAGCATTATAGTCGGGCCGAATAGCTCAAAAGCACAATATATTAAAGAGTTAAGCTGGGGTAAAACCCGGCGAAAAATAAAGCAGATACCCAGAAAAAAAATGTATGCCCATGTGCAACAACCGGCTGAAAGCCGAGGCGATCTTAGCGTAAAACTGGTGCTTGCAGGTGATTATACAAAAAATAAAAAAGGCCTGGCGATTACTGGTGGTATAGTCCCTGTTCGACTGGAGGTTGCAGAAAAAGATCAGGCTCGGCTATTAGAGCGCGGCTTTGAACCGGTGTTTTTTTTAGATGGAATATATGTGCATGAAAATGAAATGGGCTTTTTACCTGTTACCTGGCTGTTTGATACCAGTAAGGTGGCAGAAGGCGAGCATTTCGTTACGGGGAATATCAGGAGTTATGAAGGTAACTATGGTACAGCCACTCTTAAGGTCTATGTGAAACATAAAAAATGAATAATTTTAAAAGCATACTACTTATTTTAATGGTCGCTCTGTATTCAGGCAGTTTATGGGCAAATGATAATGCTGATAGCACACTGCTTATTCAGAAAGGTGATCAGGCTTATTCAGAAGCTCGTTATAAGCAGGCGCTCAAATATTATCAGCATGCGTCTTCAGGCGCAGCAGACAAGCCTGCGTTGTATATTAAAATTGCCCGTTGTTTTCAGTACACAGGTGTTTATAAAAGTGCATTGATAGTTGTAGATGGCATTTTAAGTACAGATTCCGAAAATATTAATGCCCTGCTGATAAAGGCTGAAATAACAGAAGCGCAAAATGATAATGAAGCTGCGCTGGCTATCTATCAGCAGCTTGAGGTGATTGAACCTGATAATAATGGTGTCTATCAGGCTATCTATCATGCTGTCTACCAGGGGCAAGCCAGTGTATTGCGGAAAATGGGCAGAGAGACGGATGCAAAGCAGGCATTAGATAAGATTAAAGCCTGGAAAATTAAAAGTTAGAAAATTAAAAATTTAAAAAAATTAAATTACCAATAAAATTACCAATAAAATCACATACAAACAGGTGTCGACTCGTGAAAAACTGGACTTCAGGCTTATTCTTATTCTTTTTATTATTTATACTGATTAACTCGGCAGCGTATGCGGATGGTTATGGTGGCCCAGTTAATAATACGCCGATTGATAAAACCGACGATCCAAAGTGTAATGATGGAAGTGGTTCAGCTGGAAAGCCGGTTTTTTTAGATGGCACAGAAGTTTATTCCCAGATCGATCTTGATATGAATGGCCTGTACCCGATTCGTTTAACGCGCCTGTATTCAAGCCAGTCGAAATATGATAATCCCCTGGGGCATGGCTGGGCCTTTGTCCATGATCGGCGTTTATTTGAATACCCGGATAATTCAGTTGTGATTCGCTATGGTTGCGGCTGGCAGGATCGCTATGTTAATACCGGTGGAACCTACCAAACACCCAAAGATGGAATGGAAGGGACGTTAGTTGAAAGCAATGGCACGTATATTCGAACCTATAGAAATGGAGCAAAGGATTTTTACGACACAGAAGGTCGGCTGGTTCGTAATCAAAGCCCAGCAGGGCACTACCATGAGTATACCTATGATGCAGCAGGTCTACTGCCCTTAACGGGGAGTTCGGTTTATGCAATAGACCCGAGTGTTCCGATGGTAGTGGCGCAAAACTACCATCTGTTGCGTATTGAAGAGTTTGCTGCCGATGGAGTGAGCACAGGGAATCGGGTTGATTTTACATATAATTCAACAACCGGGCGGCTAATGACCGCTACTGCGCGATCAACGGGAGATAGTACGGGGCGGGGTATTAGCTATCAGCATGATATTAGTGATGGTGTAAACCGTGGTCGGCTTGAAAAGGTGATCGGTCTTGAAAGCATTGAATCTAATTATATATACCAGGCGGCAGGTAATGGTAATGACTTTTTTATTAACAGTTTTCAGGAGGGTGCGGGTACAACGCCTTATGTTAATGCCCTGGAGGCAGGCAGTTCCCGTGTTGCTACGCAAACCTATGGACTGAATAAACTAAGCTTTAGCTACCCTGTTGTATCACCCGAGACGACGGTTAGTAAAACCGTTTATGATGATCAGGGAAACCTGATATACAGTAATAAGGACACGGTATCTGAATTTGATAATGAAGGTTATGTTAAAAAGGTTACAGATCCACTGGGTAATGAAAAACGCATTACTCGCGATGGTTTAAACCATCTGAAACGAGAAGAGTTCTGGACAAATACAGGCACTGTAGCCAGCCCCAGCCTGGTACTGAGCCGTGCGGTAGACTATATCTTCGATGCGCAAAATAATAAACTGGAGGAAAAGGTTTACACCGGCGTGCAATGGGATCGCACGCGTTGGACATACGATAATGGCTGGGTCGCTTCAGAGTCAGTTGACTCGAATCAGTTTAATAGCCAGACTTTTCGTACAGAGTACAGCTTCTATCGGGATGGTGCAGGTGTACCCACCAATATTCAGGAAATTAAGCAGTTAAAGGGTGATGGTAGCTTTCAAATCACAACGCTTACTTACGACAGTAAAAATCGTTTAACCACCGTACAGTATCCAGATGCCCATAAGGTTCAAATTAAATATGATGCAGGCAGCCTTTATGCGAATCATATTTATCATGAAATAGCGGGTGTTGAAAGCCCCTATCTTAATTATCGGCTGGACTATACCGCTGATGGTCGGGGTAATATTGCACAGGTGACTGACCCCAAAGGTCAGCCGACTACAGTAATTTATGACGATCTGGATAGAATTATTCAGATAATAAACCCCTTAAATGAAAGTACCTATTATCGCTATAATGGCCGGCTGCTTGATGAGCTTGAAATTGGCGCAACGCTGGCGGATGGTGAAGGTCAGGTGTATAAGTTGCTTTACACGGCCAAAGAAGAAATACGTGAAGTTCAGCGAAAAGATGACGCCGGTGTATTCCAGACACTCTGGACTTATACCTATGATTCCGCCGGTAATATGCTCAGTGCCAGAGATGCGTCTAATCGGCAATGGAAGTATGCCTATGATGAGCTGGATCGCCTGACGACTATTTCCGATCCACTAACTTACCTGACGCAATATAAATACGATATTCTGGGCAATATAAGCGCTATTATTGATGCAGAAAAACAGCAGACAGACTATGCCTATGATGCTGAGAATCGTGTAACTCAAATTACCAACCTCGCTGTAGTGCCGAACCTGGTAACAAAAGTTAAATATGATCCACTGGGTAATCTGATACAGGTAACAGACCCTGAAAATCAGACGACCCAGTATCAGTTTGATCGATTGTCCAGACTAACAAGGGAAATTAAACCGCTTGGTCAGATATTGGAATATTTCTATGATTCGCGCAATCGGCTGGATTATTTACTCAATGCGCGTAAGCAGAAAATTGATTATGCCTATGAAGCCTGGGGCGCATTAAAAAGCACTAATTTTTATGCTACCGCCAGCTCAACCACATCGGTTAAACAAAGGCTACGGGCCTATGATAATAATGGTAATTTAACATCCATTATCGACAGTGCCATTTCTGCTACGCCAGTATATAGCATCACTCACGATGCACTAAATCGAATAGACACATTGAATAACCTGGCCTTTCTGCCCTATAAGCAACTGGACTATGACCATGATCGCTACGGTAATGTCAGCCAGCTGACGCTAAACAGTTCAAGCACAGCTAATGGAACAGACTGGGTTGCAGATTATAGCCAACAGTATATTTACAATAAAAAAGACCTGCTGGCACAGGCGACATTTAATGCAGGAAAAACACACCGATTTGATTATTACCCTACAGATGAACTCAAACAGATTGCCTTTAATAATGGCACGGTTACAGACTACGCCTATTATAATAATGGGCCAACCAAGTGGATTGATATTGCCCACGGCGCATCCAGTAAGGAAAAATTAAGCTTTACCTATGACAGGGTGCAGAATATTAAGGATATGGGGAATAATAATGGTATTCATAGTTTTGCCTATGATGGCATTAATCGGTTAATTCAGGCCAGCCACCCCCTGGGCAGTGGTCTGCCAATGCAGGAGGATTTTGCCTATGATGATGCGGGTAATCGGGAAGACCCGGCTAATAGCACACTTTATAGCTACGATCAGAATAACCGGATCAGTTTATCACCTGGTGTAGCCAGTTATATATTTGACGATGATGGTAATTTAACTCAGAAAGGCACGGCTGAAACCTTTGTTTACGATTATGAAAACCAGCTGGTGCAGTACAGCAACACAAACACCGGCGTGGTCGCCAAATACAGTTATGATCCCTTTGGTCGGCGTATTAAAAAAGAGCTTACGCAAAACTCAGTAAGCACAACGACTTATTATCTGTGGGATAGAGATGAGCTGATTGGGGAGTATAGTGCAGCGGGTGTACGTATAAAACGCTATAGCTATACTGCTGACCGCTATGCGCCTTTGCAGATGGAAGATACTACAGGGATATATAATGTCCATACCGATCATCTGGATGCACCGGTAGCGCTGACGGATCAGGCGGGTGATATTGTCTGGGAAGCGGAATATGAGGCATACGGAAATGCAGTGGTTAATGAAGATGTGGATGGCGATGGGCAGAGGGTTGGCTTTGATTTAAGACGGCCAGGGCAATGGCTGGATGCTGAGAGTGGGTTGTATTATAATTACTTTAGATATTATGATCCGGGGACTGGGCGGTATATTAGTAGTGATCCTATTGGAATAGCGGGTGGGTTAAATATCTATGCTTATGCTGCTGGGAATCCTTTAAAATATATCGATCCATTGGGGTTGATTCCACCATCAATGGTTCCTCAAGGAATTATAAATAATTCTCAAATAGCTGTTAATAATGTGACAAATAATGCATTTACATCGGATCAGATATCAACATTAACTAATATGGTCATAAGTACAATATCTTTAAATCCTTTTGGTGATGCTGGAATTGGTGATGCACTTAATTTTGGGAGCTTAGATCCGAATGCAAACCCTATGTTGTTATCTGAAAGCCAAAACAAGTCTTTACAAAATATTTTTAAATCTCTTAAAAATGACAACCTGACTGATAGCCAAAAGGAACTCCTTAAAGATGCAATAGATGCTTACAAAAAATCGTTAAAAAGCGGGCGATGCATTATTGTTCCTGATCAGTCTGATAATGATGATTTTTAGTAATGAACAACTATTGTGTAAAAATTATGTGTTTTTTTTCAATTATAATTTTAGCTGGGTGCTCTAACTCTTACGCATTGTCAAAAGAGTGGAGTCTGGTTAGTCAAACGGGAAAATCTGGATTTAGTAAGTATAGGTATGTTTATAATTGTGAAAAAAATATACTAATCGAATGTGTTAGTATAAGTGTAGAAGTAGCTCGTATCCCGAAAGCATCTACGGGAGCTTTAATAAGCTTTTATGCAGAAAAATATATTCAAGATATGAGTGGCCTGGGCCATGTTAATTTAGTAGGCGATGAGCTATTGATTGGTGATGTAGGTGGTTATGTTGTTACTCATGAATTAAAAGGGTATATGTTTAAAACCGTTATTTTTATTAAAAAAGGCCAAGTTTATTATTTCACTTATTCGTCTTTGGCCGAATATTATTATAGTCAATTACCATCATTTGATAACTATTGGTTATCTATAATCGAAGGTTATACGGGTCGCGCCACGCTAACCCATTGAAAGTAAAAAAATAATGCTATGCTTAAGATGTTAGTAAGTTGGTTGTCTAATAAAATCAATCTATTTTATGCGTTTTTAGGGAATTCAAATGCTCAGTTAGTAAGCGTTGGTGAGTACTATTATTTTTCTATGGAAAATAGAACTCACCCAGAAAAAGCTGTTTATTGGTTTAGAATAGCAGCAAATAACAGTTCGAAAGCTCAGATATATATGGCAATCATGTACTTGCGAGGTTATGGAGTAGAAGAAGATGCAGAAGAAAGTTTTAATTGGTATAAGAAGGCCGCAGAGCTTGGAGATCCGAATGGCCAACACTCTTTAGGATGGTGTTATCAGCAAGGGTATGGGGTTGAAAAAAACTATAAAGATGCAATATATTGGTGGGAAAAATCAGCAAAAGAAAATATACCAGAATCACAGTATGGTTTGGGACTTGCATATGCTAATGGTGAAGGAGTTAAAAAAGATTTAGATAAGGCAAAAAAATTTCTGAAATTATCAATAGAAAATGGCTGTGAGCATGCTAAAGATGATTTATTTGATTTAAATGGAGAGTAGCCAGTAAATGAATTGATTGTGAGGGGAGTAACTAATGATCATCCACAAATGGGTATTTTTTAAAAATAGCATCTGCTGGTAATTTTCCATGTAATTTTTTACAAGCCACAATATCAGTAAGACCTAATGTTGTGGCGAATTATTCAAATCATAGCTATTTCATCCTTTTAAAAGCCGAGCAAAAAAAGCATATGAGTGATAGTAAAGAAGAATAAATAAATATTGTTGCATGGAAAGACCTGTCTTTCCCTATGATCGTTTATCCTTTAAATTATTATGCATAAAAAAATAGCTATATTCTTAACTCTTATCTTCTTTATATTATTTGTGAGCGGTATTATTTAGAGCTTAATAAGAGCTTAATAAGACACCCATCAGAAGCATCAATAAAAACAAAGACTTAAAAAAACCTGTTCAGATCGAGCAGGCTTTTTTAATGTTAAAAATTTAAGGCTGACGGGCCTGGTATTGTTTAACTGCCTTATACGGGGTCGCACCATGCTAACCCATTGAAGGTAAAGAAAATAACACCATGAAATGGGTGAAATAAAGTCTTATGTGGAGTACCACACTGCCATCATACAATTTACCAAATTAAATATCATACGATTTAGCACTATTTGCCCTGTTTTACCACTTTCTCATCATAACAAAAAAG
>VAOX01004616.1_pt1 | contig 11089 bp, 16 predicted proteins | sample 3393891 | NCBI WGS metagenome assembly VAOX01 (sample SAMN08290429, study PRJNA428436) | hydrothermal vent metagenome | isolation source: Deep-sea hydrothermal vent chimney | place: Indian Ocean: Southwest Indian Ridge | depth 2822 m m | reverse complement strand
CAACGATATAATCTGTCAAAAGTAAAGCCAGATAATCGTCCTTTGTTTAAATTGGATACTTCTGGTTGTGTAATGCAAAGTAATTTAGCAGCAGCTTTTTGTGTTAGCTTTTCTTTTTTTATCAGTTTATTTATTGACTCCGCAATTTTGGCTTTAGCCAGTCTGTTATCAGCATTAACCAGCCCTTCAAACGGGTGATTTGTTTGACTGACTTGTGTTTTTTCTTCTACGGTGGCGTTAACTATTTTTGCTGTACTTTTTTTCATGATGTTCTCTCGCTGTTTTTAAGCGTTGCTCTACTAATTTCATTTCTTGCCTGGGTGTTTCTTTTCCTTTTTTACTCTTTTTCTGGAAGGCATGTAGGACATACACTGCACCTTTAAATTTTACTGTATAGATGCTTCGATAGGTATCACCGTCATAATCATCAACTATTTCTACTACCCCTGCACCACTAAACCCTTTTAACGGCTTCACGTTATCCGCTTTTTCTCCATGCTGTGCGAGATGTAATGCATAACCCATTACGTCTTGGCATCATCAGGAAAATCTATCCAGTCATCGTGTGACGACCCGATCCATTCAACGGATTTTTCTTTTTTATTTCCGGCCATGCTCATTTATATGAAATATCATATAAATTGTCAACAGGATAAATAGCGGCACGACTTCGTAATTGTTAAGAATATTACTCAAATACAATACGTGATGTTTGTTGCTTTGTTGTAAGTGGCTAGATATTTGCTTTCTCTTCTAACTTAGGTATGCATACTCAGTTTTTTGATTTTATCTTCAAATATTTGTGTATTTTAGAGGTGATATATGCCACGAAAAGACCGGACTTTTACAAACCGTGATTTGACCCGTTTTGCTTGTCGCAATCTTAGACCGGAAGAACAAGCTGAGGTTGTTCAGAATTTGATTGAAAGCGATTGTTTTTCGGTTAAATTTACAGCTGATCAAGTCGAAAAAATCGTTTGCCAACACATGGATATTTCTGCTCGTCGAGAACTAATGAAACGATTGATCACAGAAAATGCATGCGGAGGTGAAAATAAGAGCTTCTCTTGTGGGGCCATAGAAGCCATCAGGACGGCGATCGACGCATTAACCATACTCACGGCTATCTTGAGCCTATTGGCGGCCGTACTTCCACTCCTGCGGGCAATTACGCGGCTGTTTACATGGTTGGTTCGCCTGGTTGCTTGGTTGGATCGTATTTTTGAGCGTATTGGCGTGCTTGAAAAATATTTGAAAAAATTGGCTTTTGCGATTGTCGCGTTAAGTGAGTTTCTCGATTATTTGGCTGAGTTGTGCGAAGAACCAGCACCGCCTGCTCAGCTTGATACAACAGCGCTTAACAACGGTCTTCCTGAAATGATTGCTGAGTTATCCGTTGTTGCAGAAGACGGGGGAGTGACGATTACTTGAAACCTACGGATATATCTCAATGTAATTTTAGAAACTACATTCTAAAATCAATCTAAATTTATGTCACTATTTTTAAACAATGATTTATTAGTTTAATCATTTTTCTTGTATTTGGTTAGACAAGTAAGATAAGTTTTTTTATATGCGGTACAGGCGGGGATGCCGATGGTCGCAACTAGTGATGACCCGTTTTGAAAATATTCAAAGCGGGTTTTCTTAAGGGTGTTGAATTGTGAATTTTCAACGTTCACGGCGATTTGTCATTTAAATGCACCAAATGTCATCTGCTTCAAACCCCTTTTACAAAGATGATGATAGGGGAAATCCTTAGCGTACGTTTTCGTACCGCCGGACTTCAAACCATTTTATGACTGTGATAATTGAGGTCCAGCGGTACGAAAAGTCACTATATGCCTGAATCCGAGTGGTTAATTATAGTAGTATGTAGTAGTAGTATTACTACATACTACATATAAACTATGGTGATTTATGCAGCGAAAAGCAAAGGTTACACAAAAGATTGTCAATAATGCCTGCCAAGAGTTGCTTGGTTCAGGTAAAAACATCACGGTCAACGCCGTTATCAACGCTGTAGGGGGCTCTTTCACTACAGTGGGTACGATGGTGAAGTTATGGAAGGAAGAACTAGCTACGCAAGCTATACCCGTTATCACGATGCCAGATACAGTCTCAAAAGCTATGGAAAAAGCCACAACTGATATTTGGGCCACTGCATCAAGCCTAACCAGTCAAACTATCGAGAAAATTCAAAAAGAAGCTGAGGAAATGGTCGTAACGGCAAAAAACGACCTTTCAGAATATTCAGGGGAAGTTTCACGCCTAGAGGCGGAACTTGAGGAAGTTAATCAACAACTCACCCTATCAGAAGAAAAACTCACGCAGAATATAACTAAAACCGCAGAAATAAATGCACAGATCAAAGCCCTAGAAACCCGCCTTGCCGATAGAGATAAACAATTAAAACGCTTACAGGCTAATTATGACAATCTACAAGCGGAGTTAGTCATTATTGCTAAAAACCAAGCCAAAGAAATAAAAGCTCAATCAAAAAAGAAAAAATAATTGAGAGTTTAAATAAAAAATAGTAGTTTGATTAGTTGCGGTACAGGCTGGGAAGCCGATGACCGCCAAAGGTGATGAAAATCACGGACGCTTTGTAAGAAATTACAGGGCGTTTTTGTTATCAGGGTTTATTTCTTCTAAAAGATTAGGGTATTTCGATAAAATCGCTAATAAATTAATCGTTGACTTAGATGGTAATATCTCGCCTTTTTCATATCGGGAAAATGCGTTAACTCCCCCACCACAAATACGAGCTGCTTCTACCTGTGTCATGTGTAAATTTTCTCGGTTTTTCTTTATATCTTTAGCAATTGAAAGCTTGACCTCTGCGTAAAAAATTTCTAATTCTTCTCGGGTAGATTTTAAATCCGAACCACTTAAAATTGCTTCATTACAAGTGTCACACCATAAACCTGGCTGATTGACTGTGATTTCATAGCCTTTAAAATTATGCGTTTCTTGTTTTACTTCTTGCTTTGTTTTTCCTTCAAAGCAAATCTGACATTGATTATCTGACATAATTTATAACTCCTTAAATCCTATTGTAAAGTAACCGTGACTGTCCTGTTGGAATTTTATATATAACTCTATGCCTTTAAATGATGATTTATATACATCTTGCCAAACTTTATAATCTTGATGTGTTGTCATAGGGGTTCTTCCACTGAACCCTTTTTTTAATGAATTAAAATTCATCAGTCCGCATGATAGTTAAAACTCTAGTGGTTTGATTTTGATCGCCAGGATTCTCACTGCCTGCGCTCATATCAATATTGTAATAACCTATCTTCCAAAAATATTTCTCATTATTGACGATAAAAGCACCGAAGCCATGTTCTCCGCATGGATCATTATCTGGTGTAAAATTATTAAACTCCCTTACCTTGGTGATAATTTCCTCTCTTTCTTCCTCAGAAGTAGAAGCTACTGCATGGGTAAAAACTATACGCCATGTTAAAAATGTATCTCGCAATAAATCATTAAGTTCTGTTATTTTTTTGATATTTGTATTCTCCATAATTTACATTTCCTTTTAGTTTTGTTGTTGTTTAAGGAAATCAAAAGCACGACTGATAAGCAGAAACTCAACCTCAACACGTTTAAGCGAGCAGGGGATTGAATTTCTGCTGGGAGTGCTATCTTCCGAAGAACCACGGTAAGGCTAAAAGAAACTGAATAATGGAGACAAATAAAAATTAATAAAAATTTTATCTTTATAATATGAAATTTACCACTATGCTCAGGGAAGTATCAGCTATGTGCTTTAAGAGGACATAGAGAGACAAGTTATGTATATCGCTATTATATTTTGTATAAATAGCTGTAGCACAAAAATACCATGCTTAAAACAACCGGTGAAATTGGCGTTAGGTGCTCAAGGAGAGAGGTAATGGATAATGAAAATACTATTTTGTAACATTGGATGGATGAGAGAATACAATGGAATAGCGGGGGATTCTATTGAGCATGGAGGTTCCTACAATAATGAATCCACAGGCAAGGAAGTATGTAACTTTAGTAGTATACGTGGAAATGTTTTTGGTTACGTTAGGCCTACAGGGCAAATAAAAATTGAAAAACTTGGCGTAGATGAAAATGCAAGTTCTGTTTCCGGTGTAACGGTTGTTTGGACTGCCGGTCCAGAAACAGGTGGAACAGCAATCATAGGTTGGTACAAAAATGCTACTGTATTTCGAGACCGCCAGGAACTACATAATAAAACAAAAATACAAAAAGAAAATGAATTATCTGACTATAGAATTAAGGCAAAGTCAGAAGATGTAATTTTGCTTCCTCCAGAAGAAAGAAATTTGTTGATACCTAGAGCCATAAAAGGTGGTATTGGTCAAAGTAATGTTTGGTACGCTGATTCCCCGGAAAGTAAGGTGCATGTGCAGAGAGTATTAAAACTTATTAAAAATGGGTTTAGCGAAGAGTTGCCGGATGTTGATAGGTTCATGTCAGGCAAGGAGGGAAATCCTAGACTTATAGTTCACCTTCAACGTGAAAGGAATCAAGTATTAGTAAAAAAGAAAAAAAAACAGGTATTGAATTCAACAGGAAAGCTTAAATGTGAAGTCTGTGATTTCAATTTTCAATCATTCTTTGGGGAAATTGGGGAAGGTTTTTGTGAGGTACACCACCTTCAACCATTATCAAAAATAGATGGCGAGGTAAATACAACACTTGAAGATTTAGCTATAGTATGTTCAAACTGTCACAGAATCTTGCATCGTCAAAACCCAATGCTTACTCTTTCTCAATTAAAGAAGGCAATTGTAAAACGCACATAACATATATGAACCCTAAGGCTATCAATACGTGGTTTTGTGGAAGAACCCCCAAAAACGATTATTCTGCGGATCATAAATTAACCAGTGGCTTTTATTGTGTAATAGGGGTCTAGAGTTCAGCGGTACGATTATGCTGCATATCACGCGCGAAAGACTCACGGTTGAAATAATAACGTAAGTTTTCAGGTAGGGTGTCCAGCATGCCTGTGTTTTGAATATATTCCTCGGCATATTCAAAGATTGTTCCCTCAAATAACACCACATCATCGATACAAGATTGCGTGATATCTACCATGTAATGCCCTAATATCTCTGGCTAAATAAATAGCTTTGACGGCTTCATCGTCTGTCAGTGGGACTAGAGTCCAATGGTACGGCGTAAATTACAGCGCAATGTACGAATAAAGATCGCTGGTTAATTATCAAACCGCAGAATAATCGTTTTTGGGGGGTTCTTCCACAAAACAATCAAAAATTTTAAAGCAAGCAAAAACCCTATGTACATCTTGATGATGAAACTATCAAGAGCGCATGGAAAAGCCATTTAAAAAGTATTGATACGAAAAAACTGTATCAACACTTTTTAAACAACTTTCCCACACTTGCACACAGTAAGTCAGAAACATAATCACAAGATTTTTCTTTTTAAAAACCGTAAAACAGTTCAAAAACTAAGATAAACGGATTGATGTTGATTGGGGAGAAGAAGAATTTTAAGACAAGGCATCCCAAACCCGCTCAATAATGTTTCTGAGCAGGTTTAGCGTTATCGATGCCGACCGTATCGCGTCGAACCCGTCGAACAACATCACGAACATTCGCTGTTGCTGTCAAGCTCCGGTAATGCTACCGCTATCTGTCCGCTCGACCAGTGTAGTTACGTGCATTGGAGGGTATTACCCAACATCAATGCTATGACCCGTACACTCGCTCATAGACTCTAACCGGCTGGATAGTTCCCCAGATTTTATAGTGGCAGGTGATTTCAGACCGTCCCACTGCGCCGGAAAAAGGCGAATTCAGAAAGGAGCGAACAAAGTGTAAGTAGACGTGTGTAAGTTTAACCGGAACGGTTCTTCTTGAAAAATCGAATCATACGTATTAAAATAGGCCGTACAATATGGGACTTTTCGAACATCTGGGTTCGCTAATTCCTGAAGAACCTCAGCACGCTAATGCTGGGGTTTTTCGCTTTCTGGGGTAATCCTAGAACGAATCTAAAAGCCTGTCAAATGTTATTTACTTTAGAATACTGCCTATCCTATTGTTATATAAGTTAAATAACTATATAGGCTATATAAGCTATATAAGCTATATAATTCTTCTAATAGCCTCTACTAGCTCAGTTTTTTTCATGCGTTTAAGGACTTCTATTCCCGCTTTTATGACATCAGACCGGCTAGCTTTGAAGTCTTTTGGTGCCAACACAAGCTTGTTAATATCATCATTAATCTCTTGTGTTAATGAGAATATACACGGCTTATGGGCTTTCTTTTTACGCCTTCTGTATCTGTTCGCTCTCTTTTCCGCTCCTGAAATAAAATCCTCTGTCGCTGCATCGTTATCAGTAATCGAGCTTTCATTTTTACTCAAACCTTCCCCTAAACCTTTGGTCATTTTTTAAACTCCCAAAAACTCTTCAGCTAAAGACATTATTTCTGATTTTGCTTTCTCGTCTGTATTAAGTTCAAGCACGCTATAACCACCCTCGTCGGCATCGTCATAAACATTTCGCTGAATGGTTGTTGATCGTAGAGGATCAAGCCCAAATGATTTACAAGCTTCTCTCGCTTCAAGAATTCTAGCTCTTTGGCTTGGTAAAGCTGGGCATTGTGTAATAACTGCTGATGTTATTAAATCTGGATTTATTGCTAAAGCCATTTTTACTAAATTTTCAACATGCGGAAGTGTTTTTAAATCTCGACGCTTAGGACGAAAAGGTAACAGCATATGAGTCGCCACTGACATAGCCGATCTTAGTGCTTCACTATCTTGACCACCGGCATCAATAATAATATCTTCGTAGCGCTTGGCTAAGTCTTTCAATGTCTGCCTGATATTTCCTGAAGCTTGCAACGTGGAAATATTTTTAAGGCTTTCGTTTTCTTCGCGCTCCCTGGCCCAATCGGCCGTGGTGCCTTGCGGATCAGCATCTAGCAAAAGTACATCATGGTTTTTAAGCTGTAAATAAACTGCAATATTTTGAGCTAAGCAGCTTTTACCGCTGCCTCCTTTTTCTCCACCAACTAGTATAATCATTTTATATTCCCATCTAAACTATATAGCCTATATAGTTTAGATGGCCTATATAACTTATACAACCTATATAGGGATTCTATCCATATAAGCAGAAAATCTCATTTATTTACAGCTCCAGCGTATAAAGTTCCTGAATTTCGTGAGATTGAATCCCCAAATAATCCAACGTTTGTTTTTGTGTACTGTGCCCGAAAGCTTCCATGAGTAGGGGAACAGGGGCGTTTTTCTGGGTGCGTTGATGATAACCCCATGTTTTACGCAAAGAGTGACTGCCATAATTACCATTGAGCCCAACATCTTTGCACCATTGTTTAACGAGATGATTGACAGACTCAACGCTTAGCGCATTGGCTCGCTGACTATAAAACAAGAAGTCATCGGATTGATATTGTCGAGAAGAGAGGAGGCCGGTGATTGACTCAATGACATTTTTGTTAAGTGTTACACCTCGATATTTCTTCACCTTCGATTGTTTGACCTCCAAAAAATCACCAACTTTCAAATGTTCTACCTCTCGCACCCTGATAGAAAGAATTTCATTAGCGCGGTAGGCGGTATTGATACCTAGCGTGAATAAACAAAAGTCACGGGGATTATCGGTAAGGATTTTTTTAATCCGCTTGATGGCTCTGATATCCCGAATCGGTTCGACTTTAATCGATGCGCCTTTTCTGGGGTGATTTTTTGCCTGTGTCATTTTTGCTAATACTCATCAAGTTTTATTAATTTTTTCGATAATACTTGATGAGTATAGAATTCAATAAATTCAGATACAAACAGAAAATGGGGTGATTTTCTATTTTTATCAATCCGTTATGGGAATTCTCATCTCGTCAATTTTTAACCAATAGTTGACGAGCTAAAGACTGTTTGTTTTTTATGCAAATCAATAATAGCATTTTACCATTGACAAAACTCACATAATCACACATAAACTCACATACCTAATATGTGAGGAAAATATGGACTGGGAAAATTTCAGATTAAGCACAAGACTTAATCTACAAACGGATATAGTAGAAAACGTATATGCTGCATTAACCAATATTGATACTGTTAAAAATAGCTGGCAGATAACCAATCGTTTGCAACCCCAAACCGTTGCAAGACTCACTCACAGTGTTATTGTCACTTCAACAGGGGCTTCAAATCGCATTGAAGGCAATCAATTAACTGATGATGAAGTTGAAAACCTTTATCGGAATTTACGCATAAAAAAATTTAAAACTCGTGATGAACAAGAAGTAGCGGGATATCTTGAAATGCTGGAACGCGTATTTGGGAACTACGACCACTTAATAATTAGTGAATCTTTAATCCTGCAACTTCATCAAGATATGATGAAACATAGCCAGAAGGACGCTCGGCACCGAGGACAATATAAATTTGGCTCTAACCGTGTGGAAGCCAAAGACCAAAACGGAAATATCATCGGTGTTATATTTGACCCAACCCCGCCACATTTAGTGGGTAAAGAGATGCAAGAACTGATAGCTTGGTACCAATGGGCCATTAAAACAAAGTTTAAACACCCGCTAATCATTACAGCTAATTTCATATTTGAATATTTAGCCATTCACCCATTCCAAGATGGAAATGGAAGAACTAGCCGTTTACTGGTGAATCTAATTTTATTGCAACAAGGATATGAGTTTGCTTCTGTAGTTTCTCATGAGCATCTAGTTGAAACGAGTAAAGCTGACTACTATCTTGCACTTAATCAAGCGCAACGAAGCTGGAAAAAAAATAATGAAGATATAAGTAAATGGCTGCTCTATTTTCTCAATATTCTGGAACAACAGGCACAAAATGCCTTAGATATACTTGAAGGGGACAATATAGACTATCTATTATCAGAAAAGCAACTGGCATTATGGCAATGGGCCAATGCGATTCCTGATAAATTATTCACTCGCAAAGACGCAATAGAAAATTTAGGGTTTCCAGTAAGAACGACCGAATCTATTATTAAAAAGCTACTTGAAATGAAAAAATTTGAGCGGTTAGGACAGGGCAGAGCAACACACTACAGGGTCTGCAAATGATAAAATACCCTATCCATACTGGATATGAATTGTATATTTTTAATAAAAATGAGTAGAAAGATGACAAACGAGAAAAAAATTAAAAATACCATTAAACAATTCATGAAAAAAATTGAAACCGTTGATAATGACTTTATAGGAGAGGTTGTCGGTGTTGCTCAAGCAATTGGAGGCTTAAAAGAAGCCTTAGAAAAAATAAACAAATGTCTTGATCAGAGACAATTTGAAAAGGCTTCTAGCCTTGGTTATCGCGATGTATCCTCAGAATTCATTTTTTTACAAAGAACACTTGGTGGTTTAAGCCATAATGTTTTACAAAAAGATAAAATAATTCAGGATATATGTATTGAGCTATGTAATGACATAGAAAACATTAGTTACGAAGAGGTCGCACCGTTAGTTGAAAAGAAAATGACAAGTCTTGAACCTATCCAAAACCCAATGAAGATTGAAATATCAATTGGCGAAAAGACCGTCGAGAAACTCCTTTCTATTCAAAACATCCGACAAACGCCTATTGAAAACCTAGCGGAAAAGATTGTTGCGTCGGCTATGAAAAATGATGAACAATTCTGGCAAGAACAAGAAAACAACGGCCCACTCATACCAAATATAAAACATGAAGAAAAAGAAAGTTACACCGGTGAGGAATCATTTAATCACATTAAGGCGCTGGGTGAGCAAGCAAAAGAACGCATAAAAAATTTGTATTGATTATTGTTTGATATATAACCGCCAACTCATCAACTTTCATCGAATAGTTGACAGCCTCTCAGTTGTATATAACTCTCTCATAAAAACCCGTATATTACCTTTCTACTAGCAGTAAGGTAACGGCTTTGTGTTGTTTTGGCAATGAAAAAGGAAATAGGGGTTTTTGTCTGAAATCACGAATAGGCTATAACTAAAGTGTTTTCACGAAGTAGGGCGGGGCGTGTACTTTCGTGACGACTGCCACGAATGAGACACTAACCCATAACGTAACATCGGCTAAATTTTAAATTAATTCCACTCGTAAAGTCTTGCCTACTGCACGAGCAGCATTATCCAACGTATGGAGGGTAACGGAGGTATTCTTAGGATCAAGTAAACGATCTAATGCTGAACGGCTTGTTTCCATCAACTCCGCCATCGCCGTTTTAGTAATATGCTCCGTTTCCATTTTTTGACCAATTTCCCAAGCTATAACGCGCTTTATTGCTGCTGTATTAACTTCGGCAAGCTCGCCCGTTTCCACCAGAAAATTATCAAACGATGAGCCTATATGTTGGTTTTTTTTAGTCATTTTCTACCTCTTTTTTCCGTTTTATAGATAAATCTAAATCAGGTTTCGGCGTTTTAGGGGTTTTCTTAATAAAGCCATGAAGTAAGACCATTTTTTTTTCACTAAAACAAAATAATACCCTAGAAATTCTTTTATCTGTCAGATTTGTTCTAACTTCATATAACCCATTCCCCATTGGCTTACAGGTCGGCATTCCTATTGGCCAACCAAATTCCACGGTTTTTATATCTTCGCCTATCGATTTTCGATCCTGTTTCGAGAGCTTTAATAACCAATCTTTTACTGGCTCACTGCCACTGCTTGACACATAGAAAGCGGCGGATACTTTTTTCCTAGATTTAATCATAAATGAACGTACCAAATTTGGTACACAATGTCAAGTACAATATTTAAAGAGGTACACTATTACCTATAATGTTACATTGGTATTGATGATGTCATTTAATATGAGTTTTCTGAAACCAAAAGAAAGTAACGCCAAAAATTGAAATGTCGAATTAAGCAGGAGAAACGGTTACATGACCAACAGGATTTTTGCGCCGACGAGAAGGTTTCATGATAATAGTGACATCTATGTTTAGAATGTTTAGACAACGATATAATCTGTCAAAAGTAAAGCCAGATAATCGTCCTTTGTTTAAATTGGATACTTCTGGTTGTGTAATGCAAAGTAATTTAGCAGCAGCTTTTTG
>VAOX01021653.1_pt1 | contig 11102 bp, 11 predicted proteins | sample 3393891 | NCBI WGS metagenome assembly VAOX01 (sample SAMN08290429, study PRJNA428436) | hydrothermal vent metagenome | isolation source: Deep-sea hydrothermal vent chimney | place: Indian Ocean: Southwest Indian Ridge | depth 2822 m m | reverse complement strand
CTAAACGGCTAAATATTTTATCAGCTATGCACATCTCTTCGAGGGCAAAGAACCACAAAACGGAGGCCTTTCCTCGGACAAAGCAAGCATGTGAGGCTAAAATATTAGACAACTATAAAATTTTATAGCCCCTGCTGAATAAAGACACATCCTTATCACCTGGCTCATTTTTTGATCTCGCAGTTTTCAAGATTTACCCTGATTGTTTCAGCATTAGAACCGCTAAACACTTCAGCAATGAAGACCTTGCTATCGGGTAAAATTTTAACCGCTTTTATTAAAGATAACTCCACGCCGCATTGACTACTATTTAAAATATTTGTAACGCAGACAGGGCCCTGCCATATTTCTGGATAAGTCGGATTATCTGGATTAAATATTTTTATACTATAGACTTTAGATTTCAACTCTGTATAACGAGCAGAGGAATGACATAAATCCGCTTCAACCTGATCGGCAGAAAATGCATTGCTGTTCCCACACAAAAAAACAAGTGTGGCAAAAATCAGCTTCCGAAATTTCATGATATTGCAATGGCCGCATAAACAACCTTATCCCTGTCACTTTTATTCCAGGACCAGTTTATTGTTTTATTTTTTTTACCTATCCCCCCCAGACTTCCCCAATATGCTGTTGGGTATTTACCGTGCTCCAGAGTACCTGAAACAACAATGACAACATGGCCGTTGGGAGAATCTTCTAATCCAGCCACTACAAACATGCCTTTGCCTGCCTGTGTGTTTGCTTCAACACCTGATTTCAATACTGTCCATGGTGATCGCCCAATTGTTTTTATAATACTATTTGCCTGGCCACTCAAACTTATATCCAGACTAGTCGCAACACTTTTAACAAATCCACTGCAATTGCTCTTGTTCGCTGCCCAGTACTCTTCACATAAATCAATAATTTTTTGTGACTTTATATTATTCGACATATTTATTCCTCTAATTCCATGAAAATATATATTGTAGAGTAGCATGAAAAACATATTACCGTATATACCCAACTGCTTAGATGGGCTCTCAGCTTAACTTATCAACGTAAATCAGACATTCATCATAAAAAACAAATTAGAATATATAGAATTACTTATTTTTAGTTTTTTGCTATGCACCACCAGACACCTTTAGTAAAGCTGCTGGCAATCGATAACAGAACCGCTGCATGGCACACTAAAAACATCTGTTTCAGGATTCATAGCTTTTCAACTCCTGTTTTATCCAGTCTTCGACTTTTTGTCTAACGCCATCCACTTCCATACCGTGTGCACTAAAAGCCTCTCCAATTGATACCGTAATAACACCAGGATATTTTATAAAACTGTGCTTTGGCCAGAACTTTCCCGCATTATGCGCAATCGGTAATACCGGATGTGTAATACGCGAAGCAAATATAAACCCACCTTTTTTATACTTGCTCTCAAGGCTGGCAGCTCCCGATGCAATGCGTGTGCCTTCCGGGAAAATAATCACCCAACGCCCCTGCTGTAGTTTTTGCTCGCCCTGCTCTACAATTTGATCAATTGCTTTTCTACCCGCACTACGATCAATTGCAATGGGCGACAGCAAGGCCAGGCCCCAGCCAAATACCGGCACACGAAACAGTTCTTTTTTCGTAACCCACAGCTGATTAGGTAAAAAATGCTGAAAGGCGAGGGTTTCCCATGTTGATTGATGGTTAGAAATAACCAGGCAGGCCTGCTCAGGAATATTCTCCCGACCTTTAATTTCATAGCTTAAATGACAGAACCAGCGTAAAAAATGCATGTTCATTTTTGCCCAGCTCGAACCAATGGCATAGCGCATATTGATGGGCAACCAGAAAAACACTAACAGGCTGCCCACCACCGGAATCAGGCTAACAACATGAAACACCCAGAAAATTGATGACCGAATATATAATTCTACACGAGAAGGCACTAACTCAGTTCCTGCATTAATTTATAACTACGATTGCAGCCGCGACAAATCCGCTGATTCAATAAACAAACCATGTAACTGGCTCAGAAGGGCTATACGGTTGTTTTTAAGCGCTTCATCATCCACCATCACCATCACCTGATCAAAAAAGTCATCAATCGAATCACGCAGGCCGGCAAGCTGCTTTAGCGCTGCCGCATAATTTCCAGCATCCAGCTCAGGGCGCACTCGGGATGACATCGCCTGCAACTGCTCATACAGCGCTTTTTCAGCCTTTTCCAATAGTAAAGCTTCATTAACCGTTGTGGGCAAATCACCTTTTATCTTTTTCAGGATATTACCTGTGCGCTTGTTTGCCGCTGCCAGGCTTTGTGCTTCTTCAAGCTCTCTAAACTCATTAACTGCATGAATTCTGCGATCAAAGTCTATTGGCCGCGTTGGCTCCAGCGCCATCACCGCATCATACACATCAACACTCACGCCCTGACTGGTATAGTAGACTTTTAAGCGATCCAGCATAAAGCTAACAACGTCATCTACAGCCGAATTAGCATCAAGCTGCTCGGCATAAGCTTTAGCTGCATAGCCAAGTAATACTTTTAAATCCAGATCCAGCTCGCATTCTATCAGGATACGCAAAATACCCAGTGCAGCTCGGCGTAATGCAAAAGGGTCTTTTTCACCGGTTGGTTTCTGGCCAATTGCAAAAATACCTGTCAACGTGTCCAGCCTGTCTGCCAATGATATAATCTGTCCGGTTTTACCCCCAGGTAATTTATCTCCTGCGAAACGCGGCATATACTGCTCATCCAGTGCGTCTGCAACTTCGGCTGGCTCACCATTATTTAACGCATAATAGCGCCCCATAATGCCCTGTAAATCTGGAAATTCACAGACCATTTCTGTCATCAGATCGCACTTGCTTAATAGCCCGGCGCGTCTGGCATACCCGGTGTTTTCACCCAGTGCTTTTGCAATCGATTCTGCAATGCTCGCTACGCGGCGTGACTTATCACCCACCGAACCCAGTTTGTTCTGGAACACCACTTTATCTAACGATTCAATATGGTCTTCAAGTTTCTTTTTATTGTCCTGTTCCCAGAAAAACTTTGCATCTCCCAGTCGCGGCCGTATCACGCGCTCATTACCTTCTTTTACTTTTTCAGGATGCCTGCTTTTAATATTACTGATTGTAATGAAGTGCGCCAGTAAACCGCCTTTATCATCAACCACAGGAAAATATTTCTGATGATCCTGCATCGATGAGATTAAACTTTCCGCAGGTACTTCTAAAAATTCTTTATCAAAATTACCCGATACAGCAACGGGCCATTCAACCAGTGCGCTCACTTCCTGCAACAGGTTTTCATCGATAAGCACCAGACCACCCAGCTTTTTAGCCGCGGCTTCGGCCTGCGCCTTTATGCTGGCCATGCGCTCAGCTCCGTCTACGACCACATAACCCGGGGAGCGCAGGCGCGATACATAATCGCTCGGCGACTGTAAATTAATAACTTCCGGGTGATGGAATCGGTGCCCCCGAGACTCCCGCCCCGATTTGATTCCCATGATCTGTGCATCAATAACCTCATGGCCAAACAGCATCACAATCCAGTGTACGGGGCGCACAAACTCGGCATCGCTCTCACCCCAACGCATGCGTTTTGGTATCGGCAATTTTGCCAGTGACTGCGTAACAATATCTGCCACCAGCTCCACTGTTGGCCGACCTTTCTCTTCTATCCTGAAAACCAGCCGCTCACCTTTGTCTGTGTCGGTACGCGCAAGTTGCGCAACCTCTACACCACAACCACGGGCAAAGCCCTGCGCAGCTTTTGTTGGATTGCCGTCCTGATCAAACGCTGCTTTAATCGCTGGCCCGAGCTTTTCAATATTTCGGTCTGCCTGGCACTCTTGCGCAGCATCAATAATAACCGCCAGTCGTCTGGGGGATGCATAGGCATTAATTTTTTCAAATTCAATACCCGCTTCTTTAAAACCTGCGGCAATGCCCGAGGCAAATGCAGCCGATAATTTATTTAAGGCTTTGGGGGGTAACTCTTCTGTGCCAATTTCTATTAAAAGATCACGTGTGCTCATTATTTCCCCCCCCCTTGCTGGATTTTTTCCCAGCAGTTTTTTTCCCGCCAGGTTTATCACGGGCTGATTTGCCAACAGGAAAACCTGATGCTTCACGTGATTCATAATACGTTTTGGCAACATCACGGGACAGGGTGCGCACACGCAATATATACCGCTGGCGTTCTGTAACAGAAATCGCATGCCGGGCATCCAGCAGATTAAAGGTGTGTGAGGCCTTTAGAACCTGCTCATAGGCTGGCAATGGCAAACCCGCTTCAATTAATCGTGCGCTTTCTTTTTCACAACTATCAAACCAGGCAAACAGCGAATCGGTATCCGCCTGTTCAAAATTATAATGGGATTGCTCAACTTCATTCTGATGAAAAACATCACCATAGGTTACAACCCCCTGAGGGCCCCGGGCCCAGACCAGATCAAAGATACTTTTCACATTCTGAATATACATCGCAAGACGCTCCAGCCCATAAGTGATTTCACCGGTTACCGGGCGACACTCCAGCCCCCCGACCTGCTGAAAATAGGTAAACTGAGTGATTTCCATGCCATTTAACCAGACTTCCCAGCCCAGGCCCCAGGCCCCCAGCGTTGGCGACTCCCAGTTATCTTCAACAAACCGGACATCATGCGTTAGCAAATCAAAACCCAGTTTTTTCAGCGAATCCAGATACAGTTCCTGAATATTTTCCGGGTTTGGTTTAAGCACCACCTGAAACTGATAGTAGTGCTGCAAACGATTAGGGTTTTCACCATAACGACCATCCGTTGGGCGCCTGCAAGGTTGCACAAAAGCACTGCGCCAGGGCTCTGGCCCTATCGAGCGTAAAAAAGTCGCCGGGTGAAAGGTGCCCGCACCCACTTCCATATCCAGTGGTTGTACAATCGCGCAGCCCTGCTCCGCCCAGTATTTCTGCAAGGTGCCAATGAGCCCCTGAAATGTTGATACATCGTATGACATTGTTTAGATCTGTATTTTTACAAGCCGGTAAGTATACCGAATTCACCGCCATATGCCCCCTGAATTAGCTGATTTTTGCAGATTTTACTGGCATTTCACTAATAATGCTTTGCTGATATAATAGTCGACTTTATTTTCGCCATTTCCTGCATCACCACTGTAAACTTTATTATGCCTCAACAACGCAAAGCAGTCGCCCTGATTTCCGGCGGCCTCGACTCCCTCCTCGCCGCCCGTGTAATGCTCGAACAGGGCATTCACGTTGAAGGTATTAACTTTTTTACCGGCTTCTGTGTAGAGGGCCATACCCACGCTATCCGCAAAAAGGACAAATCAAAACCTAAGCGCAATAATGCATTATGGTCTGCTGAGCAACTGGGTATTAAGCTGCATATCATTGATATTGTTGAAGAATATAAAAACGTATTGCTTAATCCAAAGCACGGTTACGGCAAAAACATGAACCCCTGCCTGGACTGTAAGATTTTTATGGTAAATAAGGCTCGGCAATGGGCCGATGAGAATGGCTTTGATTTCATCATTACCGGCGAAGTCATTGGGCAACGCCCTATGTCGCAGCGCAAGGACACGATGCCGGTGATCTCACGGGAGTCCGGCGCTAATGATCGCTTATTACGCCCTTTATGCGCACAGAATTTACCCCCCACCCTGCCAGAACTGGAAGGCTGGATAAAGCGCGATGAACTCTACGATTTCTCTGGCCGCAATCGCAAACCACAGATGCAACTGGCAGAAAAATTTGGTTTTAAAGACTACGCCAAACCCGCTGGAGGCTGCTGTTTTCTTACAGATGAGAGCTACTCTGCCAAGCTGGTTGACCTGTGGGATGCCCGAGGTGCCCGTGAGTATGAGATGGATGACATTATGCTGCTTAAAGTGGGCCGACACATTCGCCCGGCAAGCCACTACAAGCTCATTATTGGCCGAGAAGATGGCGAGAATAAATTCATGCAGGGCTATAAAAACAGCTATATTTCCTTTAAAACCCTGAGCTGCCCTGGCCCACTGACGCTGCTCGACGGTGTTGCATCAGATGCCGACATGCTGTTTGCTGCGCAGATAATGGCACGTTTTTCACAGGGGAGAGACACCGATAGCGTAACCATTGAAGCGCGGCGCACCAATGGCGACACCACAACCTTTGATGTAACACCCATGTCGCCTGCCGATATCAAACCAGAGTGGTATCTTTAATGGCACACTACGAACTGGATGCACGGCGCATGTTCTGCCCAATGCCGGTCATTCGCACACAGGATAAAATAAAAGAGCTGAGTACTGGAGACACCCTGGAAGTGGTATCAACTGATCCCGGAGTGCTAAGCGATATCCCCGCCTGGTGCAGAATTAACGGCCACCGAGTGATTGAAACCCGCGAAGCGGATGATGATGTATTTGTGTTAATAGAAGTATGTGAGGCCTGACCTGGCTGTATTGGAACGGTGTAAATAATTCCGAGTATTCACCCAGTATCAGGCCACCGCCGAGCGGTGGCCACTCATCGACTGCCTGCAATGGACATTTACCTCAGGCTTACCCTCCTGCACATCACTGCGATACAACTCTTCACAGGCATTTAATGCATCTTTTACCGTTGTAAAATACGACAGCACATTTCCCGTTTCTGTCATTAATACAATTGTATTCTCGCTCCATTCACGTATAAAAAACTTCATTTTTGCACCCCTGTCTAACTTTTTAGTTCAACCGAGCATTAATCCTGGATTAATTCACCCTGCCAAACGTTATCTGGAATCCCTATAATCTACTGGAAGTACTAATGCCAAATGACAGAATCATTATACTTTTGTTACCACTGATCTTTCATGCCGCCACATTATCATTGTACGTACTAACATACGCCTCTTTCCTAATAATAGTACAAAAATACAAAACTGCTGATAATGCTGCTGAATTCATCGGTTAACTGTTTTTTCAGGAAGCCACCTGCCGATACAAAATATCGATTGAGCCGATACACTCAAGCGGTTTGCTGGCATCTCTAATTTGCTGCTCTAGCTGCTGCGGATCGCTACCCGATTGAACAATAGACAACGGAAGCACCAGCTCAATATCCACTTTGCCATCCAGGTAGTGCAGCGTACAATCCAGAATCTCACGGGTTTGAGGCACATCCTCCCAGTGCTCTTTAAGGGATGCCATAATATCAGCCCGTAAAGGCAGGTATTTACAACTATTTTCCGAGTGCTCATCATCCTCAGGGTCGATGTGTACCGTTACATCATTAATTTCCTCAAAACCATTCACTAGCGCCATCTCTACGGCTTCCGATATCTGATGGCCTTCTGATACGCTGAGTTTGGGCGATACCAGTATGTGCAGATCGACCAGCGCATTAAGCCCCATACGCCGACTTCGTAGCATATGCAACTGGTTCACACCATCAATGTCAAGAATTGCCTGCTCTATGGCTTTCAGCGTATCGGGTTCAAGCCCGGTATCAACCAGCTCCTGAAAGCTTTGATGGCCCAGTTCCCAGCCAATTTTACAGATCATCAGGGCAACAACCATCGCCGCCACTGAATCCAGCACCGGATACCCCCACATTGCACCCGTAATGCCCACAAATACAACAATCGATGAAATCGCATCTGAGCGGTGATGCCATGCATTCGCAATCAGCAGCCTGGACTTCACCCGCCGGGCAATCAGCATTGTGTACTGATATAGCACCTCTTTGCTAATAATCGAAATACCCGCAACCCAGAGCGTTATCTCGGTGGGAATAATCGCCGCTTCAGTGGACATAATCCGACTAAATGCATCGATGCCAATCCCTATGCCCACCACACTCAGTAATACAGCCAGCGCAATCGTTGCAAAAGTTTCATAACGGGCATGGCCATAGGGATGCTCTTCATCGGCATCAACATTCGAGTGGTGGGTGGCCAGCAACACCATGCCATCAGACACAAGATCAGACAGCGAATGCAATCCATCAGCCAGCAGCGCCTGAGAATGCCCCACAAAACCCACAACCAGCTTACCAATAGAGAGCAGTAAATTAACGATAATGCCCCACCAGGTCGCCTTATCCATGGCTTTTTTACGTTGTATGCTATCTGTTTCCACGGCTAGCCTGCATAAAATAACCCAGGCCCGATGTAGACCATGGTAATAAAACTAATTTTTTCAAAAACATGTAAAGCATTTGTGCATTCAACTGATTATTTAGGCAAAAACGGTGTATATTGTCTTATCCTCACAGCTGGCATGCAAGCAGGCATTACGACTTTTTAAATATAAATCACCCGTCTTCTTAGCTCCTTCCAGGCATAAAATTGATATTTTTCAACTACTTATCAGAAATTCACTCTCACTCTTACTTGCTAAAACTAAAATTTTCGCAATATCGAGAGCTGATTTCAGACAAATCACTGAATAAATTGGTTTTACTTGTGTCCTATTTTGTGCAAAATAGGGCGCGGTATACTACGCGCGTCGAGAGACCTGTCGGATTTAAGCAGTTTCGAGCCTCAGATACGATCAAGCGCTTAAATCCGACAAGTTTCATAATCGCATAAACAAAAATTCTGGAGACGACCCATGTCAGATATGTCAGTAAGTGACGTACTAAAAATGATGAAAGACAACGAAGTTAAATTCGTTGATTTTCGATTCACCGACCCACGCGGTAAAGAACAGCACGTTTCTGTGCCCTCTCACACCGTAGACGAAGGCACTTTCGAAGAAGGCAAAATGTTCGACGGCTCTTCTATTGAAGGCTGGAAAGGCATAAATGAGTCTGACATGATCATGATGCCCGACCCAACTACCACTGTGATGGATCCTTTCTGCGAAGAAGTCACCATGAACATCAGTTGCGACATCATTGAGCCTGCCACCATGCAGGGCTATGAGCGTGACCCACGCTCAATTGCCAGACGCGCAGAAGAGTACATGAAATCCACTGGCATTGCAGACACCGCATACTTTGGCCCTGAAAATGAATTTTTTGTGTTTGACTCCGTTACCTGGTCTGACAGCATGGGTGAAGTAGGCTACAAAATTGGCTCCGACGAAGCAGAATGGAGCAAAGGCGTACAGACAGAAGCCGGCAACCTGGGGCATCGTCCGGGCGTTAAAGGCGGCTACTTCCCCGTACCCCCTGTCGATTCATTGCAGGACCTGCGCTCAGCCATGTGCCTGGTAATGGAAGACATGGGTGTTGAAACCGAAGTACACCACCACGAAGTAGCAACCGCCGGACAGTGTGAAATTGGTGCCGTGTTTAACACACTGGTTAAAAAAGCCGATGAAGTTCAGAAGCTTAAGTACGCCATTCACAACGTAGCTCATGCATACGGCAAAACGGCGACTTTTATGCCCAAGCCACTGGTAGGCGACAACGGTAACGGCATGCATGTTCACCAGTCTCTAACAAAAGATGGCACCAACCTTTTCTCTGGCGACCTGTATGGCGGCCTGTCTGAAATGGCGCTGTTCTACATCGGCGGCATTATCAAACACGCCCAGGCACTGAATGCGTTTGCCAACGCATCAACTAACTCCTACAAGCGTCTGGTACCGGGTTTTGAAGCACCTGTTATGCTGGCATACTCTGCACGTAACCGCTCTGCCTCTATCCGCATTCCTTTCGTATCCAACCCAAAAGGTCGCCGTATCGAAGTCCGCTTTGGAGACAACACCGCCAACCCATATCTGTGCTTTGCCGCAATGCTAATGGCGGGCCTTGACGGAATTGAAAACAAGATACACCCGGGTGACGCAATGGATAAGAACCTCTATGATCTGCCACCTGAAGAAGAAGCTAAAATCCCACAGGTTGCACATTCGTTTGACCAGGCACTGGCAGCCCTCAGCGAAGACCGCGCCTTCCTGACCAAAGGCGGCGTATTTACCGATGACCAGATCGATGCTTACATCGAACTGAAAAACGAAGAAGTACAGCGCCTTCGCATGGCAACTCACCCCTGTGAGTTTGATATGTACTACTCTCTGTAGCACATCACTGGCACTGGCAACGATTCAGCCCACCGGCAGAATCGTTGCGTTTGCAGCTTTATTCTGAATTGATACAAAGAGCCCTGCACAAAATGCGGGGTTTTTTTATTTTATTAACATCTAATTTGCACCCACACGAAAATAACACTATTATCCGGTATATGAATAAATTCGCCCTGCTTCTTAGCCTTATCCTCACGTCTACCTGCCCCACGACCGTATTTGCTGAAATGTACAAATGGATAGATGAAGACGGCAATATCAGCTATTCAGATCAACCGCCGTACAAAGGTGCCCAAACACTCACCCCCCCCACGATAAGCACGACACCGGCGGTAAAAACACCTCCGAAAACAGCCAGCCAGAAAGAAAAAGAGAACGAGGAGAATAAAAACGCAACAAAATACAGCTATTTCAAAATCACCTCACCAGAGAACGATGCCACCATACGCGATAACAATGGCAATTTCAGCATTTCAATGAACAGCAAACCCGCGCTGGATACCGCAGCAGGGCACTATATATCGATATTAATCGATGGTAAAGCCGTAAAAAAACAGTCCTCCACAAGCGCAAGTTTTAGCAATATCGACCGTGGCACACATAAAATCAGCGCCCAGATTAAAAACAGAAACAACACCGTCGTGCGCAGTGCCAACACCATCACCATACACCTGCACCGCCAGGTAGTACCCAGAAAACAGGCTCGCTAAATTATTTTTCCAGGTTAAACCTGGATTAATTTCACTACCGACTCCCCATGCTCGCACCAGAATAGTGCGCTTTATATCATTTTATATTATGATTAGCACCTGACAGCAGCTTGCACACCTTTTCGCCGATTACCCGAGACAGATCACATTTCAAAAGCAACCCACAAACTAGCGGTTCTCGACAATCTGGGCACAGCGGTAGTACTACTCAACAATGAATTGCGCATTGAGTACATTAACCCGGCCAGTGAAGACCTGTTTCAGATATCCAGTCGGCAGGCCACCGATACCCCCCTGGATAAAATCATGTATATTGACGACACCTTTCAGGCCCGCCTGAAAAATGCCTTTATCGATATCCGCCCCATATCAGAATACGAAGCCTGCCTGCAACTGCACGGT